>Ga0209277_10001598_pt1 | contig 11047 bp, 8 predicted proteins | sample JI81AbrownDNA_FD_187503 | JGI IMG/M metagenome (GOLD analysis project Ga0209277, IMG submission 187503) | Wastewater effluent complex algal communities from Wisconsin, to seasonally profile nutrient transformation and Carbon sequestration -... | ecosystem: Engineered > WWTP > Effluent > Algae... | reverse complement strand
TCAAATGACAACGCCGGTGGAAGATATTTTGTTCTCGCCGAAATAAGTGAGAAGTGAGAAGTGAGAAGTGAGAAGTGAGAAGTGAGAAGTCCCGAAGATGTGTTCGGGACTTCTTTTACTTTTTACCTTTTACTTTTTACCTTTTACTTTTTACCTTTTACTTTTTACTTTTTACTTTTTCTCGTTACTTATCCCCTACGGAAAATATTGTTTCAACATTTCGTCTGCCAACGCTGCGTAATTTCCACCCGCATCTGCATCACGAACATACGTCAACTGGTTAAAAGCGGCAGAGCGGTTGCCTTGTGCGAGGTGCGTCATGGCGAGATGAATGTACGCAGGAAAATGATTCGGGTATGCAGCAATAAGCTCTAACAAGGTCTGCTCCGCATTGGCAAATCTGCCAGAAGAGAGATAAGACAACCCAAGGACATCCAACACAAAGGGGTCGTTCGGGACAAGGTTTACAGCATTCAGCGCGGCAGGCAAACCAACATCTTCCACTTGCACGCCATTCTCCGCGCAAAAGTTGGCGAGCAATCGCCAATATGTCGATTCGGTTGGGGCAAGCTCTGCAGCTTTTTGATACGCAGTCAACGCTGAAGCAAGATCACCCAACTTAAGATAGGCATCTCCGAGCGAAGCCTGCCATGCGGGGTTGGTCGGCTCGAACTCTGCGGCGAGCGCATACTCGGCACGCATCTGTTCATATTTTTCAAGACGATTCCAGCGCAAGCCGCGCAATGCGCGAACGATGACGGATGTGTGGTCAAGTATCAATGCGCGATCAAGCTCCACGCTTCCATCCTGACCGAGTTGCTGTTTCGCTTCGCCAAGCCATGCCCACGCCTCAGCATTTTCCTCGTCCAGTTCAACGGCCTTGGTAAACGCGGCAAGAGACAAATCCCATTCCTGCACGAGTCCAAGAGCGCGGCCAACTGTCAGCATTTGTTCGGAAGCATCAGGCTGGGTGGAGGATAGATTCAAGGCGGCGGTCAATGTCTGTACGGCAGAATCAGTTTCAGGGTTAAGAGAGGAGGCGAGGGTTAATTCAGAGAGGGCTTGCTCGGGGGCAAGAAAAGTCAACAAAAGGCCAAGTCGATAATGAGTGTAGGAATCGCTCACATCCAAACGAAGTTGATTTTGAAGCGCATCCCGCTCAGCGGACCAGTCTTTTTGCCCACGATAAATAAAGGCAAGCCCCGCATACAGCGAAGCAGAATCGTAAAAGCGCAGGCCCGTCTGATATGAGCGCAATGCGGAAGTTGTGTCGCCCGTATTGGAATAGGAATTCCCAAGCGCAATCCAACCTTGTTCGCTCAATTTTGGCTGGTGATTTAGGAGGGCGATTGCTGTTGGGTAATTTTTGTTTGCATATTCAGCAATGCCTGCCTTCTCCCAAAGGTCAGTTCGCCAAAACAGCAGGCGCGCAGATTGTTGATAATGCTCGCTGGCAGCTGCAAAATTTTGCGTGGCAAATTCAGAGTCTGCACGTTGGGTGGATGAATATCCCGTGTAAAAGACAGGTGCAAGGACGGCTATCGCAAGCCCAACAGCCGCAAGCAGGGTTGACCATTTTTTATTAAACATCGTAATGGTAATTATACGTTGGGTGAGCCTGTTTTTTTTGAACTGGCATTATAATCATGATTGCATGAGCGCATTTACCAGCTTAATCCTCACACAACTGACTGTCCCCCCGGGGGATTTGATTTACTACATTGTATTGGCGTTCGCTGTGGCGAGCGCGCTGCAATCGGCATTTAATCATTGGCGGGTAAGCGAATTTCCACAGGCGAAACGCGCCTTTGTGGGGCTAAGCGTATTGATCGCCGCACAGATATTGATGTTTGTCTTGAGCGGCCTTGGCTGGCAGCAGATCATTGAGCCAAGAACCATCCTGCCGCCCATGGACAGGGCATTCATTTTATTTGGGATCATTTGGATCACATGGTTGTATGCCTTCCCTGAACCAAACCGCGGAGCCGATGCAGGAGCCACCCTGCTGAGCCTGCTGGTACTGGTCATTCTCGGGGTAAGCCTGCTGACCTGGCAAGCTCAGATTGCCGATCCTCAATTTGCTTCTTTGAGCTACAACCAGACCACGGATGATTGGCTATGGCAGATCGGCTCCCTATTTTTTGCGCTGGTCGGTATTGCCATATTATTTATTCGCAGACCAGATGGCATGTGGAACGGAGTGACCTTGCTCTTTTTGGGGCTGCTGGGACACGCAGGTCATTTATTGTTTCGAATCGAAGGAAATTATTCAGGCATCGTGCGCCTGGCTTATATGGCGGCGTATCCTATTCTGCTAACTCTGCCGCAGCGATTTGCCATACCGAATCAAATGGCTCCCATTGCGGCGCGACCGATCACCACCAAACAGGATACGATCAACCCCGAGCGCAGACGATATAGCACCGACCCAAAGACCTTCCACGCCATGCTAGCGCTTGCGGCGGAGTCTAACCCCACGAAGGTAAGTCAGGCGGTCACCCGTGCCATTGCGCAAACCATGCTTTCTGACCTATGCTTTATGATTTATCTGACAGACAATAATAATCAGATGATCATTGCCGGTGGGTATGATTTGATCCGCGAAGACAGTCTTGAAGGCGGTTCACTTAATAAAGGCTCGATCCCGATGCTGGCAAATTCGCTCCAGCGTGGGCGTCCATTGCGCATGCCCGCCAGCAGCACTTCTGCTGACATTAAAGGACTTGGAGATATTCTCGGACTAACGAACCCCGGCCATTTGTTGAGTGTGCCGATCATTACTCCCGAGAAGGAAGCACTGGGCGGCCTCCTTTTGCTTTCGCCATATTCTGATCGAACCTGGACTGCGGAAGATCAGGCTTTCCTTTCCAACATCGCCACATCGCTGGTACCCATTATCAAGCGTAGTCAAAACTTAAATAAACTGGAATCAGAAGCGGGGCAGGCACGCACGCAGACCATTCAATTGGAGCGCCAGGTGCAGGAACTGACCCAGCAGCTGGAATCGGCGCGCACAGAGATACAAAAAGGTGGCGCAACCGAAGCGGCCTCTTTGCGTGTGGCACAGGAAGAATCGATTCATATTATTGAACAACTTCAACTGGAAAACGCAGAGTTGCGTTCCGGTAAAAACTTACAGCCTTCAGCTTCCTCTTCTCAAGTTGAAAAGGAACTCAAGACAACTTTGCAGGAAGTAGCAAGGCTGCAAACCCAGCTCGCAGAAGCGAATATAAAAGCGCATGAAATGGAAAAAGGACGCGCGGCAACAAAAAGTACAGAGCAAGCCGAGGTCATTGCTTCCATTTCTCAGGAATTACGCCAGCCGCTTTCCTCCATTGTCGGGTATACAGATTTGCTGCTGGGAGAATCGGTGGGAATTCTCGGCGCATTGCAGCGAAAATTCGTAGAACGGATCAAAGCATCTACAGAACGCATCCGCAGTTTGACGGATGACATGATCCAGATCACCACGCTGGAAAATGAATTGAACGATCTCAAGCCTGAATCGGTAGACTTGAATTCGATCATCGACAACGCCATGTCCTACACGAGTACGCAGGTACGTGAGAAAAATATTTCCATTCACCTGGAATTGCCAAAAGTACTCTCTCCTATTCAAGCAGACCGTGAGGCTTTGCAGCAGATTTTGATTCACCTTTTGCAAAATGCCGGAGCAGCGACTCCTTTCGAGGGCACGGTCAGGCTCAAGGTCCAGACACAGAGCGAGAATAATCTGGATTACATCCTCATTCAAGTATCAGACAGTGGCGGCGGTATTGCATCCACAGACCTGCCGCGAGTCTTTACCCGTTTATACCGTGCGGATAATGTTCTCATTCAGGGCGTTGGTGACACAGGGGTTGGTCTTTCCATTGCAAAGACGCTCACCGAAGCGCATCATGGACGGATCTGGGTGGAAAGCGAGCAGGGTGCGGGCTCCACATTTAGCGTGCTGCTGCCGATTGCCAGTTCACTGAATTCCGAAAATAATATTGAAGTAAAAGGAAAGAAATGACCCGAGGCTTGCGCGATTTTGGCAACGCGCTCATGATCGCTACACTCTCCATTGGTTTAATGGTGGGGGCTTTATCGATCTCACTGGTGGAATTTGTCCCTGAGGCGGCGCCAACAGCAACCAGCGTGCTGCTTCCTTCTCCGCCTCCGGTCACTGTTACCCCAACCATTCCACCTACTTTGACATTCCTTCCTACAGCAACATTTTTGCCGGGCACAGAGACACCGACCAATACAGTTGCTCCAACCAATACAATTGTTACACTTTCAAGTACTTGCACATCTCCTGCCGGTTGGGGACAAATACGCGTTCAGCCTAACGATACACTGGATAGCCTGGCTGCGCGATACCGCGTAAGCAGAGACGAGCTGAAGCGCGGGAATTGTCTGGTAGTTGATAACTTGATTGTCAACACAATTCTATATGTTCCACCAGTTCCTACCAGCACTGTGGCAGGGTGTACACAAGGCGCATCTGGATGGATAAAAAGCTATGTCGTGAAGGCAGGCGATACCATCTATGCCATTGCTACGAACTACAGCACCACATCAGGATTGATGAAAAGCGTCAATTGCCGGTCAAGCGACCTTATTTATGTGGGCGAACTTCTATGGGTACCAAACGGTCCTACACGTACACCTTTCCCAACACTTAGGCCGGGTGTTTCAGCTACGCCATATCCTACAGACCAGCTCACTGAAACCGCTCTTCCCTATACAATTACTGTTCAGCCCAGCGATACACCTCTACCGTTGACCTCAACCCCTGCGCCAACCTCCTCGCCTCAACCCACACCCACAGCAACTCTGACCGCATTCCCGTAAGAAGTACTGCTTCACAACTCTCCTTGATGCCTGACATTCATAGATGAAATCATTTAAGTACATTTTGCCAGCCGTAATTCTTCTTATCTTGGTATCGGCATGCGGAACAGTTCCGTCCGCGTCCGGACAGAATGCGTTGCCCTTTGTTTTAATAACCTCCGCGCCAAACGCAACGGCAACCCCAACTCCTTTTCAACCATCGCTATTCACTCCCACTCTGCCTGCTTTATATTCCATAGACACGAACTCGGGGCAGTTGCTCCTCCCCACCGGCACATTATCACCAACGCCAGTGATTCTCGTGTCACCTACCGCCACACCTGATCTGAATCAACTTTTCCCAACCCAGGCTGCTCCACCTGCTCAGGCAAATGCAGTGAACCCAACTGCGCTCCCCCCACTTACTGATAACGAAACGATCAATTTTCTACTCATCGGTTCAGATAAGCGCCCGGGCTCTTCCTACCGCACCGACACACTGGTCATTGCCATTGTCTGGCCTAGAGAGGGGCAAGTCTCCCTCATTTCCATCCCGCGCGACTTGTGGATATACATTCCAACCGTTGGAATGCAACGTATCAACACTGCCTACCAAAGCGGCGAGATTGGCGACTATCTCGGCGGCGGCCCCGGTCTCTTAAAAGATACAATCGCATACAACCTTGGCATTCGCATTGACCACACAGCCATGGTTGAATTTGATGGTTTCCGCCGAATTGTTGATACGCTTGGCGGCATTGAATTACCCGTCTCTTGTGCATACACAGACTGGCGGCTCATCGACCCATCGTATGACCCAAATAACGAAGATAATTGGTGGCTGTACACCGTTGGCCCAGGTCAGGTTCACATGGATGGCGACCTCGCCTTATGGTATGCCCGTTCCCGTTCCAAATCCAACGACTTTGACCGTGGACGCCGCCAACAGGAAGTATTACGAACCATCTTCCAAAAAGCATTGCAAACAGACACCTTTGGAAAAATACCGCAACTTTACAACGATTTCTCCAGCACGGTCATTACCGATCTCAGCCTTCCAGACATGCTCCTGATGTCACCGTACGCCGTCAACTTCACCAACGCAAACATTCGCGGATACTTCATCAACCCGCCGCTCGTCAGCCCGTGGACAACCCCCGGCGGCGCATCTGTCCTCCTGCCCAACGAAGAAGCGCTAAAACAAATGCTGGTCGAAGCCACCACCCTGTCCGCATATTCCGTTACCCGCGAAACCATCACCGTGGAAGTTCAAAACGGAGCCAGCTTTGAAACCCTGGAGTCCCTTGCCGCATCACGCCTGAACTATGCGGGCTATCAAACCATTATTGGGACTGCCGACCGCCGCGACTATGCCAACTCTGTACTGGTGGATTTCACGCCCGGGCAGGATCCTACCCAACGACAAACGATCATCAATAGCCTCGGCCTGTATTCCGCAAATATAATTTCCCTACCCGATGCAAATAGCGCAGCCCAATACCGTGTCATCCTCGGTGCTGATTATCAACCCTGCTTCCAGCCACAAGAACTGACACACTAATACTGTCTTGCTGAGGTGTACCTCTTTCAGAGTTGCGCCATCTCTTTTCCGAAAAATCCCCAGTTGACAACCCCCGCCAGATTCGCTAAACTATACGAAAAGACTATGCGCTATTGAGCAAGGACAAAACTATGGCAAAATCAACAGATTCCGCACACATCAATTCAAAGACATTACTTCCCACCGCCATCAACGGCTGGGAAATGTTCCTATACGACCAGGGACGCTCTTCCAACACAGTAAAAGCATTCCTTTCGGACGTGCGCCTGCTCAACCAATTCGTCGCCCCCGACCAATCGATTGGCTCGATCACAACAGACGATCTCAACCGCTTCTTCACCTGGATGGAAAAAGAACGCGGTATTCCATGCAGCCCAAAGACCCTCTCACGGCGCATTACTTCGGTCAAATCATTTTTCCGCTGGCTCAATCAGCATGGCGCGTTGGTCATCGACCCTGCTGAAAAGGTTCTGCAACGCTCGGCCATCAGTCCCGTTCCACAAGTGCTAACCGAGAGCGAATACGAGGCTGTACTACTCGCCGCAGACCGCCACCGCCGCGAAACAAAAGCAGACGCCCGTCCATACACCCTCGTTTATCTCCTGCTCATCACTGCCATCAAAAAAAGTGAATGCCTCGGCATCCACATCAACCACATCGACCTGGATGCCAAAAATGGACCACACTTATTCGTCCGTTACGCCAGCCCAGCCAACCGTTACAAAGAACGCAAAATAGACCTCAACGAAGATTGGATCGCCGCCTACAAGGAATATCTCACACAGTACCAGCCTGTCGATCAGGTCTTTGCCTGGTCACCCCGCAGGCTCGAATATTTACTGGAAGACATCGGTGAAGAGGCTGGACTCACCAAACACCTCTCCTTTGATATGTGCCGTTGGACATGCGCCTTACGCGATTATCAAGCTGGCATCGAGGTGGATAAGATTCGCCAAAAGCTGGGCGTCTCCAAGATCCAATGGCGCGAGTTGTTCATCAAACTAAAACAACTAAATGGTGAAATAAAATAAAGCAAAATCCCCGTTCTCAAGGAACGGGGATTTTTTCATGTTGAGGCTTTTTCAGGCGGGCGGGAAATTGAAAGATAAAAAATCTTACGGGTGGCATCCGTCAATCGGTACGGATGCGCGGGACGATACCCCGGCACCCAAATGATTTCATCTCCTGCACAAAGCAAAGGCCAGCGGTCACGCGCACGCTGAGGAACTTTCTCATTTACAAAAAAGTCAGAAAGTTTCTGTGAATGACCATTCATACCAAGCGGCGCAAAATGATCTCCATGACGGCGCGGCCTTAACTCAAGCGTATCGGGCAAATGCGCCGCATCCAACCAGACTTGAAAATGGTCATCGTTTCGTTCGGCTTGTTCTCTGGCTAATGCAGGGAGATGCCAACGCTCACAACTAACCTTCCAGCCACCCGCTAGGATAGCCTGTTCCTGCGGCGCAACAGCCATTGGCATATCATCTGGCATCTGTGGCCACAGATCAAAAGGCAATTCTGCATCCAACGTGCCAATATAAATAAAATTTGACTCACGGAACATACGCAAGCCTGCTTTCAAATCTACACGTGAAGAGGCGCCGCCTTGTTTAATAAGATTGGTAGCTCGTTCCAGCACAGAGAATGTGACATCCACGCCTGGGCGAAGATTCTGCATGGCTTGTTTGACCAAATTCCGTTGGAGTCCGAGCGAGCAGCTTGAGAGCAGGGAAAAGTCAAAGGTGATGGATTCACTGTCGGAGGAGAGCACCGTCTGCCTCCACGCAGTATCAAGTGTTTCCATCACAAATGTGTAATCGCCCTTCAGCGATTGAGACATGCGCAAAACAGCTTCGCGGAATTTTGGATTATATGTTTCCAGATTGGGTATCAAAAGGTGACGAATGCGGTTACGTTGAAAGTTCAGCGAATCATTACTTGAATCATAATGCGGACGCAAGCCATTGACTGCACAATACACAACTGTTTCCTCACGCCATAGGTCAAGCAATGGCCTCACAACCGGAATTACGGGATCGAACACCGGAATGGTAGCGCGATAGGACATTCCCTTTAGACCCGTGATACCGCTGCCTCGCAAAAAGTGCATCAATACGGTTTCAACCTGGTCATCTGCCGTGTGCCCTACTGCAACCGCCTGAGCATTATATTGGCGGGCAAGTTTGAACAAAAAGCGATAGCGAAGGTTTCGAGCCGCCTCTTCGATGGATTGTTTATGCTTTTCAGCATAGGCGCGCACATCTGCGCCATCAACATAACAGGCAAGCATTAACCTGTTGGCGGTTTTTTCGACCATGCTCGCATCGAAAGCGGACTCGGGACGAAGTTGATGGTCGAAATACGCGACGATGACGGGATACCCCGCTTTACGCATTGTTTCCATCAAACACAAGCTGTCCGGCCCGCCAGAAACACCGACGACAATAGGCCGGTCTTTTGACAGCCCGCATTCATTCTTTAGTATGTCTTCAATGTTCTCTGGCATTGCTATATTTTATTTTCAAGCAAGCTGATACAACTCAACCAATACCCCGCCCGTTGATTCTGGATGAATAAAGGCGTACCTTTTTCCATCGGCTGCGGTGCGCGGCTCTTCGTTGATGAGCCGAATATCTTTTGCTTTTAGCTGGGACATCATCCCGTCAATATCATCCACTTCAAGGCAGAGATGGTGCATCCCGGGGCCGCGTTTGGCGAGATATTTGGCAATGCCTGAGTCATCGGTGGTCGGCATGACCAATTCCACCTCGGCGCCAGCGATGGGCAGAAAGGCAACTTGTGATTTTTCAGCAGGGACATCCCGCAGTTCGTGAAGCTGAATCCCCAACGCATCCCGCCAGAATTTGAGGGACTTGTCCATATCGTCCACTACGACGGCGACGTGATTTACGGCTTTGATCGTGGGCATAAATTTTTCTCCGTTTGAATTTATTGCTTTTAAGGCATATGCAGTTCAAAATCTTTTAGCCGCTAATTGTACGAATTTTCGCGAACTTCCCAAGAGAGCGTTTCTTAAGTCTACATCAAGTGCAATTTACCACTGAGATCACGGAGAGCACAGAGATTTTTACGTTTTTTCTCTGTGTACTCTGTGGTGAAAAGAAATTAAGAAACTGGCTCTAAATAATTCGCGGCAAGGATTATAGCTTTGCATAAGCCCTAACTTTGATTTTACTCCAGTATCTTAAGCGCGATTGGGAGTGCCAGCTTTGCCCATTCTGTGTACATTTTGCCAGAGGGATGTAATCCATCTCCAGCAATTAGGGTTGGGTCACTCACAGCTTCGCGTGAGACTGGGGTCACATCCACATAATGGACGCCTGCCTTTATCGATTCTTCAAGGTTGATCGCGTTGTAGGCATCAATATCAGCGGCGATTTGCGCGCTATCCCTGCCCCAGGCAAAGGGAGTCACTCCCCAATCTGGAATTGATAAAACGATGACATGCTCTGGATTCCCTCCTGTGTATTCGATGGCTTTGCCAAGCAAAAATTTGAATTCCTCACGGTATTCGTTGATGTCGTATCCACGATATTGATTATTGACGCCGATCAGCAGGGAGACCATGTCATATGTCCCTTGCGGGTTGGCGGCTTGGATTCCTTCCCACAGTTCGCTTGTCGTCCAGCCAGTGCGGGCAATAATGGTGACGTCGATCTCTTTTGATGAATTTACGAGCGCCGCCAGTTGATTAGGCCAGCGTTCTTCTTCTGAAACGCTTTCGCCGATGGTGTAGGAATCTCCCAAAGCGAGATAACGATAGGGTTGATTCGATGGTGCAGGTGTAGACACAGGGCCTCCGCAGGAGATGAGAATTGACAAGGCAAGAAGCGTGAAAATATTTCTAAAATTGGACATTCTATATTTTAAACCATACGAGGACATTCTCAAGAATGCCCTCGTATCAAAAAATTGAAGGAAAGGATTAGCCACGAATTACGCGGATTTCGCGAATGGGGATAAAAAAATCGTGTAAATTCGCGAAATCCGCGGCAAAGAGATTTAATTTTACAAGGCGCGGACTTTCATCCACAAGGCTGGGACGCGGCGAATTTTTCCCCAGGCAGATAAACTTGCACGGCGGGTGAAGACGTTGTAATCGTGCTTTTCAATATCTTCCAAAATGCCGCTGTAAAAAGTGGATGCGGCGCCGATGGCAAGCTGTCCTTCGCGCTCAAGCATTTTCACGCCAGCCCATGATTCTTTATAAAGGAGGCGGGTGCGGTCAATTTGAAAGCGCATGAACTGCCGCCAATTTTCGGTGACGCGTCCTTCGGCAATATCTTCTTCGCGGATGCCGTATTGGATGAGTTCTTCGCGCGGCAGGTAGAGGCGTCCGTTGCGGTAGTCCTCCCCCACATCACGCAGGATGTTGGTCATTTGCAGAGCTACGCCGAGTTTGATGGCGTACTTCACGGCGTCGTGACCTTTGAAGCCGACGATGTACATGCTCATCAAGCCAACCGTGGATGCGACTCCGTAGCAGTATGTGGCGAGGTCGTCAAAGGTTTGGTAACGGGTTTGGGATAAATCGCGGGCTACGCCGTCAATCAATTGCAGGGCGTAGTGGCGCGGGATATGGTATCGGGTGAGGGTATCTGCCCATGCGGCAGCGACCAAATCGTCGGCGGGGGAAGAAGCGGT
>Ga0209277_10001595_pt1 | contig 11066 bp, 7 predicted proteins | sample JI81AbrownDNA_FD_187503 | JGI IMG/M metagenome (GOLD analysis project Ga0209277, IMG submission 187503) | Wastewater effluent complex algal communities from Wisconsin, to seasonally profile nutrient transformation and Carbon sequestration -... | ecosystem: Engineered > WWTP > Effluent > Algae... | reverse complement strand
ATAGTATTTCAAATTGGAATAAATCCCGGATAGATAAAGATTGAGTTGATTGGTAGGTATCCATTCTAATTGGAAAGCAAACGTTGGAGCCTTGGTTAATTCAACGTTAGGCGAAACATTCGGAGTCGTATTTAGATTAGAATTTCCAATCGAATAAGATAAATTAAATTGAGAAGAAAGATAATGCTTAAATCCCATTTGCTCTCTAAACCAACCAAGATTCCCACTACCTAGTAGTCCTGAAATAATATTGTAAGTGTCTGGATACAATGGCGAAAAAATATCCCACTTCTGTCCTGCAAAAAAATCCATCTTGTTTCCAAATTTATATTCAATGTATGCCTGCACAATACGAGGTTTACCCGCTGGTCCTCCATTTCCTTGGTTAATGTCCATTAGATCAAACTGAATTACCGAATGCAAATTATTTCCAAACTTGGGCTTAAAGCCAATTGAAGTTTCGCGGATACTCATGAGTGACCGCTGATCCCGATCATCATTTTGCACTATGCGTTTTGCTTGGTTGGGAGCAGTTAAATTTTCACGACCAAAGGACAACATTGCCTGATTGGAGTAAACATAATCAGCTTTAATAAATCCAAATATTTCAACACTGACTTCAGGAAGCTTGATTGTTTTTGATTTATTATCGCTTATCGTTTCTTTTGCCTGCAAGCCCTCAACATCTTTTTTTTCTTCGACTTCTTTTGCATTGCTTTGCGTATTAGAATCTTGTGATAATTTGTTTTCTTCAAGCTGCTTTGGTAAATATTGATTAGCCTTAGTATCAGGCTCCTCTTTGATGCGAATAATTTCGACTTCTCTTTTAATAGACTTTTGATTAGTTTCCTTCTGAGTATCCTTGGCTGTGATGACTAATGATAGAAATATAAATAATAAAAAGCGCTGCATATATTTTCCTTGAATGTCCAAATGTTTTAGTAAAATAAAAAAAGTAAAGCATTTAAACGTATCGATCAATTCGTCTTTAAAAAGCAAACTACAACTGAGTTTGAAATCAAATTGCAAAGCAAAGTCCATTTCTAATATCATGCGACTAATGGGCGTAAGACGTATCCAGTTTCTATTAGATTGAACAGAATTACTATAGTGAACTAATTTAAGTTTTATCTTTTTATTTCAATGCAATGAATTGAAATTCATTTATAACTCTTATTTTATATTAAGCTAAACACTTTTCTAATATATAGAGGGTAACATTGATAATCCACTGAATTAAAAATTAATGCAATAACTAAGATGATTTTTTTATTTTTTCCTCGTGCAAAATTAAATACAGCGGTTGACACTTTTTATTTTATTTTGATTTAATATTCTTTTAGCATATATAGAAACGGAGTTTATATGGATCAGATAATTAAAGATTTAGAAGTAATGAGTATTATTTGGGATTCAGAAAAAAAAGTTGTATTTGCAAAATGGAAAAAGCCAGGAACAATTGAACAGCAAAAGGAAGCTACAGATATTGCATTGGATACAATGGCAGCTAAGGGAGTCACTGAGCTACTCTTTGATCCAACTGAATTGGGGATGTTCAGAGTAGAATTTAAAACTTGGTTGGACACCGTTTGGTTTCCAAGAGCATTAAACCTTGGCTTAAATAAAATTGCAAATATTTTGCCTAAAAGCGAGCTAGCAAAAATGTCCCTAGACCAAATATTAACTAGGGTGAATAATTTTCAGTCGAAATACTTTGATAATGTACTGGAAGCTAAAATTTGGCTTAAAACAAAATAAACAATAATTTGAGTATCGGATTTTGAAGCTAACCAAAGATAGTGCTCATATATTGTTTTTGACTTTATTATGAACTTCTTTTTAGAATAGTTTCTTTTTTTGCAACTTAAATATGAAATTCAATTATAAAACGTGTTCCATTTTTTACTTCCATGGTTACAGTTCCATTGATTTGTTTTACTAGCATTTTAATTAATAGTAGCCCAAACCCTGTTGGTTTATCAAAAGAAATGGAATTAGGAATTCCTTTTCCATTATCTTCATAAATAAGTGTAATAAGGCTTTCCTTTTGCCTTGCGGTTACTCGTATTAACCCGTCCATGTCTTCTGAAAATGCATACTTCATTGTATTTGTAATTAACTCGTTCAAAATAATTCCTAAAGGAGTAACCACTAACGTTTTTAATCGAATATCATCCAATTCAGATTCTATCTTAACAAGTTTGGTTTTAGGAAAAAGGTTAATAATTTCGAGGATTAAAGATGGGAAATAATCCTTAATAGAGACAACACCAGCATTCTCTGATCGATATAGTTTGTCATATAAAACCATCATACTTTGCACACGTCCCGCTGAATCCTGAAGGATACTTTGCACAGCTAAATCATTTACGGTAACTGCTTGAGTTGTTAGTAACCCAAAGATAGTGCTCATATTATTTTTAACTCTATGATGAACTTCTTTTAGAATTATTTCTTTTTCTTGCAGCAAATTTCGAATCTCCTTACCAGCGAGTTTACTAACTGTTATGTCCTGAAAAATTCCAGTTAGCTTTGCTGGCTTTCCATTCACTATAGTGACATGACAAGTAGTGCGAACATCAATTTTTCTACCTTTAGTTGTAAGTGTTTCTAATTCAAGATCGTATCCTATCCCTTTTTCTATTGCATTTTTAAGAGCTTCCGAAATCATTTGCCGAGATTCAGGCAAGAAATATCCAACTCCTGCATCGACTGTAGGATTAAATTCTAACGGAGAAGTTTCATGAATGCGATAGGTCTCAGCAGTCCAATAAAGTGTATTCTTAGTTAAGTCCAATTCCCATCCACCTAGTTTTGCGATCGACTGAGAAGCTTCAAGCAATTGCGTGCTCATGCGAAGTTCATCTACAATTTTTTTCCTATCAGTTATGTCATAAAGGATAACTAAGTGTATCCCCGAAAATGAATCTCCAAGAGAAACCGCGCTCGCGATTACCGAACGTTTGGATCCATCCTTGCATTGAATTATTATTTCGAGAGGCGTAAATGGTTTTCCATCTCGTAACGATTTTTCAATATGAGCCTGCCAGGTAGAAGCAACCCAATTTCGATATTCTAAATCAGGATATGCCTTAGGCCACCAATCTGAAAGAGTTGGAATATCTTCATGGGAATATCCAAATGTTTCTCTAAACGCCTTGTTTATTAATAGAATATTTTGATGATCGTCATTAAGTGCAAACGGAATAGGTGACACATCAATAATTGTCCGATACTTTCTTTCACTTATTTCAATTTTATTCTGAATTTCGTATTCCTGTGTAACATCTCGGAAAACAAGAACCACTCCAATAATATTTCCACTAACGTCTTTAATCGGTGCTCCAGAATCAGCAATTTGATATTCTCGCCCATCCCTAGCAATGAGCACAGTATGATTTGTAAGACCTATTGTATTTCCAGTGGCTAATACCAATTTAACTGGATCAGGAACAGTTTCTCTTGTATGAGCATTGATTATTCTAAAAATTTCGTATAATGGTCTTCCTTCTACTTCAGAAAATTTCCAGCCAGTAATTTCCTCCGCCACTGTGTTCATCCGAACAATAAGCCCTTCTCTATTTGTAGCGATTACTGCATCTCCGATAGAATGTAAAATAGTTCGAAGTTGCTCTTTCTCTCTTTGAGTTCGTTCATTTGCTTCATGCAACTTAAAAGCCATTTTGATAGACGCGTCCATTACTATGATTCCAGAATTCTTCATTATGTATCCATAAGAAGTAATGACCTCCGTTTTTTGAACAATGTCTTTTTCGGTTCTAGAGGAGAGGAACACAATAGGCAAATTATGGATTCTTAAAATTTCTCTTGCAGTTTCAGTTCCATCCATACCTTTCCCTAAATCAATGTCCATAAGTATTAAGTCAATTGGCGTATTATTTACAATATCAATTGCTTCTTCCCCATTAGCCGCATGCATTACTCGATACCCTTCTTTTTCTAACAGCTTAAGTTCCATCATGGCAATGATGATTTCATCTTCTACGAGCAGTATGATTTTATTTGATTTATCAAACATTGATTCCTCTTTTTGAAGTCTATTTTGAAATTTCCACTCTGTTTCTGCCGTTGTTCTTTGCGGCATACAAAGCCTTATCCGCTCTAGAAATTAATTCTTGTGGGTCTTCATAGCCCCATGAAGAGACTCCGACACTTATGGTAACAACGTTAGCCGCTCTAGCCATCGGATGGGGGAGGGCTAGCTCCTGCACGTGTGTGCGGATATTTTCTGCAACAACCCAAGCTTCCGAAAGATTTGTTTCAGGAAGTAAAACAATGAATTCTTCGCCACCCCAACGTGCCGCTAGATCAGGTGCTCTTCTTGCCAGTCCAGCAATTGCTTTGGCAACAATTTTTAAACATACATCTCCCTTCAAATGTCCAAAATGATCATTGTAATTTTTAAAATCATCAATATCAATAATAAGAATAGATAGAGGGCTATTGTTTCTTCTTGATCGAAGGCATTCTTTTTCAAAAATCTTTTCAAAGTATCGCCGATTACCAATGGCAGTCAATACATCCGTATTCGATAATTTTTCAAGCTCAATGTTCGCATTCTCAAGAGCCAATTTTGTGCTCTCTAACTGCTCTTCCATTCTTTTACGCTCTGTGATGTCACGGCTAATACCAAATATCCCTACTACGTTTTTATTATTATCAAAGAGAGGCCATTTATTTGTAGACACATAACCAATATTTCCCTCTGCATCGTAATATGGGTCTATCTTACCTAGCAAGGACTTTCCTTCTCCAAAAATTGGTAGTTCTTCTTCATAATAAATTTTAGCAGTGTCTGCTGGAAATACTTCTAAGTCATTCTTTCCAATTAAATCCCGCCAATTTGCATGACCTGTGATGTTTGCAAGGCTTTGACTACAAAAACGAAATCTACTTTCTCGATCTTTAAAGTATATAAAATCAGTTGTTTCTTTTAAGAAATTTTCAAAATCTCGATTAAATTCGGCTAGTGCGGTTTCTGCATTTTTCCGCTCAGTAATATCAAGAAATGTCGTAACGAATTTACCGTCCACGAAAGGCGATGTTGCAATAAAATAACATTTATTATGAAGCGGGCTCCACATTTCAGTAAATACAGTTGTCCGCATATCCTGGTGCCCCCTCCAGAATGTCTTGATAAATTCAGGAGACATGCCATATAGGTTTGTCGCATAACTTCCAATTACCTCAACGTTGCTATAATCTGCCATGGAATAGAATGCCTTATTCACATTTAAAATTTTATAATCTATCATTTCTCCAGAGTCATCATAAATAATTTCATTTAACGCAACTCCTTCCGTCATCGTATCGAGGAGAATCTTGATATTCTGCTCGTTTTCAGTAAGGGCAGCTTCCATTTTTTTGCGATCACTAATATCATGTATAATGGAATGAAGTAGAGAGCGACCACCTACTGTAAGAGGGCTTGAGTAAACTTCTACATCGCGAAGCTCTCCATTTGCCACACGATGTTTAAAATTAAAATAATTTCGCTTTTCTGTGTGTGCGTTTAACATTTCCTCCTTAATTTTTTCTTCAGATAAAGCATTTATATCACTTATCTTTAATTTCTTTAAATCCTCTAGTGAATAACCATAAAAATCCGCTGCTGCAGAATTTGCATCTACGATCATTCCGTCATTAGGATCAATTAATAATTTAACGGCTCTACTCTTTTCAAATATTGTATGATATATTTTTTCGCGAGCGTGAAGAGATTCTTCATATTTTTTCTGTTCCGTTATATCATGCGTAATTGCTAAATGAATTAAATCATGAGTCTCGGGTGAAGGAAGAGAAACAGCATGGGATTCCAACCATCTTCTAGTTCCTTTTGCTCCAATGATTTGAAAACGAAGGGATCCTTTTTCTCCCTTGCAGATAGTCTCATTAAAATTTCGAAATGCCTCTCTAAATTCAGGAGCGATTACGGGATAAACGCTTTTACCAATTGCATCTTTAGGATCATCGACTTCAATCATAGAAAGTCCAGCGGAGTTCATTGCAAGCAAAGTTCCATCTTTAGAAACAAGTTTCACGCAACTTGGAGTAGCCTCTACAATTGTTCGCAAATGCAGTTCACTTTGCTTAAGCGCATTTTGAACTTCATATTCTTGTGTCACATCTCGAAATACTAATACAACTCCAGTAATGTTTCCTTCTGAATCTTTTATAGGAGAGCCAGAATCGGCAATTTTGTATTCATGACCATCTTCTGCAATTAATACAGTGTGATTTGCAAGCCCTACAATTTTTCCAGAGGCTAATACTAATTCGACGGGACTTGTAATTTTCTCTCGGGTAATAGCATTTACAATGTGAAATACATCATGCAAAGGCATTCCGTTTGCATCACTGAATTTCCATCCTGTTAAATTTTCGGCGATAGGATTCATCTGTAAAATATTTCCATTCATATCTGTAGCTATAACTGCGTCACCGATTGAGTGGAGAATAGTTCTTAGCCGCTCTCTTTGTCTTTCTGTTTTTTTATTTGCCTCATAAAGTTTAAATGCCATTTTGATAGAGGCATCAATTACAATGATTCCAGAATTTTTTACTACATATCCATAAGATGTAATTTTTTCTGTTCTTTGAACAACTTCTTTCTCTACTCTAGCGGAAAGGAAAACGATAGGTATATCATGGCGCTTTAAAATTTCTTTTGCAGCTTGAGTGCCATCGATGCCATGTCCCAAATCAATATCCATCAGTATCAAGTCTATTTGATCTCGTTTTTCATTGACCATGTCGATTGCTTGATTTCCGTCCTCAACATGAATCACCTTATAGCCTTCTTTCTCTAATTGTTTTGTTTCCATTATGGCAATGATGACTTCATCTTCAACGAGTAGAATGGTTTTCGCTGCTATGCTAGTCATATATAAATCGCCTTCTATTCTCATCCAAGTGTTTTAGTTCTTCCCTTTCAAGTTGTAGTCATAGATAAACAATGATCTCTGCTAATATTAGATACTAAATTCAATGTAAGTTTTCAACATATGAAGTAGTTATTCTTTGTAATACCGATACATCTAATTTACTATCAGTCATAGTCTTTGGAATACTGCTAAGTATAGTCATTTAGACGAAATCACTATAGTTAATAGTATTCTTGACAGTATCCTTGATGTATACGAAGGCAATCGTGTTTACTATTTATAATCCATTTCTTAATTTTTAATATGTAAATAAATTGACTGCAAGGCAAGTAAAAAACCAAGGAAAACTCGAAATAAAGAATAAAAAGAAAAAAAGAACTCGCTCAACTATATCTCTGAATTTATTTCTATTGATAGAAATTTAACGAAGAAGGTATTCATGAATACTGTAAACGTTTTTTCACTTCCGTTTAACGTCGAATAGCCACTCGATCTCCAAAGATTTTATAGGCGAGAGTCTTAATGCCTTCAAAGAAATGAATCTTATAAAGAATTGGATTTAACCAACCGACAGTAATGCAATAGTATTTATCAAAAGGCTCAGTATGATGAACCTGATGATGTTCAGGTGAAAGAATTAAATTGTTTCGTTGGAGAAACAATATTAACCTCCCCGGATTTTCCATATGCGACCATTTGTGAATTTGATTTGTAATAAAAACAGCAATCATTAGAAAACAAAAGAAACTATAAAAGGAGTAGGCAAATAAACTTGCCTTTATATCAACAAGATAATAAACCAAAAGTAAAAAAGGAATGGATACGATGCAATTGTTTCCGCTTGTCTCTACAAAATCATGCTTTGTCATTCCCTTTGGATCTACATGATGTTCCCGAAACGGTTTAATAAAAGGCTCTCCAAGCACTGGCGTTTCCTCCGTTCCAAATGTATCTCCTAAAAAATGAACAAGCCCGGAAAAAAAATCAGCACCTACGTATCCAACAAATAAAGGAGCAAGAGCTAATGGAATTACCAGATAACTCAGATTATCCGCAAGTCGAAAAGTTTCTTCGCCAATTTTTACTAATAGCATAATACAGTAAACTACAAAGATGAATATGCTTGTGATTTCTAAATGTCTATGTTTATAATGAAACATTTTATTCTCCTTTTTCTTTGTTTGGGAGATTTGCTCCCGTAATATAAATAATATCTGCGTATTTTTTTAGCTGGGTTTGATTCGGGGGTTCGGGAGTTCGATGCACAAACATGGAAATTGTAAGCACCTTTAAACCAAACTCTTTCAATCTGTGGGTAACGCCCATATACTCGTCGCTATGAAACCTACCGTTTATATGGATTATTTTTGTTCGCTTCTTCTCATTGGTTTTTAAGATAGAATCAGTCATTGTCGCATCCCATAGATTTTGTGCTAGAATCATATTTTTCATTCCTAGCTTTTCGCTCGTATGTCCGGCGATAGAGCCAAATATTTTATTCTCATAAGATTCCTGTCTATAACGCTCCACTGTATAAATCGGAGCAAAGAACTTTCGGGAGGCAGAAGGGAATTTATACATTTCCTCTAATCCGTTTCTAGAAAGGATTCGCACATAACGTCTAGGTGCGTTAGCCGCTAGGATTGGAATTTTATTTTCCTTTGCAAATAGAACAATCGGTTTATAGTCTTCATAATTATTCCATAGCTTACAATCTGATTGAAATAATTTCTCATCAATGAGTCCAGCTAGGTATTCATTCAACACAACTTGCCCATCTCGCTCAAACATTTCCATGGAGATAATAAAGTTTTGCCGCTCCGATAAAAACCGAATGAGTTTTAGTTTTTCTGAATGCCCCACTTTGTCGTCATGCTCTTCCCCAATTAAAATCACATCAACAGATTTAAACTTTTCTTCTATCTCTTCAAATCCAATTGGATTCCAAGTATTGGATTCGTAGATTCTGGGAAATGTGTCTTGGGCACTTATGGTGAGGGAAAAGAAGATTGCCATGCTTCGACAAAACTCAGCACAGGCGCCGACATAGAGACGCAAAGAAAGGAATTTATTTCTCTTAAATTTCATAAACCAAATTCACTTTTTACTTGGGGGGAAATTACGGATAGCCGCTCAATTAGTTTTTCATGAATAATAGAATTCGATGAAAGTAGATTTGGAACGAATATTGAAAAATCATTTCCATCGAAAGTAGAAAGTCTTCCCCCTGCTTCTTCCACAATAATCGATGCCGCTGCCATATCCCATGGTTTTAAATTTTCTTCCCAATAGGCATCAAATCTTCCTTCCGCTACCCAGCATAAATCAAGACTCGCAACACCTGTTCGCCTAACGTCTCGAACGGCTAACAGCATAGATCGCAAATTATGTATGACGCTTTCCATTCTTTGTTTCTTATCGTAAGGGAATCCAGTAGAGACTAACGCATTGATTAACTCACTCGTCTCCGATACAAAAATTCGCTCGCCGTTTTTAAATGCGCCCGCTCCCCGAATGGCATGGTAAGTATCGCCCAAAGCAGGAAAGCTTACAATTCCCATCTCCATGCGTCCACTTTCCATATTTTGTAGTCCGAGACAAATTCCGTAAAGAGGTAGACGATGAGCGAAGTTCGTAGTTCCATCAACTGGGTCAATGATCCAGCGATATTGATTTTTCCCGTGCACACTAGATCCTTCCTCTCCCATAATATGATCGTCGGGAAAAAACTTACTAATTTCCTCTACTACCATTTTCTCTGAGCCCAAATCAGCTTCTGTAACTAGATCAATAGGACCTTTTTTATCTATCCTAAAGTCAGACTTGCGTTGCGTTTTGATTAAAAATGCCTGTATTTTAGGCAAAAACTCTTGAAAATGCACAAATCTTTTATGAATGTCTTCTTTCATTGCTTCCTTTTCTAATGCAGAGCTGAGTTTTTCGATCCCAGCAACGCTTATACCTTCCAATTCTGCCTTAGAACCAGCAATGGCAAGCTAGAATACGCGGATTTCATGAAATTTTGCAAAACTTATTTTTCAAAAAAGGGATATATAAATGAGTCATTCATATAAATTTGGTCATATATTGATAAATCTTTTATTTTATTGGAGAGATTAAATGGAAAAACAAATAATGGATATTCTTAACATAGGAATCGGACTACTACAGGCAGGAAAAGAGGGTTTAGAAAGAGCCAAAACCGAGTTAGAGAAGTCTTACACAGAACTTAGCACTAGAGGGGCGCAAGACAATTCAGAAGGTGCAGTGCAAATCAGACATTCATTAGATAAAATCATTCACGATATAAAAGAATTCACAAGCGTAGCAGGAAAAAACTACGAAGACACGCGCTCTAAAATCATTGATAACTACAACAAAATCACAGAAGAAATTCAAAATAAAATGCCAGAGGGCAAAGTAGAAGCAGTAAAGGCAAAGATCACCGAAGTTGCGGAGAATATTAAAAAGGCTAAGAAAGCCTAAAAAAAGGAAAATACATTCAATATACTCACCAAAAGATAATCAAAACACACCGACAAGAATACTCAAATTAAAATCATCGGTGTGCGCTGGTGTTCATCGGTGGCAAAGCACTCACTCAAAACCCTATGAAAAAAAGAAAATTATTAGTCACAACAGCTCTTCCCTATGCAAATGGCTCTATTCATTTAGGTCATATGCTAGAAGGTGTCCTAGCCGATATTTGGATTCGATACCAAAAGTTAGCGGGTAATGAGTGTTATTTTTTCTGTGCAGATGATACGCATGGCACACCGGTAATGCTTGCTGCAAAGAAAGAAAATATTCCTCCTGAAGAATTAGTCACCAAAATTCATGCAGAGCATTACAAAGACTTAACCGCTTTTCATATTGAGTATGACAACTATTACACCACCAATTCACCGGAGAATCGTTATTATTCGGAAGAAATTTATAATAGCTTAAAAAAGAAATCTCATATTGCAGAAAGAGAAATTGAGCAATCTTACTGTGAGCATGATAAAATGTTTCTGCCTGATCGCTTCATCAAAGGCACCTGCCCTAAGTGTGGCGCCAAAGATCAATATGGCGATGGGTGCGAAGTCTGTGGATCTAATTATTCACCAAAGGATTTAGTTGACTCGCAATGTGCAATTTGCGCAAACAAGCCCGGATTAA
>Ga0209277_10001587_pt1 | contig 11092 bp, 6 predicted proteins | sample JI81AbrownDNA_FD_187503 | JGI IMG/M metagenome (GOLD analysis project Ga0209277, IMG submission 187503) | Wastewater effluent complex algal communities from Wisconsin, to seasonally profile nutrient transformation and Carbon sequestration -... | ecosystem: Engineered > WWTP > Effluent > Algae... | reverse complement strand
GACCTTGGCCGGCAACTGTGCGACGACTTCTTCCAGCCGATCCGACACCAGTTTCCAGTCGTCGCCGCCGTCCTTGTAGATGTAATCGCTGATCCTGGAAAACATGCTGCCTGCGCGCGTCTGCGGGCGGGTCATCTCGCCATGCCAGATGCCCACGTAGCCGAAGCGCGCGACCAGTCTCATGTCCTTGAATACGATGGCTGGATCCCAGTCCCACTGCGGCCACGGCAACGTGTCGGTCATCGTGTAAATGAACCAGCCCTTGTAATGACCGGCGACGTTGGTGTCGTCCAGCGATTCCACCCGCCTGTGGAAGTTGAGCTTCGCCGCGCGTACCTGCTTTTCCCCCATCCAGTATTCGTTGTACATCGGCTCGCCGGAGGGCGTGATCACGTGGTCGTGGAAGGCGCGGATCTCGTGGAAACGCTGGCCAAGGTCGAGGCCTTCGTTGCCGAAATAGCGATAGGCATTGGCGCTGCCACCGACCAGTTCGTTGTGGTACTCCCACAGCCGTGGCTCGCGCAGGGTCATGCCTGCGGCCAGCAGGTAAAGCGCGGTCACGCCGATCAGCAAGGCACGCGAACGCCGTTGCATGGCGATGCCGAATGCGCCGCCGGCGATCACCGCCATTCCAACCAGGATCGGCAGCGCATGCCGCACGCCGCCCCAGATGCCTTCCGAGCCCATCAGCGCGACCAGGTGGAAGCCGCAGGCCGCGACCACGGCGGCCAGGCTCCAGCGTGCGCTGGGCGGCAATCGCGTGCGCGCCAGCAGCGGCAACGCGGCCAGCAACAAGGCCATCAACGCGAGCGGCAGTTTCGACGCCAGGATCGCCGGCCAGCTGAACCACGGCGGGTTGCCGTACCAGGTCGTGCCCCAGACCTGGTGCATGCCGATGCCGCGACCTTCCACCCCGGTGCGGACGGTATCGGCCAGCCCCCACAGGTAGGCGCGCGGCAGCAGCCGGTGGTCGTCGGCGAAGGCGATCGCGTTGCGCCAGTGCGGCAATTTCAGTTCATCGATCTTGTCCGCGATCGGGCGGTTGAAGGCATCCCGGCCATCGGCGCCGGCATGGAAGTGCAGGCCATACATCGACCACAGCAACAGGACCGACAACGCCGCCGCCGCCGCGAGTTGCGCCATCCGCCGCGCGATCTCGCCACGCCCCTGCCGCCAGCCGCACAGCGCGGCGATCACCAGGCCGATCCCGAGACCTCCCAGGCCGGCAAGCGCAGAATGTTTCGAGGCCAAGGCCACCCCCATCGCCAGCCCGCAGCCGATCGCCCATGGCCAGCGCCACGTGGTGGCCAGCAGGCCGGCGCAGAGCGCGGCGATGGCCAGCGACAGCGCGAGCGGGAGGTCGGTCATCACCACCGGCAGGTGCGCACCGACCGTCGGTTCCAGCGCCAGGAACAGCAAGGTGCCGCACGCCCAGGCCAGGCCGAACGCACGCCACAGCAGCAGACCCAGCGCCACCAGCATCAGCCCGTGCAGTGTCCACAACGCCAGCCGCGCGCGGGTTTGCACCGCGCGCGCGTCGTTGCCGAAGAACATCGTGGTCTCGACCCAGTCGCGCTCCTGCGACTTCTCGTGCAGCGCGGGCATCGGCGGCAGCTTGAACGTCTCCGGCATCCAGGCCCCGACCCACAGCTTCACCAGCGGCGGATGCTCGGGATTGAGGTGGAAGCCCTCGCCGCGGACGTAGGCGGTGCCTGCCACCACATGCCACGGCTCGTCCACGGTGAAACTGTCCAGGCGCGTCCCCGCGGCCGAACGCAGGTCGGCGAGCAAGGCAAGCGCAAGCACCAGCACGATGCCGATCCAGCGCGAAGCTGGGAGGTGGCGGAAGGACGTCATGCCGTTGGCTAACGCGGGCCGCGCCATGCGCCGGACACCCGCGAGTGTCCCGTCGCGCGACTGCCTCGCGTATTCCCGGTGAAAGGGACACGGAAACCACGCCATGGGACGCACGCCGCTCTTCCGCCTGCTGCAACGCGCCGCCGCCATCGCCCGCGCATCGCGCCATGTGCGCATGCCGCTGGACGAATTCCACGACATGGTGCGGACCCAGCGCTTCGATCGACGCCGGCGCCGCCTCCTGCAGGGCGCAGGCGCCAGCGCGCTGCTGTCAGGTTGCAGCTCCGTGCCGAACCCGATGCGCGCGGGGACGGATGACGAAGTGGTCATCGTCGGTGCCGGCATCGCCGGGCTCACCTCGGCGTGGCGTCTGCGCCAGCAGGGCGTGCGCGTGCGCGTATTCGAGGCGCAGGAACGCATCGGCGGACGCATGCTCTCGTTGCGTAACCATTTCGCCGACGACCAGGTGATCGAACTCGGCGGCGAACTGATCGATACCGGCCATGCCCGCATCCGCGCGCTGGCCGGCGAACTCGGGATTGCGCTGGATGACCTGCTCGACGGCGACGGCGACCATGACACCTGGTTCTTCGATGGTCGCGCGATCGGCGAGGCGGAACTCGTGCGCGCGTTCGTGCCGGTCGCTGCGGCGATCGAGCGCGACCTGGCATCCGCCGGCGATGGCAGCTACGACCACCAGGACAGCAATCCGGCATTCCGCGCGCTGGATGCGATGAGCATCACCCAGTGGTTCGACCGCAACGGCGTGTCCGGCTGGCTGCGCAAGTTGCTGGACGTGGCCTACACCACCGAGATGGGACTGGAGATCGACCAGCAGTCCGCGCTGAATTTCCTGACCTTCGTTGGCACCGAGGACAAGGATGCCTTCAGGATCTTCGGCGAAAGCGACGAGCGCTTCCATGTGCGCGGCGGCAACGACCTGATCCCGCGCACGCTGGCGGCAAAGATGACCGATGCGATCGAGACCGGCCACGTACTGGAAGCGATTCGCGGCGAGGCAGGCGGCTACGTGCTCGCCTTCCGCAAGGGCGCGGCCACCCGCGAGGTACGTGCGCGGCAGGTGATCCTGGCCTTGCCGTTCACCCTGCTGCGCAAGGTGCAGGTCGATGTCGAACTGCCGGCGCTGAAGAAGCACGCCATCGCGCAACTCACCTACGGCACCAATGCCAAGCTGATGATCGGCTTCGAGCGCCGCACCTGGCGCGAGCACGGCGCGAATGGCGCGTCGATGAGCGACCTGGCCTACCAGACCACGTGGGATACCTCGCGCAAGCAGGCCGGCACCGCGGGTGCGCTGACCAACTTCACCGGTGGTCGGCACGGCGTCGAACTGGGGCAGGGCACGCCGAAGCAGCAGGCCGAGGCCGCGGTGCGCGACCTCGAGCGCGTGTTCCCCGGGATCGCCGCCGCGCGCGGCAATGCGCGCGAGGCACGCATGCACTGGCCGACCAATCCGTGGGTGCTGGGCAGCTATGCCTGCTTCCGACCGGGCGATTGGGCGGGCTTGGGCGGGGTGATGGGCGAGTCCGTGGGCGGCCTGCACTTCGCCGGCGAACATTGCTCGGTCGAGTCGCAGGGCTTCATGGAGGGTGGCTGCGAGTCCGGCGAAGTGGCCGCGCAGGCCGTGCTGGCGCAGCGCGGGATCGCACGCGCGGCCTGATTGCTGCACCGCGCGGTGCAATTTTGCAGTGCAGCGTGCAAACCCCCTAACGAATCCTTCACAGTCGCCCCGCGTCCCGACGTGGGGGAGGGAGCAGGCCCGCTGAGACTTCGGTCTAAGCGGGCTTTTTTATGCACGAGGGCTTTGCAGGCGCGCGCTCGGCGTCCTTTCAGTCCGCCGGCACCGTTCGCGGCAAGGCCCATTCGCGCAGCGCCTGCACCTGTTCCGCCATCAGCAAGGACAGCGGGCGGGTGTCGCGGATCGCCTGCATCAGGGTTTGTGTGTCGAGCCCGGCCTGTTCCGCATGCGCGGCATACAGCGCACTGACGATCACCTGCTCGATCTCCGCGCCGGAGAAGCCGTCGGCTGCGGCGGCAAGCGCCGACAGGTCGATGTCGTCCTTGGCCAGCGAACGCCGGTCCAGGTGCAGGGCGAAGATCTCGACGCGGGTAGCAGCGTCGGGCAGGTCGATGAAGAAGATTTCGTCGAAGCGGCCCTTGCGCAGCAGTTCCGCCGGCAGGTCATGCACCTGGTTGGCGGTGGCGACCAGGAAGACGCGCGACTTGCGTTCGGCCATCCACGTCAGCAGGTAGCCCAGCACGCGGCGGGACAGGCCATCACTCTCGCCATTGCCGGCGGCCAGGCCCTTCTCGATCTCGTCGATCCACAGCACGCAGGGCGCGAGCTGTTCGGTGGAGGCCAGCGCGGCGCGCAGGTTCTTCTCGGTCTCGCCGTGGTACTTGTCGTACAGGGTGCCGAAGTCGAGCCGCACCAGCGGCACCCCGAAGCCGCCGGCGACCGCCTTCGCCAGCAACGACTTGCCGCAGCCCTGCACGCCCAGCAACAGCACCCCCTTCGGCGGTTCCAGCCCGGGCGGCGGCGGATCCTGCACGAAGGGCGCACGCCGCTGTTCCACCCAGCGTTTCAGCCTGCGCGCACCGCCTACGTCGGCGAAGCGCGCGGTGTCGTATTCGTAATGCAGGTGGCCGCTCTTGTTGAGCAGCTCGAACTTCAGCCGTGCCAGTTCCGGCAGGTCGCCGGGCCCCAGCGCGCCATCGCGATGGATCAGGTGTCGCGCGATCCGGCGCGCGTCGGTCAGGCTCAGGCCCTGCAGGTTGCGCACGATCTGGCGCACCGCATCGGCATCCACTTCGACCCGGCGCCCGCCGTTCTGGGTGGTGTAGGCCGCGGCTTCTTCCTTGACCAGCTTGAGCAGTGCATTCGCATCCGGCAGGCGCAGCGAGAAGCGCACCGCGAACGGTTCCAGCGCCGCCGGCAACTCGACCTTGGTGCCGATCATCACCAGCACGTGCGGCTGGCTGTCGCGGCGCTGGATCAGGTCGCGCATGGCGCGCTGGTAGCTGGCGTAACCCAGGTAGGGATGTGCGTCCAGCAACAGGTACACGCCGCGCTGGCTGGCATTGCGGATTTCCTGCAGGGTCGCGCTGAGGTCGGGGGCGATGCCTTCGTCCTCGCGATCCATGTCGATCCGACGCAGGCCCTCTGTCACCGACCAGCGATACAGCGCGCGCCATGCGTGCATCAACGATTGCCGGAACAGGTCGACCACCCGCGCCTCGTCGGGGGTTTCGATCACCAGCAACGGCGTGTCGGCGCGGATCAGCGCGACCAGGTCCTGCAATTCGCTCATGGCGGGCACGATAGCGGCGGCCATGCGATGCCACAATCGGGCATGGATCTTGATCACGCCAACGACTTGCAGGAACTCGCGGCGCGCGCCTGTGCGCGCCTGCGCGCTGCGGGTTGCGAAATCGATGTCGGCGATGAAGCCACGATCGGCAAACTCGCCATCGCCAGCGACTTCGCCATTGCGACGCTGGTGCGCCAGCCTGCCCTGCTGGCGAGATTGCAGGCCGGTGCCGCCGCGCCGCTCGCGCCTCCCGTGCTCGATGCCGGCAATCGCGCCGAGTGGGGCCGCCTGCTGCGCCTGCACCGGCAGGCGGAATCGACCCGGATGGTGTGGCGCGATGTGATCGAACACGCGCCGGTCGAGGAGATCCTGGCCGCCAGCACCGCCCTGGCCGATGGCTGCCTGCAACTGGCGCTGGACGCGCTGGAAGCCGAGATGGTGCAGCGCTTCGGCGTGGTGCGCGCCGCCGATGGCGGCGTACAGCGGCTCGTGGTGTTCGGGCTGGGCAAGCTGGGCGGCGGCGAGCTGAATTTCAGTTCCGATGTCGACCTGGTCTACGCCTACGAACACGAGGGCGAGTCCGATGGCGCGCGTTCGCTCGACGCGCAGGACTGGTTTGCCCGGCTCGGCCAGCAACTGGCGAAGCTGCTGGACGAAGTCACCGCCGATGGCTTCAGCCATCGCGTCGACCTGCGCCTGCGTCCGTTCGGGAACGCCGGCCGCGTGGCCCTGTCGTTCGCCGCCATGGAGCACTACTTCCTCACCGAGGGCCGCGACTGGGAACGCTATGCGTGGCAGAAGGCGCGGCCGGTCGCGGGTGACCTCGTTGCGGGCGAGCGCCTGCTGCAGGCGCTGCGCCCGTTCGTGTACCGGCGTTACCTCGACTACGGCGCGCTGGACGGCCTGCGCACGATGAAGGCGGCGATCGCCGCCGAGGTTGCGCGCAAGGACATGGCCGATGACATCAAGCGCGGCCCGGGCGGCATCCGCGAGATCGAGTTCCTGGTGCAGGCGTTGCAGCTGATCCGCGGCGGGCGCGAGCCCGCGCTGCGCGATCGGCGCCTGCTGCCGGCGATGCGCGCGCTGGTTGAAGCGGGGCACGTGGATGCCGCGACCGGCGCCATGTTGCTGGAGGCCTACCGCTTCCTGCGCACGCTGGAGAACCGCCTGCAGATGCTCGGCGACGCGCAGACCCATGCCTTGCCCGCGGGTGCGCTGTTGCGCGCGCGCATCGCCGACGGCCTGGGCTATGCGCACTGGCAGGCCTTGCTGGAGGCGTTGGCGGTGCAGCGCGAGCGCGTCTCCGCCGAATTCGACGCCCTGCTGGCGGCACGCCGGGCGGCCAGCGGCGACAGCGACCTCGCGGCGTATTGGCGCGGCCTGCCGGATGCAGGCGATGGCGCGGTGCTGGCCGCGGCTGGCTTCGAAGCCGGCGAGGACCTTCATCGCAGCCTGGCCGACTTCGCCCGCGTGCCGGCGGTGCGCACCCTCTCCGATGCCACCCGCGCGCGCCTGGATCGCGTGCTGCCGGCGCTGCTGCAGGCGGCGGTCGCATCGCCGCATCCCGATGCCGTGCTGCGCCACTTGCTGCCCTTGCTGCACATGCTGCTGCGCCGCGCGAGTTACCTCGCCCTGCTCGACGAACAACCGGTGGCCCTGCATCGGTTGGTCGACGCCCTGGCACGCAGCGCCTTGCTCGGCGAACGGCTGGCCGCGCATCCCTTGCTGCTCGACGAATTGCTCGACGTGCGCATCGGCGGCGAACTGCCGGGGCGCGAGGCGATGCACCAGGCCTGCACGGCCGCACTGGGCGATGGCGAGGCCGACACCGAAGCAGCGCTGGACGCACTCAACGAGATCCGCCAGGCCTTGAGCTTCCGCATCGCGCTGGCGCTGCTTGATCGCCGCATCGAAGCGCAGGAGTGCGCGCGTCGCCTCGCCTGGCTGGCGGACGCGGTGGTCGATTGCATATTGAAGCTCGCGCTGGCCGGCATGCACGCAGCGCACGGCGGCATCGACGGCGCACGCTTCGCGGTGCTCGGCTACGGCAGCCTGGGCGGCGAGGAACTCGGCTTCGGTTCCGATCTCGACCTGGTCTTCCTGTACGACGCAGTCGAAGCAGCGACATCGGATGGCGCGCGACCGCTGGATGCCGCGCGCTGGTTCGCCCGGCTCGGCCAGAAGATCGTCGCCTTGCTGGAAACCCGCACCGGTGCCGGTCGCCTGTTCGAGATCGACGTGCGCCTCCGCCCCGATGGCGCGAAAGGCCTGCTGGTGTCGAGCCTGGCCAGCTTCTCCGACTACCAGCGCGAGCGTGCATGGACGTGGGAACACCAGGCGCTGGTGCGCGCGCGTGCGGTCGCCGGCGATGTCGCATTGATCGACGCCTTCGAGGGCGTGCGCGGCGACGTGCTCTCCCGCGGTCGCCCGGTCGATGGGTTGCGCGACGACGTGTCTGCCATGCGCCGGCGCATGCGCGCGGAACTGGACCGCAGCGACGCTGCGCTGTTCGACCTCAAGCAGGGCGACGGGGGGCTGGTCGACCTGGAATTCCTGCTGCAGTTCCTGCTGCTGCGCGACAGCCGAACGCACGCGCGCTTGCGCACGCCACGTGCGTCGCCGGCGATCCTCGATGCGCTGCACGATGCCGGATTGCTCGATGCCAACACCCGCGCCGCCCTGCAGGTCGCGCATGCCACGCTGCTGGATGCCGGCCTGCGCTGCACCCTGGATCGGCGTCCGCGCCGAGTGGCCCTCGACGAACGCATCACACTGGCGCGCGAGGCGATCCGCGATGCGGTGCGCGCGCAGGGATTGCAGTTCGAAGCATCAGGCGATCGGTAGCGCCAGCCGTCGCCGCACCTCACTCGCCACGCGCGCCGTCTCGCGCAGCGGATCGACCGCAAACGGTGCCAATGCATCGTCGAGATCGCGCACGCGGCCACGGCTGCGGAGCGCATCGAGGAAGGCGCGAAGGCGTCCGGTGGCGATGTCCGCCGACCACACGAACACCGGTGCCAGCGTCGCCGCGGCTTCGCTGAGCATGTTCACCGAGTCCGGCGTGCACGCGATGCGGTTCGCATGCGCCAGCAGGCCAGCGTAGGGATTCGGGCCGTCGCGTTCGTCGCGCCAGCGGATGCCGGGTATGTCAGCGGACACATTGCTCAAACTCGCGCGCCAGGCATCCGGTGTGCGTCGTGATGCCACGACGCTGAAGCTGCCGCTTTCGTGGTGTGCGTGCGCCGAGAGCCGGGCAAGCAGTGCAGCGAAGCCGGCATCGTCCAGCGCCGCGTGGCGGGTTGGGCCACCGACCAGCAACACGGTCTGCGGCGAGGGCAATGCGGCGAGGTGCGCTGCATCACGTCGCGCCTGCGCCAGCCACAAGTCGTCGACCGGGTGCAGGCTGCCCAGCATCTGGATGACGTTGTCCGCGCGCAGGCCGTCGTGTTCCGGTGCGACCACGAGATCCCAGTGTCGTGCGTCGATGCGGGGATCGAGGATCTGCACGGCGCGGCTGCCGCGCGCGCGCAACAGCCGCGTCGCCAGTGCGGCCTGCCGGCCGCAACCAACGGCGATCGCGGGTGGCCGCGCGATGAGCGCGGCGAACTCGCCGCCGAAGCCATGCGTGGCGCCAGGCAGGACGCGTGGTGCCAGCCAGCGCCAAGGTGCGCGTGGCTGCAGGAGGCATTCGCCGGCATCGGCGTCCAGCGCGCGTGCCAGCGCCATGGCCTGGCGGGCGTTGCCAGCGCGGCCATCGTGAAGCGCGACCGTCGACGTCATGCGCGCGACCGGGATCGTTGCGCTGGTGGAATCGATCCGTTGCGATCTCGGTGCATTCGCTTCACCCATGGAACTCTACACTGTGCGCCTTCGCACCCCGCCACGAGGATCGCATGACCCAGCCCTTGCCCGATGCCGCGCTCGACCAGTTGTTCCGCACCGCGCGCACCTACAACGCGTTCACCGGCGAGGTGTCCGACGACACCCTGCAGCAGCTCTACGGGCTGCTGAAGTTCGGCCCGACCGAGGCCAATACCACCCCGGCGCGGATCGTGTTCGTGAAGTCGGACGAGGCCAAGGCCAAGCTGGGTCCGGCGCTGAGCGAGGGCAACTTCAAGAAGACGATGGCGGCGCCGTGCGTGGCCATCGTCGGTTACGACATGCGCTTCTTCGACAAGCTGCCGGTGCTGTTCCCGCATGTCGATGCGAAGCCGTGGTTCGAGCATCGCGACGAGGCCAACCTGGCGTGGGTCGCAAACCGCAACAGCAGCCTGCAGACCGCCTACCTGATCCTCGCCGCGCGCGCGCTGGGTCTCGACTGCGGGCCGATGACCGGCTTCGACAACGCCAAGGTCGACGAGGCATTCGTCGATCCGCACCAGCATCCTGGTCAACCTGGGTCATGGCGATCCCGCCAGCATCTTCCCGCGTTCGCCGCGCCTGGGCTTCGACGAAGCCTGCCAGATCCTCTGATTCGCACCGCCCCTTTTCCGGAGACTCCCATGTTCAAGAAACTGCTGCTCACCGCTGCCCTCGTCGCCGCCAGCGCCAATGCCTTCGCCGCAGGCGTGACCTACAAGCTCGATCCCACCCATACCAACGTGCTGGCCAGCTGGAACCACTTCGGCTATTCCAACCCGTACGCGAACTTCGGCGACGTCGAAGGCACCCTGGTGTACGACGCCGCCGACGTGAGCAAGTCCAGCGTGCAAGTGACCCTGCCGCTATCCGGCCTGAACGGCTTCAGCGACAAGTTCAACGCGCACCTGCGCAGCGCGGACATCTTCGACATCGCCACGTTCCCGACCGCGACCTTCAAGAGCACCAAGGTAGAGTCCACCGGCAACGGCAAGCTGAAGATCACCGGCGACCTCACCATCAAGGGCATCACCAAGTCGGTGGTCCTCGACGCGACCCTCAACAAGGCGTCCGAGCATCCGATGAAGAAGGTCCCGGCGATCGGCTTCGACGCCACCGCCACGATCAAGCGCAGCGACTTCGGCGTGGGCCTGTTCGCGCCGATGGTGGGCGACGAGGTGACCCTGCGCATCACCACCGAAGCCACTGCGCCGAAGGCCGACGCCGCCAAGTGATGCCACGATGATCATCGAACGCCCCTCCAGCGCGCGCGGCGAGGTCGACCTGGGCTGGCTGCGGAGCCGGCACACGTTCTCCTTCGGTCATTACCACGACCCGGCCTGGATGGGCTTCGGTCCGTTGCGCGTGATCAACGACGACACGGTCGCCCCGGGTGGCGGTTTCTCGCCGCACCGGCACGCCAACATGGAGATCATCAGCGTAGTGCTGCAGGGTGCGTTGGCGCACCGCGACAGCACCGGCACGGTGGGCATGATCGAAGCCGGCGACGTGCAGTGGATGAGCGCCGGGCACGGCATCGAACACAGCGAATACAACGGTTCCGGTTCCGGTGCCGCGCCGGTGCATTTCCTGCAGATCTGGATCCAGCCGGATCGCCTCAACGCGCAACCCGCCTACGCACAGCAGCGCTTCGAGCCCGCGGACCGTCGCGGGCGCTGGGCGACGCTGGCGTCTCCGGACGGCGTGGACGGTTCGATCGCGATCCGCCAGCAGGCCACGCTGCGCGCCGCCGGCCTGCAGCCGGGCGATGAGGTGTCTGCATCGCGCGATCCCACGCGCTTGTACTGGCTGCACGTGGCGACCGGTGAAGTCGCGGTTGGCGAGCGCGTGTTGAAGGCTGGCGACGCACTCGGCTTCGTGCAGGAAGCCGATGCGCTGGTCATTCGCGGCATTGCAGCCGCCAGCGACGTCCTGCTGTTCGACCTGCCGGCCTGAGCGATCAGGGTCGTCATCGCGGCGAACGCCGGATGACGGCAAGCAGCGGATGACGGCGAAAGGAAGTCCTGCAGTAAACTGGCGCGGTT
>Ga0209277_10001586_pt1 | contig 11093 bp, 17 predicted proteins | sample JI81AbrownDNA_FD_187503 | JGI IMG/M metagenome (GOLD analysis project Ga0209277, IMG submission 187503) | Wastewater effluent complex algal communities from Wisconsin, to seasonally profile nutrient transformation and Carbon sequestration -... | ecosystem: Engineered > WWTP > Effluent > Algae... | reverse complement strand
CTTGGCCGGGTAGATGTCGAGGGTGTCGGTGGTGGAGTCATAGGTGCCACGCCAATAGACCCCGGTCTTTTTGTCGCAGAAGGCCAGGTAGTGCACGCCCTGGCTGTTGCTCTTGGCACCCTGCTGAGTCAGCTGGGCCCAGTAGTCGGGCAACAGCTCTTGGGTCAGGTAGGTGGGCTCGCCCTTGAAGTTGTAGATGAACCGCGGGTTGTCCTCGGGGTGGTAGTAGGCCCACGAGTCGCCGTTGTTGAAGTTGAAGTACGTGAAGCCACGCTCGGTCTTCATCTCCGTGATCACGGCCTCGTCGGGCTTGAGCATCACCTCGTTGCCACCGACGACCTTGTAGTTGAACTTGCGGGCAGTCATGCCCGCGGTGTCGCGCAGCTCGTTGATGCGTGCGTGGGTCTTCTGCTTGTTCTGCTCGGTTGAGGCGATGGTTGCGTCGAGAGCCAGCGTGTCGTACTTGTGCTTGACGTACTGGATACGGGGCAGCTTGCCCATTGGGTCCTTGATGCCCTTGAGCACTGGCGGAGCGATGTAGATCAGCTTGTCGTTCTGGCACGCGCTGATGTCGAGTGCCCAGCGGATGGAGTTGCCGGTCTTGGTGAGCTCCATGCCGTTGCGCAACAGCGGTACTTCGTGGTTCTTCTGGATCAGCCACTGCTTGAGCAACGGTGCGGCATAGCCCTTGTCCAGGTACATGAAGACGTGCGCACGGATGCGGGGGTCGTTGATGCCGTAGGAGGCAGACCACTGAACCACGTAGCTGATGTCGCTCAGACCCATCTCGGCCAGGAACAGTTCGAGCGTGAGCTTGGTGCTGAGGACCTGGCCACCGGGTGACGAGGTTTCGAGGATCTCAGGAAGACCATCGAGGTCAAGGCAGAGCAGATAGGTCTGTGCCTGGCTGTCCGTACTACCTGCCCGAGATTCCTTGGACAGGGGTTTGTTGAGCGTGCCCTTGATCATGCAGTGACCCTTGGCAGCGTGCTGCACCAGGAGGCGTTCAAGGGTCTTCAGGTCAGCGCATTCATGTTCATGCGACGTGAACTCCCAGGTCATGGGGTAGGGTGTTTTCACAAGCTCACCAGCACGCATGGTGAACGACTTGGTGAGGGGGACAGATGCTTCCAGGAAGAAGAGCTTGCTCATGGCGTCCAGAAGGTAAGACCGGAAGGCCTCTATACCTATATAACCTTACACTCTTACATTCTTACATTCTATTTTACTAGAAGAAAGTAGTAGTAGTAGTAGGTATAGGTATAGAGGTTCCTATATAAAGAAGGGAGACCCGGAGTCGAAGACGCAAGGACAGCCCATAGGGCCAGGAGAACGAGAACGAGTCCGGAGCGCGAGCCCGGACTCTACATGAGACCTTAGACGGCCTCAGCGAACTTGCCCGCGCGCAGCACCTGGTCGAGGTCCTTCTGCGCCTTCATCGCACAGGCCAGGATGCGTGCGAACTCGGTGTCGGTCATCGAGCGCTCGCCCTCAGCGAACTGGATCGAGCGATCAGCTGCACCACGCGCAGCTGTGATCAGCACGACCTGCGTGTCCTTGGCCAGACATGGGAAGCCTTGTTCCAGTGCGAGACCTTGCGTGACCAGTGCGTAGTCACGCTTCATGGCTTCGAGTTCGGTGGGCTCAGCACGCAGCGCTTGTTCGTAGCACCACCAGGCCAAGTCGGCAGTCTCCATCGTGTTCTCGGCACGATCTTCGGCTTGACGCTTCTGCGCAGCGAGACGACGCTCACGCAGCACCTTCTCGTCAACGCCGTAGGCTTCAGCCAGAGCCTTCGAGGTGAGTTCGACACGCGCCTTGACCTGTGACGAGATCTTCGTGTTGGGCGGTGCACGGAACACCGACTCCAGCTCGGGGATCTCGTAGCTGCGCGGACGACCTTGCCAGTCGAGGTTCATGGCAGTGAGTTCACCGGCCAGTTCGTGCATCGGCTGACGCAGAGCGGTGAGACGCGTGATCTCTTCGATGACACCGCGATCCAGGCCGGTCTGCTTGAACCATTCCTCGCCGACGTTGAGATCGCGCAGCATCGCAGCGGTATCGGCGTAGCGCTCGGCTTCACCGATGCGCAAGCCGGTCTCGCGAACATCCCGCAGCAGCGCACGTGCCTTGCTGGTGATGAGGATGTCCATGCGCCAGGCGACGGACTGTGCGACCTGAGCAGCGACGTAAGTCTCGTTGATGGTCGAGACGAAGTGACGCAGGTCGAAATACTGATGAGTCGTGGACATGAGAGAAAGCTCCAGTTGGTTGAGTTGAGTTGAAGTGACGTGTTGAACACGCCCGCATGCCCCGCACGCGAGGCAGGCAGTCCGGGTTCAAGCACCGAGCCGATCGAGCAAGATGCGCTCGGCCGTGGCTTCATCACAGCCGAGCAGTTCGGCCAGGTGCTCGGTCTTGGCACGCAGCACTGCGTACGGCTCCCACGTGGTGTCGGCCGTGTCCTCGATGTCTTCGATCGAGACTTCAGTGAACTGCTTGATCGTGATGCGCTTCATGTGCGATCTCCGTGATGTTGCGTTCGGCGATGAGGCGCTGCAGCTGATGCTGGGCCTGTGTCACGAACAGGGGTGAGGGATAGCCGACGGTTGCAGCAGCCAGACCAGCTGCTTCGTCCATCAGGGCTTCGAACTCGTCTTCGGTGACGGTCATGGGATAACTCCTGTCCAGACCAGGACGATGAATGCGACGACCAATGCGAGCAGTGCTCGTTTGAAGTGAGCGTCAGTCACTGGTGTGGCTCCGGTAGAAGACGCCTTGCCACTTGCCGTTGACGAACTTGATGTCCCTCAGCGACGTGCCATAGGCGCACGGGTGATAGCGGCTGGCTTGGGCAGCCAGTTCGGTGTCGAGAGCGGCCTGGCTGTCAGCGCGCCACACTTGGTGGACGCTGAGAGAACGCTCGTAGACGTTGGTCTTGTCGACCTGAGCGGTGGACTGGTTCATGCTCTGAACTCCTCGGGGATCTCGATGGTTGTCGAGTACGGCTCGTACATCAGCTCCTTGACGAACTGAGGACGCACGCGGGCTTCGAGTGCTGCCTTGATGGCAGCTTCGTTGAAGGGCACGTCGTAGATGCGCACCGAGGTGCCATTGACGAGCGTGACAAGCAGGCTTCCACCAAACCAGTTCACTGCAATTCCTCCAAGCTGAACTTCCGCATGCCTACGGTGTAGTAGCGGTCGTGGGTGATGAATCCGTAGTAGCGGCGAGCCACTGCTACGGTGAGCATTGAGCTGATGAACGCGAAGACGCCACTCATCGTCCCGATGAGCGTGCCCCAGTGAATCAGCAGGTTGAGGGCAAGGAACGAGATGTGCATGACGGTGCATGCGGTCTCGTTCCCTAATAGGCGAAGTCGGCGGCGTGGTGGGATCATCCCGAGCAGGATGAATTCAAACGCCACGTTGAGCGCGCCGAAGAGCAGTACGGCGTCGATCACACTGAGCGCCTCATGCGAAGATCGTTGCGACCGCAACCAAAATGATTGCGAGCGCAACGATCAGACCCCACCGTACGGTGTACGTAGGCATATGCACGCGGCGGTGCACACCGGTCTTCTTGAACGCGCGCTCGATGCGCGGGTCCACGGTGTCCATGTAGTCCATCATCATCTCCTTAACGCCTCACATAAGGCATCAAGCACGAAAAGGCCGGGCGCCTCGGCGCCCGGAATGATCACAACTCAACCCGCACGCTGCAGCCGCCAGCCATCGCAGCCGCCTTGGCCGCGGCCATCGCCTCGCGACGGCGCAGCACCTCGGGGTCGACGGGACGCGACACGTAGGTCGAGCGCTTCACGCTGGGCGCGCGGCCCTTCGCGGCCATGAGCTGACCTTCCAGGTCAGCGATGCGCAGTCGCGCAGCTTCGAGTTCCGCATTGCGGGTGGCGAGCAGCTGGGTCAGTTCGAGCTTGGTAGTCATCACATTCTCCATAACGCCCCACATGAGGCGAACAACACGAGAAGGCCGGGCGCCTTGGCGCCCGGTGGTGGATTACGCCTTGACCTTGACGACGCGCGCCTTGGCCTGCGTGACGACGGCCGGGGGCAGGGAGCCGATGGCGGCCATGCGCTGAGCACGCAGCGACGCAGCACGCTCGGCGTAGCCCTCCTGGGCACCCGCAGCGAACTGCGTGGACGCGAGCTTCGTACCCTCGTACGCATACGCAGCAGCTTGACCAACGAAACGACCAGCGGTGTGAGCAACAGACATGGTGAACTCCAGTGAGTGGATGAACGAGCAAAGCGCTCGCACTCAACACGACCAGGCCGAGCGGCTTGCCGCTCGGACAGAGCACCGCGGATGCAGCCGGAGCGAAAGCATTCTTTTCGAGCGCAGCCGAAGACGAATCCGAACCGGGGGTGGCGAACTGAGCGGTGGGGAGGGAGGGTCCAAGCCCGCAACTCCTAAAATTTTTTGCGCCGGATTTCTCAGCGACTACTCACTTCATACGTTAGGCGTCTGCGCGTTCCACAGCCGCTTCATCTCTGCATTCAGCGCTCGGTCAGCGCGGCACTCCTCGCTGGTGCGCCCAGTGCAGTCCACCGCCGGCCCTCTGTGCCGGCAGTCCCAGCAGCAGTAGTACGCCGGCCCCAGCAGCGGTGTCGCACCGTCCTTCGTAGCCCGTGCCCACTTGCCCACCAACTGCGGCACTGTCTCTTTGCCGGTCGTCTGCATCGCGATCGGGATCTGTGGCTTCATGTTGTAGCTGCCACACTTTGGACAGGGAGCCATCGGTTGGCCGTACACCCAGGCGGCTCGGCTTGCTGGGTCTTTCATGTTCAGCATGTTCTTAACCTCACTTCATTCGTTATGCACGGCCTGTAACAGTTCCGTCTTGCGTCTATCGTAGACTCACGGCATGGACCTCAACATCCACGTCCACGAATGCGAGCCCGCCCCGGGCCATCGCTCCCTCTACGTCCTCTTGGAGAACATCATGGCAACGCTGCAAGAACTGCAAGACAAGGTCGACGCCCAGAGCACCCAACTGGCTGATCTGCGCACCTATGTGACCGGCATCGAGACCCAGGTGCGCGCCCTGGCCAGCGGCGAAGTGCTGTCGGCCACCGTGCAGGCCAAGGTCGACGCCCTGGTGGCTTCGATCGACGCCAACAGCGCCGCCATCGCGGCCGCGGGCGACGGCGACATCACCACCTGAGCCCGCCCGGCTCCCTGCAAGCCGCCTCCGGGCGGCTTTTCTACGTTCGTACGTAGAATGGCGCGCAACATGGCCTCCCGAACGCCCGCCCGCAACACGCCGTCGAACGTCAAACGGCGCGCCGTGGCCGTGAAGGGGATGAAGAAGTACACGAACAACACGACGGTGCAGGAAGCAGCGCTCGTGGACCCGTGGAAGCCGCTCACTGAGCAGCAGAGGCTCTTCGTGAAGGCGTTTTCGTCGGGCGAGAACATGACGAACTCGCTGAAGGCCGGTGGTTTCAGCGCGGCGTCACTCGCGTACGGCTACCGGCTGCTGGCCATGCCGAATATCGCGAAAGCGCTGAAGGAATCGCAAGCGGCCTACGCCATGGCGGCCGAGCTGTCCAAGAAAGACGTGATGGACATGCTCAAGGAGGCGTACGACATGGCCAAGCTCATGTCAGAGCCCGCCTCGATGGTCGCCGCAGCCCGGGAAATCGGGAAGATGTGCGGCTACTACGAGCCCAAGAAGGTCGATTTGACGATCAGCACCGCCGGTCGGCAGAAGATCGAGATGCTGAGCGACGAAGACCTGTTCAAGCTCATGGAAGAGGCCTCGACCGAGGTGCTCGCGCTTGAGGATCATGGCGAACGCGGTTGAACTCACGAAGCTGAAGCTCGAAGCGCTCCAGCGCGAGGCGTCCCGCCGTCGTCTGCTGCCGTTCATCCAGCGCTTCAACCCCCAGTACAAGGCCGGGTGGGTCCACAAGGACATCTGTCGGCGCCTGGAGCGCTTCAGCAGGGACGTGGCCGCCCAGAAGTCCCCACGATTGATGCTCCTGATGCCGCCGCGGCACGGGAAGAGCGAGATCGCCAGCCGGAACTTCCCCGCGTGGCACCTGGGGCAGTACCCCGACCACGAAATGATCGCCTGCTCGTACAACGTGGCCCTGGCGATGACGTTCAGCCGGAAGGTGAAGGACATCATCAGCGACCCGCTGTACACGCCGGTGTTCTCGACCCAGCTGGACCCGAACAACCAGGGGGCGGAGGCGTGGGCGCTGCAGGGAGCGCGCGGCGGCTACGTGGCGGCGGGTATCGGCGGTCCGATCACCGGCCGCGGCGCGCACGTGCTGCTCATCGACGACCCGGTGAAGAACGCCGAGGAGGCCGACAGCGAGGACATCCGCAACAAGATCTGGGAGTGGTACCTGTCGACGGCGTACTCACGGCTTGCCCCGGGCGGCGGCGTGCTGATCATCCAGACCTGGTGGCACGACGATGACCTGGCCGGCCGGCTGCAGAGCCTGATGCACAACGCCGAGGACGACTACGTCGACCAGTTCGAGGTGGTGAAGTACCCGGCCATCGCGGAAGCCGATGAGTGGCTGAACGCCCAGACGGAGCAGATTGAGTACGACCTGTCCGCCCCGGACCCCGCGGCCTACTCGATGCTGCGGAAGAAGGGCGAAGCCCTGCACCCCGAGCGCTACGACCTGGAGAAGCTCCTCCGGATCAAGTCGCAGAACAAGGGCGGCCGGTGGTGGAGCGCGCTCTACCAGCAGAACCCGGTGCCCGACGACGGCGGGTACTTCGAGCGCAGCCAGTTCAAGATGGGCTCGCCGCCGCGCAAGCACGAGGCGAACGTGTTCATCGCCTGGGACTTCGCGATCAGCGAGAAGAAGCAGAACGACTACACCGTCGGCACCGTGGGCTTGCAGGACGACAACGACGTGCTGCATGTGGTCGACCAGGTGCGCTTCAAGAGCGGCGACGCGTTCTTCATCGTGGAGTCGATCTTGAATCTTGCTGCGAAATGGCACAATCCAGCCCTGGTCATTGGGTTTGAGGACGGCCAGATCTACCGCGCCATCGAAGCTCTACTGAAGAAACGCATGCGCGAACGCTCGTTTTACCCCGCCACGATGGTCCTGAAGCCGATCACGGACAAGCTGGCCCGTGCCCGCGCGCTGCAGGGCCGGATGCAGCAGGGGATGGTGTCGTTCACCAACAAACCGTGGTTCGAGACGCTGAAGCTGGAGATGCTGCGCTTCCCGGCCGGCATGCACGACGACCAGGTCGACTCACTCGCCTGGATGGCCCAGATGGTGGTGGGTCGGCAGGCTCCGGCCAAGCCCAAGAGCGCCGCGCTGCCGTCGTGGCGCGACCGGCTCACCGGCGCGAACGCGTCGCTCAGCCACATGGCGTCATGAGCTGTGACCTCGATCGCCTCACTCAAGGCCGTACGGACGCTGCCGTGCGGCTGTGTGATCGAGCGGACGGTCTCACTGGGGCCGCCTGTCCCGTCCGACTGGATATGGCAGGCGTCACGCTCACTGGCGATGGTCATGCGCCTTACCGCACTGGCCCACAAATGCCCGAAGGAGTCGACATGAGGATGTGTGCAGCCTGTGGAGGCCTGATCGGAGAGCCGGGCAGGACCTATAGTTATGCCGGGCGCTGGTGCTACTGCACGAAGCCGCTCCCGAGCGACTACCCGCACGTCCAGGGGTTTCCGGAGATCAAGGAGGGCGTCATGCCGCCGCCGTCGAGGATCGAAGATCTTGTGAAGAGCCAGCCCGCTCCGACCCCTATGGCTCAACGAATCACCCCGACGGAGTTCGTGCATTGGCTCAAGGGCTACTTCGCTGCGGGCGGACCGAACACCCACACCAAGGCGGATGCGCAGCGCATCGCTGAAGAACTCGACCGGGTGCATACATGAGCTGCCCGAAGTTCATCGCCGACAGCTTCGCCATCCGCACGGCGACCCACCTGGCGCACCTGTCTTCGACCTCGTATTCCGAGCACGTGGCGCTGGGCGACTTCTACGACGGGCTGCTCGACTTGGTCGATGAATACGCCGAGATCTACATGGGCCTGGAGAAGCGCATCGCCGCGTTTCCGAAGGTCATGCTGCCCGACGACGAGCCGGTGCAGATGCTGGAGGACTACCTCCAGCTGGTCACGGAAGAAGCCGCCGAGGACCACGACAGCGAGGCGTTGAAGAACGTCCTGGCCGAGATTGAAGCGCTCACGGCGCGGACCCTCTACAAGTTGGTGAACTTGAAATGAGCTTCGAAGGCCACGAGCTGTTCACGGAGATGCTGTTCGCCGATGCGATCGTCGGCGTGGGTTTTCCGTCGTACGCCGTGGCCGAAACCGCCGTCAAGCAGGGGTTGGCGGTCTTCAGCGGGAACCAGCACAACGAAGGGTGGACTTGGCTGCGGCCTAAGCTCGAAGCTCTCCCGATGAACGATCTGATGGATCTGTACACCGGCTTGAAACTTCACGAGGTCACACGCCATGCCCGTCAATAGCTCACTCGCGCAGAAGGTCTGGGCCCGATACGCCTGGTGTCGGGATAACGGCCATCACAAGTTCGTGCTGAAGGCCGACAAGTGCGACCGCTTCGTGCGCGGTGAGCAGTGGGAGCAGGCCGACATCGACGAACTGAAGCGCTACAAGAAGCCGGCGCTGACGATCAACAAGATGATGTCGACGATGTCGAACGTCATGGGCGAGCAGATCCGCAACCGCACCGAGATCAGTTACCGCCCGCGCTCCGGCGCGCGCCCCGAGACGGCCGACGTGTTGAGCAAGGTGTTCAAGCAGGTCAGCGACAACAACCGGCTCGACTGGAAGCGCAGCGACATGTTCGCCGACGGGATCATCCGCAGCCGCGGGTTCCTGGACGCGCGCATCGACTACAGCGACCAGGGCTTCGGCGAGGTGCGCATCGAGAAGCTGAACTCGAAGAACGTCGTGATCGACTGCGACGCCGAGGACTACGACCCCGACACCTGGTCGGACGTGAGCATCACTAAGTGGATGACCGCCGACGACATCGCGGTGCTCTACAACAAGGAAGACGCTGACTACCTGCGCGGTCGCGACCACAGCTCGTTCATGTACGGCGCCGACAGCGTGCAGACCTTCCGCGACCGGTTCGGCGAGCAGTTCACGACGATGTACTCGGGCGGCTACACCGACACGAAGAGTCTGCGCAACCTGCGCGTCATCGACCACCAGTACCGCGAGCTGGACCGCCAGAAGTTCTTCGTGAGCCTCGAAGGCGACATGCGCCCGGTGCCGGAGAACTTCGACGCGAACCGCATCGCGTTCTTCGTCAACCAGTTCGGGTTCAAGGTCATCACGAAGGTCGTGCGCCGCATCCGCTGGACGGTGGTGTGCGACAGCGTCGTGCTGCACGACGACTGGAGCCCGTACAAGCACTTCACGGTGATCCCGTACTTCCCGCACTTCATGCACGGCCACACCATCGGCCTGGCCGAGAACCTGCTGGGTCCGCAGGAGCTGCTGAACAAGGTCTCCAGCCAAGAGCTGCACATCGTCAACACCACGGCGAACTCGGGCTACAAGATCAAGGCCGGATCGCTGACGAACATGACCGCCGAAGAGCTGGAGCGCAAGGGCGCGCAGACCGGCCTCGTGATCGAGGTGAACGGCGACCCGGACAAGGACGTGCAGAAGATCGCGCCGAACCCGGTGCCGCAGGGCCTGGACCGCATCAGCTACAAGGCCGAAGAGCACATCAAGACGATCTCCGGCGTCAGCGACTCGATGCAGGGCTTCGACCGCGAGGACGTGGCCGCCAAGGCGATCCAGGCCAAGCGCCAGGCCGGCAGCACGAACCTGGTCAAGCCGCTGGACAACCTGGAGCGCACGAACACGATCCTCGCGCGCAACGTGCTGGACCTGATCCAGGGCTTCTACACGGAAGAGCGTCTGCTGACGATCACGCACGACGAGCTGACGGGCGAGTCGGAGACCTTTGGCATCAACCAGGTCTCGCCCGAGGGCGAGGTCATCAACGACCTGACCATCGGCGAATACAGCGTGTCGGTCAGCTCGGTGCCAGTGCGCGACGCGTTGGAAGACAGCCAGTTCGAGCAGGCCCTGGCACTGCGCGAGATGGGCGTGCAGATCCCCGACAGCGTGCTCATCGAGTCGAGCCGGCTGATGAACAAGAAGGAGATCGTGCGGCGCATCGAGGGCGACAAGGACAGCCCCGAAGCGCAGGCCCAGGCCGCGCTGCAGAAGCGCGCGCAGGAAGCCGAGGTCAGCAAGGCCGAAGGCGAAGCCGCCTCGAAGCACGCCGACGCCGGGCTCAAGTCCGCCAAGGCGCAGAAAGAGTCCGTGCTGGCCCAGAAAGAGGCCGCCACGCCGCCCGAGGTCGACGACCCGGGCAACCCGATGCTCGACATCGCGGTGGCCGAGCACGAGATGGACCTCAAGGAACGCGAGTTCGAGCACGAGAAAACCATGGCCTACATGGAGCTGGGGCTCGAACGCGAAAAGATGTCCGGTGACCTTCAGCTGAAGGCCCAGGACATGGCACAGAAGCGCGAGATGCAGCGCGTGGAGCAGGCACGAGCGGCAGCACAAGCCGCGCAGAAACCGCAACCGCAAGGAGCCCCACGATGAGTACACCTGACGCTGATGCCGTCGCCCGCGGCGACGTGTTCGAGTCGGACGAGAAGTCCGACACCCTCGACGACCTGCCGGAGAACAAGCCCGAGGTTGACAAAGTCGACGCCGAAGTTGACAAAGCCGCCACGGAAGTTGACAAAGACAAGACTGAAGAGAAGGTCGAGGACAAGGCCGAAGAGAGGCCCAAGAAGGACACGCGCATCCCGCTGTCCCGGCATGAGGCGCTGTTGGCCAAGGAGCGCGAGCGCCGCGAGGCGGCCGAGCGCCAGGTCGCCCAGTACCAGAACAGCACGCAGGTCGCCAAGACGAACGAGGACCTCACCAAGCTGGAAGACACGGTCCTCGACATGGAGGGCAAGTACAACAAGCTCATGGCCGACGGCGAGGTCGAGAAGGCCCGCGAGCTGATGACGAAGATCCGCCAGACGGAGCGCTCGATCATCAAGGCCCAGAGCGACGCCCAGATGGCCATC
>Ga0209277_10001584_pt1 | contig 11094 bp, 19 predicted proteins | sample JI81AbrownDNA_FD_187503 | JGI IMG/M metagenome (GOLD analysis project Ga0209277, IMG submission 187503) | Wastewater effluent complex algal communities from Wisconsin, to seasonally profile nutrient transformation and Carbon sequestration -... | ecosystem: Engineered > WWTP > Effluent > Algae... | reverse complement strand
TTGGTCGCCTCAACAGCTCGAAATCATCTACGCGGCGATCGAACACGTCGCCGAACAATCGTACCGCTTGGGACAGGAGGATTCAGCGGCTGGTAAGTCGTTGGAAAGTAAGGACTTTCGACTCTCAAAAGCCCGGAGACTAGAACTGAAAACCATCCTTCAAAAAACGCTCGAAAAGCGTTGACACCACCACGGAGACACGAAAAAATGGCCAAGAAGCTCGGCGAGATGGGCGACGAAATCTACGACTTGAACGCGGAGATCGCTGCCGCAAACGAGGTCGTCAAACGTCTCGACAACAAGAAGCGGGATCTCGAAAACGAACTGCTGCTCCGGATGCAAGACGCGGGTACCGACATCGTTCGCGGTAACAAGGCAACGATCTCGATCTCCGAAACGATCCGGCCGCAGATCGCAGATTTCGATGCATTCGCAGTGTTCGTGCATCGCAAGAAGGCGTACCACATGTTCGAAAAGCGCATCGCATCCGGTGCGTACAAGGAGATGAAGGAACTGCTCGGCAACAAGCCGGTTCCGGGTCTCACCGAGTTCACCAGCGTTCGCCTCAACGTCCGCAAAGTTTCCTAGTTTCAACGTCTCAACGCCCATCCGTCACTGAGTACAAACATGGCAGCCAAGAAGAACCCCGCCACCAAAACCGCGCTCGCGAAAGCGACCACCGGCACCTCGCTCGCGAACATCGACGCCGAACTGAGCAACGAAGTCGCGAACATCAAGAACCAGATCGGCCAGTCCTCGAGCAACAAGCTGACGCTCGAACCGACCGGTGACTTCGTCCTTCCGGACGGCGGCAACCTCGGCAACGAGATCCAGATCGTCATCGTCGACTTCGCCTCGCAGAACAAGTTCTACGACCAGGCCTACAACCGCGACAACCCGGCACCGCCGGCGTGCTACGCGATCGGCAAGCCGGCCAGCCAGGGCGGTAACCTCGCCGACATGGCACCGGAACCCGACTCGCCGGACATCCAGAACGAGACGTGCGGCCCGTGCCCGCTCAACCAGTTCAAGAGCGCTGCTGGTGGCGGTAACGGCAAGGCATGCCAGAACCGTCGCGTCGCCGCGGTGCTGGTCGTCGATCCGGAGAACCCCGACGCGCACAACGCGCCGGACGCTCCGATCTACATCCTCGATCTGTCGCCCACGAACATCAAGCCGTTCGATGGCGCGATCAGCATGGCCACCAAGTCGCTGGGCCACTACATCAAGGTGATCTTCACCATGACCGGCAAGAACGTGGGCACCTACGCCACGGTCACCATCAGCGATCCCGTTCCGAATCCGGACTACGCCATCCATGCTGGGCGTCGTGCCCAGTGCGAAGACGCGCTGACCCGGAAGCCCGACTTCGCCGGTTACGCGGCGAAGGCACCTCCGGCTCGTAGCCGGGCCGGTGCTGCTGCACCCCGTCGCGCCGCTGGCGCCCGTCGGTAAACCGAACTTGGGCCGTCGGGTAACGTCCGGCGCTTAAACGAAGGGTCGTCCTACCCTCGCCAATTCTTCATCCTCAAAGGAAAACTACCACCATGTCCGACAAACCCCAGACCGCGGTCCTGGACGTCAAGGCGTCGAAGCGCGCAGCGAAGAAGACCCTCGAGAAGATCCCGGCGAGCGCACCCGCGCCTGCTCCGGTGAAGGCCGCCAAGAAGGCCGCCGGCCCGTCCAAGGAAGCCATCAAGGCGCAGAAGCAGGCCATCAAGGATGCCAAGGCCGGCCTGAAGGTCGCGAACGCCGAGCTGAAGATGCGCCAGCGCACCCTGAAGGCCGACACCAAGGCCGCTGACGCGGCAGCGAAGACGTTCGCGCGTACCACGGCCGACCTGGCTGCGGTGCCGAAGAACGCCGAGGCGAAGGCCGCGAACGTCGCCGCCAAGGAAGCCAACAAGACGGCCCAGGCCAACCTCAAGGCCAGCACCAAGGACGTCGCCGCGCAGGCCAAGATGGTCGAGAAGGCCCAGAAGGCCTTGACCAAGCTGCAGCCGCCGGTCGCCTGATCGTTTCACCGTCGTGTCGAGGTGGCCACGCGGGCCACTCCGCTGTTCTCCCCTAACAGCGTCGCAACCGCCCCGCCGATCGGGGACACGACAACTTATTCGTGCGACTCGGCTCCATAGCAGACGGACCTTCGCAACGTCTCTTCGGCTTGGATCTTGCATGCGGACGTATGCCGAGCAATACGAAAGCCTCAAAACCTGTACGAGTAATCGCGGCATGAGGACGCCTGGAGTCAGAAGCAGGTACAACGGCGTGACGCACTGATCAATGGAGAGACTGGATCACTTTCTTCAAGGAGCCCTATGGACGAGCAACACGCAATCCTCGTCGGCAGCTTGACCGTGGGGTACTACCTCATCGGCCCATTCCCCAGTTACTTCGCTGCACGCGAGCACGCTGAAGCCAAGATCGGCGCGGGGTACTGGTACATCTTCAAGCTGGAGACTCCGGCTTGAATCCTGAGACCCGACTCATCGAGGCGGTCAACAAGCGCTTGCCAAAGCGCTTCCACAGTCAGTCGCTGACCTACGCATCGCAATCATGCGTCGGCACGCCTGACCGATACTACGACCCAGAGGGAGGTAACGACCTCTGGGCGGAGTACAAACAGCTCAAAGCGATGCCGCGGAGCCGCATCGTCATCGGTGAGTACAGCCCCATGCAGATTCGATGGATGACTCGCCGCTACAACAACAGCCTGGCCCACGGCCGACCTAACATCGTCGGTATCGTCGGCTTGCCCAACAGAAAGGCCTGCATCCAGCAGACCCCAACAGAATGGCGCGAAGGTTCTCCGGTCGAAACGGCCATGGATTTGGAGGATATCGCTGCATGGATTACCGCGTTTTGTTTTCGCTCATTCGGCTCGTAGGCGGCGTTCTTACCGGCGCCGCGGCCGTGTTCCACGCAACCCAGCAGACCAAGAAGAGGAAACGCTCATGAAGTTGTACAAGATCACCGCGACGCTCAGCGACGGCACCGTCGAGAAGAAGTGGGCCGGTTCGCAGTCCGACGCGGCCAAGACGCGCAAGCACTTCAACAGCGAGCGCAAGGTCCACCGCGATAACATCACCACGGAAGAAGTCGAAGTGTCGACCCACAAGGGGCCGCTGATCGACTTCCTCAACGGGCTGTGATTGCCAACATCGATCCGCGCACACAGGCGCCGTACCTGCTCCGCCTGTTTCGGGAAGACATGGTCAACCGCTTGACTGAAGAAGGCATCGCCGCGGTGCGCCCGGCGATTCGCGCCGCGGCAATCGAAGCAGTCAAGGACATGCAGGCGCAGATCGACATCCAGGCCGACGTATACCGGAACGAAACCGTCGTACACCTCACTGTCAAGGACGTGAAATGAAACCCGAAGACGCACTCGAACATGCCGCTGCTCAAATTCGCGAGCGCGGCGTACTCCGTGAAAACCCGGGCGGTGAACGCTCTATGGCGCGCACAGTTGCTGCGTTCAACGGACTGCTCGGCGGCGACCGCCGATTGACCGAAGCGGAAGGGTGGCTCTTCATGTGCTGCCTGAAGATGGCCCGCGGTACCGCCGGTGCTCCACACCCGGACGACGCAATCGACCTGGCGTCATACGCCGCCCTATGGGGTGAGTGCGTCAATGTTCCGAAGCCCGGCACGATCACCGAAGTCGACGACTTGATCGGCGGCTGGCACACGTGGGATTGCCACCAGACGCGCGCTGATCTTGGCCCGAAGGTGCCTGCCGGATACTACGTGTGCAGGATCAAAACGGCGAGTGACGGCTCGTACGAAATGCAGCCTGTCGACCGTGCGATCTGGGACGATATACCGCCTGCGGGCGCGCGCATCGTCGCCTACTGCCTGGAGCGTATGCCATGACCTTCAAGCCAATGAAGGGCGACGACGCTGACCTGTCGCGCCTGGTGTTCCCTTACATGCTCTCTCCGAAGCTGGACGGGCACCGCTGTCTGATCAAGGACGGCGTCGCGCTCACCAGCTCGCTAAAGCCGTTCCCGAACCTGCACATACAAGCGTGCATCGGCCGGCCCGAGTACAACGGCCTCGATGGCGAGCTGATCGTCGGCGACGCCACGTCGCCCAACGTGTTCCGCGATACCAGCAGCGGCGTGCGCCGCGTCATGGGCCTGCCCGACTTCAAGTTTCATGTGTTCGATATCTGGGACAGCGCCGCCGGCGCACGCATGCGCCACGACCTGATGACGGAACGTGCCCGCGATCTACCGCATGTCGAGCTGGTGGAGTTCTACAACGTAGTCGATCACGCCTCGCTCGACTGGCACGAAGCGCAGTACATCGAACAAGGCTACGAAGGCGTGATGCTTCGCCATCCCGACTCGCCGTACAAGTGCGGCCGTTCGACAGTGAAAGAGAACTACCTGCTCAAGGTGAAGCGTTTCGCTGACGCCGAGGCCGAGATCATCGGCTTCGTCGAACAGATGAAGAACACCAACGAGAAGACCACCAACGCGCTCGGCCGCGGCGAGCGCAGCAGCGCGAAGGCCGGCAAAGTGGGCAAGGGCACGCTTGGCGCGCTGCAGGTACGCGGCATCAATGGCAAGTACAAGGGTGTCGAGTTTGAGATCGGCACGGGCCTCGACGACAGGCTCCGTCACGAAATCTGGAACAACATGGACTGCATTCTCGGCAGGGTCTGCACCTACAAGTTCCAGGACGTGGGCAACTACGACAAACCGCGCATCCCGGTGTTCAAGGCGTTCCGCGATCGGAAGGAGGTCGAGTAACGTGGCCCGCCCACGTAGAACCATTGCACGTCCTGCCACCGGACGGCGTGCGCCACGACCGAAACTGGTACGCAGCCTGCGCGACGTGATTCGCGAGCACCTCCACGAATCTGGTCTCACCGTCGAGCACCATCTAGCTCCGGCATGGGGCATACAGCCGCATAGCGCGCACCGCATCATGTACGACAAGAAGCGCAGCATCACGCCGGAGCATATCCATGCTTTCGTTGCGCTGCTCAAACTCGATTACTTCGACGCGTACGAACTGCACGCGCTCGGCGCACTCGAGTCCGGATGGGACATACAGATGAAGGACATCTAATGCTGACCAAGAGCCTGCACACCGTCACCGCCGTGAGCCGCGTCGCGGTGAAGGCTGGGACGATTCGACCGCTCCGACTGCCGACGGCGCCGATTGTGGTAGTGACGCCGGAGCAACTTGCGCAGCTTCAGGCTGACCCGACCATGCTCGCGTCGATCAACGCAACCAAGAAGCTGCTGGAGGCGAAGTGAGCGAGAAGCCCGGGTTCGAGCTGCAGTTCCTGACCGAAGCGCAGTACGTCGCCGTGGGCGGGCTGAAATGCCCGAACTGCCACAAAGACGCCGTCGAAGGTGACAGATGGAACAGCGAAGCTGGCCATGCCTGGCAAGAATGCAGCTGCCTCATATGTGGCGCGACGTGGAACGACACGTACAAGCTCATCGGATACGACGACCTCGAACTCGACAACGGAGAAAGCTGATGGGCTGCTACGATCCACCTCCCGAGTGGAGCAACGACGTCGCCGAAGACGGCAAGCAAGCAGCGCAGCTGCTGTGCGCGATGGTCAAAGGCGCGCCCAGCTACCTGATGGTGCCGGCGCCGATCCTCGGGTGGTACGCGCGCCATCTGCGCGTTGACCTGATGGTCGCTGAAGATCATCGGATGTCGCGCGGCATGGAGCGCACACGCATCCTGCAAGAGATCGAAGCGGTGGCTAAGGCGCTGGCGGTCGCCCAACATTGAAGCCGGTAAGAAACAATCAGAATTGGGAGGTCAGACCGCCCAAGGAAGTTCTCGAAGACGTGGAGAAGGCCGGATTAGCGTTCGTCAAGGCCGAGATCAACAAGCACTACAAGATCCACGTACGTGCGCCCGACGGGCGAACGTGTTTCTTCGTGGTGTCACGGTCTTCGTCCGACCACCACGCGCGCAAGAACAGCGTGGCGATCATGAAACGATTCGCTCGAGGAGCGCTGAATGTTCGTACACCTGACCGCGGTCAGTCGTAACAGCAAGACCGGACCCATCCCGGTCTCCACCACTTCAGCCGATACCTGCCCTGAGACGTGCCCCTTCAAGAACAACGGCTGCTATGCGGGCTACGGCCCGCTCAAGCTCCACTGGGATCGTGTCACCAGCGGCGAGCGCACCATGCCCTGGCCATCGTTCCTCGACGCCATTCGGCGTCTGCCGCAGCAACAGCTATGGAGGCACAACCAAGCCGGCGACCTCCCCGGACAAGGCACTGCGGTAGACGCTGATCTTCTGATGCAGCTCGTCGACGCCAACAAGGGGAAGCGAGGCTTCACCTATACGCACAAGCCGATGAACCCTGAAAACGTGGCACTCCTGCGCCGCGCGATTTCTTCAGGGTTCACCATCAACGCCAGCGCTAACTCCCTGTCGGACGCTGACGCGATGATGGACCTTGGTCTCCAAGTTGTAGCGGTCGTACCGGCGGACTCCGTGAGCAAGGGCACCACGCCCGGTGGGTACCCGTTCGTAGTCTGCCCGGCGCAAGATCAAGACGACGTCAACTGCGCGAGCTGCGGCTTGTGCCAGAGCCCTGAACCCAAACGCCCCGTGATCGCGTTCCGCGCGCACGGCACCGGCAAGAAACACATCGAGGCCACGTTGGTATGATCGAAGTCATCAAAGCATCGGCGTACTACGGCCGCCGGACACCCGGATGGGTACGCCTAATCAACGGTCAGCCGTGGCACTTCCTCACCAAGCGCGAGGCAACCTGATGTTGCGCTGCACGCGGTGCTTCGGACGCGGATACACACCAGAACAACGACGCTCAAAGCGCGGCTTCTACGCCAGGACATGCCCTAAGTGCGGAGGCACCGGGCAGACACACGCGCGCAAGTGATTGTTTATTCACGGTATTGGTGCTACAAAGCGCCCGTACTGCCCGTTCGGTCACTGTGCGCTGCGGCCAGACCATACCGAACACGGGGCACCAGGCCGGCCAGCCTGGTGCCCTTTTCATTTATGGAGCCGGCATGCACGACCCGTTGACGCTCGAGTTATACAACGCCGAAGTCGATCTGTATGCCGCGCGTGTTTCTATGTACGCCGAGATGATCAAGGTCGACAAGCTGTTCGGCATGCAGAAGCCACGCTTCTACGGCGACCCCGTACTCGAAGGACGTGGTAACCCGGCTCCAACGAAGTGCAACTCCTGCGGCTCGCAAGACTTCGTGCTGCACCAGTCGCGACACATCTGTTCGTACTGCAGGCAGTCGACATGCCAACAACACACGGACTTCAAGTGGTCAGGCGAGATCTGATCAGACGCATCCGGATCAGGCGATAAACCCTCAACCACACGTAACTTATTGATTAGAAAGGGTCTTGAGACATTTGTGACACTTTCTTCGTAAGTCATTGATTTTATTAGTCACAAATGTCACAGGTTTAGAAAGAAGCTCCAGAAATTTGACGAACCTGAAAATCCTGAGCTACTTCCAAAACCTGTGACATCTGTGACAGCCTTATAAATCAATGACTTACGTTGTGACAAAGCCGCCCTAGGGCGGCTTCTCTTTTGCCTGGCAACGGGAAGGGGGAACTATTTCATCCGACTCCTTTGCATTTTCCCACGGCGGCGCATCCCCATCACGTCGCCCGAACTCGTGCTACTTCCGCGCACGTTACTGAAGTCTGGTTTTTCCGGCGCGCGAAACGGCCGCGTCTGATTGTCGAACACGGCCTTGTCGGTGGCCATCACCGCTTGGTCGCGCACCATGTTCATCACGTCGCCGCCTTCGCGCGGACGGCGGTTAGTGCGCCGGGTGGGTCCATAGAGAGCGGTCATTTTCCACTCCTGCGCTGCATAGCGCTCGCGTCGAATGCGTTGGCTGCGCGCTTGCGCGCGTTCTTGGGGTCGCGCGCGCGGTCGATAGCCGCGGCGCGGTCGGGTCCAGCACTGACCGCGGCGGCCAAGGTGTCGACGATGCGCCCACGCCGAGCGGCGCGGTTCACGACTGCGTCGTAGTCGGTCTTGCTGCTCATTACACGCGTGCCTCAAAAGGTTGGGAAGGTGCTGTTGGAGCGGCTTCGCCACCATCCAACGGGTTGATGTGGTTCTTCCACAGTGGCGACGCCGGCAGCGCCGACTCGAAGTCTCCAGCGGTGTTCTTACCATCCATGAAGTTCGTGGCCTGGCCGATCACCGGCCCGGTCAGCGACGTGCCCGGGGTCCGGTTGTACTGGAAGTCGCCGGCGATGTCGGTCAGGGTCGCAGTCCGCGGCCCGAACAGGCCCGAACGCTGAGCAGACATCGATGCGTAGTCCGTCATGCCCCACTCGGCGCGCTTCGGGTGCCCATCGAAGCCGTACTGGATGAACTCGCGCAGCAGCTCAGCCATCATGCCGACCGGCACGTAGGCCATCGCAGCGAGCAGTACGCGGTGGTTGCCGTGCTTCCACTCGTGCGCGATGCGGCCGCCGATCTGGTTGAAGATCGCGTATCCGAACGCCTTGTACTGGGTGATCAGGCCCATGTACGGGTCGGAGTACCACAGCGGCTGTTGGGTGCTGTTCGGGCGCAGCACGGCATTGTCGACGAACTCCTGCAGCGCCGACTTCAGCCGGTCGTCGAGGTCCTTGCGATCGCCGCTGGCGCGCTTGTACTCGGACGGCGTCAGCAGCTCAACGCGGTGCTTGTTGTTCGGGTCGCGCGGGATCTCACGTGGCTGCAGGTTGAGCTCGGCCAGATAGCGACGCGATTGCACCGACTCGCCGCGCCCATGCTTGAGCAGGAACCCATGCGCCGCCACCACCGCCATGTAACGGGTGGTGCGAACCCAGGTGCTCATGCCGTTCCACTTGAACACGGTCTCGTTGACCTTGTGGGCCAGGCTGTCCTTCTGCGAACCGAAGCCGGCGGTGAACGCGATCGCCGGCATGTCGTCCGCCGAGCCGATCTGCTCCAGCATGCCCTGCAGCTCCTTGCGGGTGGCCGTGTTGCGCAGCGCGCGCATGCCCTCCTTCCAGCTGTCGTAGGCCAGCGACATGTCGCCACCGGTGCGCACAGCGATACCCAGCGGATCGACCAGGCTCGACAGCAGAGACAGCGGCAGCAGGCGCGCGTTCTGGTACGCCTGCGCCCCCTCCATGAAGGCCCGGGCCTTGTCGCCGTGCAGCTTGGCGGCCAGGCTCGGAGACAGCGCACCGATCGTCGGGCTGCCGTCGGCGCCGTAGGTACCGAGCGCCGCCTTGACCGCATCCTCGGCCAGGTCGATGTCGGCGTCGGTCGCGCCTTCCTGCCGCGCACGCTCGAGCAGCGCGTCCAGCTTCTCGCGCTTGGCGCCGAACACGCGCGCCGCTTCAGCGCGGCGCACCATCGGCTCGATGTAGCCAGCCATGATCCCCGCCATGTCCTTGCTCTGGACCGATGCGAACCGCTTGATGATCGCGGCGTCGTCCAGCTCATAGACGAACGAACTCAGCTGCGACCGCTCGCCCTTGGCCTTCTTGCCCGCCGGGTCGAATACCACGTCCGTCTTGCGGCCCTCGCTCAGCGCGCGATCAACCAGCTCCTTGACCAGCTCCTTGATCGGGCGGGTCGACGGCACCAGCGGCGCGTTATTACCCGCAGCCTCCAACGCCTCAACCTTGGTCTGCGCCTTCGGTGCCGGCGCGCCGCCGAACTCCTTCATGCGCGCCCGGATGTAGCGCTGCTCGTAGCTGATGGCGTCGAGGACGTCGTCACGGCCGTTGTATTTGTCTTCGCGCTCTTCGGACTTCTTGAGCATGCCTTCGAGCGAGCGCAGTGACGGCGCCGCTTCTACCGCAGCGACGATGCTCGAGTTGACTTCGTGGACCTTGTCGCTCCAGTAGTCCTTCTTGCTGGCGATGTATTCCATGTACTTAAGGCGAGCGTCGGCCGACGCCAGCTGTGCTTCGGTCTTGAGCGGCGCCACCGGCTTGGCCGGCTTCGCCTTCGCTTCCGACGACGCCGGCCCCTTGCCTTCCGCCTCGCGGAAGAACGACAGGTTCCGGATCGACGCATCGAAGCGCGGGTCGCTGTAGACCTCGGTCAGCTTCTGTGCGGCGTAGTCGTCGTGCAGGTCCATGACGACCGGGAAGTGGTTCTCGCGCTTCTGATCGGCCTTGAAGATCCCCGCCTCGACGGCGTATTCGTGGAAGTCGTCGAAGAACTTGCGCAGCTGCTTCACCGCGCGCTGCACTTCCTTCGGCTTCTTGGCCAGTACTTCACCATCCAGCTTGCGCTGCATCGCGTCGATCGTGGTGATACGGTGCTTGTCCGACAGCCCCTCGAGGATGCGCTGGGCGCGCTGCATCCAGCGCCCGGTCGAGTGCTGGATCGCCGGCGTGACACCGCGGTCGTAGTAGCCGGTCGCGCCCTGCGGGCGCACCAGAACCGAACGCAGCTCACGCAGTGCTGGGACACCGGTCGCCTCGAGGCGTGCGCCCACCGACGTCCAGAACTTGTCGATCGGGCGCATGACCTTGTCGATCGCCGCCGAGACCTTGTTGAACGCCTGCTGGCGCTTGCCGCGCGCACGGGCTTCGACCTGGCGCACGTCGTACTTATGCCCGGCGCGGCGCACGCGCTCGATCTTGCCGCTGGCGATGTCGGTGAAAATGCGCTCGGCCATGCTGCTGCCGCCGGCCACGTCCATCATCGCCAGCAGGATGTCGCTCAGCCTGTTGAACGCGGAGCTGCCCTTCGGGCCGACCTTGAACGCGCCAGCCTTCCACAACGGGTATGCCAGCGCGATCCGGTTCTCCAGCCCCTGCTCGGCGTCCTCGAGCGCCTCGCGCTCGGTCTTGTTCTTGGCATACGTCTCGGCCAAGACCTTGCGCGCGGCCGGCGTGGACAGTGCCTGCTCCAGGATCAGCCGCTCTTCCGGCCGCAGCACGTCCTTGATGTACGCCTTCATGCTCTCGGCGTCGTCGACGTCGTAGGCATCGGCGAACGCCGCGCGCAGCGCGGTCTCGGTCTGCTCCTCGGTCGCAGTCTCGCCAACCTGGTCCGACGCCTCTGCGCGCGCCGGGTCGAACATGCCCGCCACCCAGTTGTCGACGCTGTCGTAG
>Ga0209277_10001579_pt1 | contig 11110 bp, 11 predicted proteins | sample JI81AbrownDNA_FD_187503 | JGI IMG/M metagenome (GOLD analysis project Ga0209277, IMG submission 187503) | Wastewater effluent complex algal communities from Wisconsin, to seasonally profile nutrient transformation and Carbon sequestration -... | ecosystem: Engineered > WWTP > Effluent > Algae... | reverse complement strand
AGGGCGACGTGGTGGATGCCTTCGGTGCCGCGGCCTTCCGGGTACATGTCGTGGAAGGCCGACGGGCCGGGGTTGTTCTGCTGGACGAATTCGACCATCAGCTCGCCCCACTGGCCGTAGGCGGAGCTGTGGTCGAGCTGGCTTTCCTGGCCCCGGTAGAGGGCCTTGCGCAGCGGGATGTGTTCCGCCACGAAGTAGGGGCCGGAGCCGAACAGGGCGGCATGGCGCGCCGCCGCCACGCGCACGTCGGGGACGAAGTAGGCGATCTGGCGGATCGGCAGCGCCATGCTCAGCAGCCCTTGTAGGTGGCGGGGCGCTTGCCGAGGAAGGCGTCGACGGCTTCCTTGAAATCTTCGGTGGCGGCGCAGGTGGCAAAGCCCTGGCGTTCGGCGTCGAGCTGGCCGGCAAAATCCCGCTCGAAGGAGCGCCGCATCAGCTGCTTGAGGGTGCCCTGGGCGATGGGGGCGCCGGCAGCAAGGCGACGGGCCAGCTTGTCGGTTTCGTCGGCAAGGCTGTCGGCCGGCACGACCCGGTTGACGAGGCCGAGGCGCAGGGCCTCGGTGGCGTCGATGGGGTCGGAGAGCAGGGCGATTTCCAGCGCCTTGTGCAGGCCCACGGTGCGCGGCAGGCTCCAGGAGGCGCCGAGGTCGCAGCAGGTTCCAAGGTTTACATAGGCGAAGTTGAAGCGGGTGTTGTCGGCCGCGAGGATCAGGTCGCAGGCGAGGGCCATGCTCATGCCGGCGCCCGCGACCGGGCCCTGGATGCTGGCGATCACCGGTGCGCGCAGGGTGGTGAGGATGGCCAGCGCGGCGTTGAGGGGTTCGATCAGCGTGGCGGGCACCGAGGCCGGATCGTCGCGGAACTGGCTGATGTCACCGCCGGCCATGAAGGCGCGGCCTTCGCCACTGAGGATGACGACGCGTACCTCGGGGTCGGCCTGCAGGCGGCGGACGGCGGCCAGCAGGGCCTGGGCCGTGGCGCTGTCGATGGCGTTGAGCACTTTGGGTCGGTTGAAGTGCAGGCGGTGAATGCCGCCTTCGCGGGTTTCGATGATGGGCAAATTGGTGTCGGTCATGATTTTTCCTTCGCTCACATGGGCAGCTGGGGGCCGGCGGTGATGGTGACGCCGCCATCGACGACGAGGCCGTGGCCGGTGATGAAATCGGCGTCGTCGCTGGCCAGCATGAGGGCCGCGCGGGCGATGTCTTCGGGGCGGCCGAGGCGTTTTACGGCGGCGGCCTGTTCCCACTGGGCGCGCACTTCGGGAACCGAGAACAGCCCGGAGGTCATGCCGGTTTCGATGGCGCCCGGCAGCAGGTAGTTGGCGGTGATGCCGAAGCGGCCGACTTCCTTGGCGATGGTTTTGGTGAGGCCGGCCACGGCATGCTTGGAGGCGGCGTAGGCACCGCAACTGTGGTCGGTGAAGTGGGACAGGATCGAGCCGGTGTTGATGATGCGGCCGCGGCCGGTGGTCTTGGCGCGTTCGATCAGCACGGGGATGGCGTGGCGACAGCTGCGCATCACGGCATGCACGTTGACCTCGAAGCTGCGCAGCCAGTCGTCGTCGGGCATGGCGGATACCGGCGCGACGGGAACGATGCCGGCGTTGTTGAAGAGGATGTCGAGCCCGCCGAACTTCTCGAGGGCGAGGGCGACCATCTTTTGCGGGGCGTCGGCGTCGGTGACATTGAGGGCCAGCGCGGCGATGTTCGGGTTGCCGGCATGCACGCTGGCGATGGCCGAGCCGGGCAGATCCACCGCCACGACCGACGCGCCTTCGGCGGCGAACAGTTCGACCGTGGCCCGGCCGATGCCGGAGGCAGCGCCGGTGATGATGGCCACACGGCCGCCGAGTCTTCGATGGGTGCTCATGGGGTGTCTCGCTCCTTTGAACTTTCTGGACAGGTTTTTGTGGGTCGGACTTCAGCTCCGGGCCCGGTAGTCCCGGTAGATCTTCTCCATCACCATCAGGGGTTCGTCGTGGCGGGTGAGATTGTAGGGGGCAATGTTTACGGCCCGCAGGAAGGCGCGCTCGATGCGCCCGGCGCTGTGGTCGACTTCAATGATATTGACGCAGGCCGGATCTTGCTCGAAAGCCTTGATGGCCGCGATGTCGGCGCCGAGCACGTGAGTCAGCAGCACCCGGTTGACGCCGTCGTGGGCCACGACGAGCGCCGTGCGCCAGTCGTCGCGGCTTAGCAGATCGGCCCAGGCGGCGTGGACGCGGGTGGCCAGCTCGCGCCAGGGCTCGCCGCGGATGAAGGCGCCGTCCGGATCGTGGGCGGTTTCGTAGGCGTAGGCGATTTCCCGCTCCTGGTGTTCGGGCGGAATCTCGCGCAAGCGGCCAGCCCGGACTTCCTTGAAGCGATGCTCTTCGGCAAGGGGGAGGCTGCGTTCGCCGAGCACGATGCGGGCGGTTTCGACGGTGCGGGCGAGGCCCGAACACAGGGCCACATCGAAGAGGATGTCGCGGAGCATGTCGGCCGCGGCACGGGCCTGATCGCGGCCGGCCGGGGTGAGGGGCACGCTGCGCGGGTCGTAGGGATTGCCGCTGGCGTCGAAATAGCTGACCTGGGCGTGGCGCATCAGGTAGATGCGGCGGCGGTTGCCGGGAAGGCCTTGCATAGGGTGGAAAGCTCCGGTTGGCCGGGGCAGGGGGCTGCCCCGAAAGGCCTGCCGCGCCCGGCTCACCGGGCAACGGCGCGGCGCGGGGGGCAGGTGGTCAGTAGCTGTAGAAACCCTGGCCGCTCTTGCGACCGAGGTAGCCGGCATCCACCATTTCCTTGAGCAGCGGCGCAGGCCGGTACTTGGGGTCGTTGAAGCCGGCGTAGAACATTTCCATCACTGCCAGCATGGTGTCAAGGCCGATCAGGTCGGTCAGGGCCAGGGGGCCGATGGGGTGGTTGCAGCCGAGCTTCATGCCTTCGTCGATGTCGGCGGCGCTGGCAAGGCCTTCCTGCAGTGCAAAGATGGCCTCGTTGATCATCGGGCACAGGATGCGGTTCACCGCGAAGCCCGGGCTGTTCCTGGCCACGATGGCGGTCTTGCCGATGGTGACGGCAAAGCCCTGGGCCGCAGCCAGGGTTGCGTCGGAGGTTTGCAGGCCGCGAATCAGTTCGACCAGGGCCATCAGCGGCACCGGGTTGAAGAAGTGCATGCCGACGAAACGGTCCGGGTGCGACACCGCGGCGGCAAGCTTGGTGATGGACAGGGACGAGGTGTTGCTGGCGATGACGGCGGTCGGCGCAACGATCGCGTCGATCTCCTTGAGAATGCGCAGCTTGAGGCTTTCGTTCTCGGTGGCGGCCTCGATCACCAGGTCGGCGCCGGCAAGATCCGCGTAGGCCGTGGAGCCCCGGATCCGGGCGACGGCGGCGTCACGGTCGGCCTGGGAGATTTTTTCTTTCTTGAGCAGCCGGTCGAGGCTGCCCGCCACCACGCCCAGCCCGCGCTGAACGGCTTCGGCGGATATATCCACCATCACCACGTCCAGGCCCGCCACTGCGCACACCTGCGCGATGCCGTTGCCCATGGTGCCTGCACCGATCACTCCGATAGTCTTGATTGCCATGCTTTGTCTCCTTGTTCGGGGGTGTTGTTAAATGCGCTCGAAGATGGCGGCAATGCCCTGGCCACCGCCGATGCACATGGTTACCAGCGCGTAGCGGCCGCCGGTGCGGTGCAGTTCGGCGATGGCCTTGGTGGTGATGATGGCGCCGGTGGCGCCGACCGGATGGCCGAGGGAAATCCCCGAGCCGTTGGGGTTGACCTTGGCCGGATCGAGGCCGAGTTCCTGGCTGACTGCGCAGGCCTGGGCGGCGAAGGCTTCGTTGGCCTCGATGACGTCCAGATCCTCGATGCGCAGCCCGGTGCGCTGCAGCACGAGGCGGGTGGCCGGAACCGGGCCGATGCCCATGTAGGCCGGTTCGACGCCGGCGTGGGCATAGCCCACCAGGCGGGCCAGCGGCTTGACGCCAAGCGTGGCCGCGCGCGTGGCTTCCATCAGCACCACGGCCGCCGCGCCATCGTTGAGTCCAGAGGCGTTGCCCGGCGTTACGGTGCCGCCTTTCTGGAATATGGCTTTCATGTTGCCCAGGGCTTCGAGGCTCACGTCGCCGCGCACATGCTCATCGGTGTCAAAGGCCACCATGCCCTTACGGGTCTTGATTTCAACCGGGGTGATCTGGTCGCGGAAACGGCCTTCGGCAATGGCGCGAACGGCGCGCTGCTGGCTTTCCAGGGCGAGGGCGTCCTGCATTTCGCGGCTGATGCCGTAGCGGGCGGCAACGTTTTCGGCGGTGACGCCCATGTGGAATTTCTGCCACGGGTCGTGGAGGATTCCGTTCATGTAATCGAGAGCCGGTGTGTCACCCATGCGGGCACCCCAGCGCAGGGCCGGCAGAATGTAGGGGCCGCGGCTCATGGCCTCGGCGCCGCCGCCGATGGCGATGTCGGTATCGCCCAGCAGAATCGACTGGGCCGCCGAAATGATGGCCTGGAGCCCGGAACCACACAGGCGGTTTACGTTGAAGGCCGGCGTTTCGATGGGAATGCCCGAGTCGATGGCGGCCACGCGGCTCAGATAGGCGTCGCGGGGTTCGGTGGGAATCACGTTGCCCATCACCACATGGCCGACTTCCGCGGCGTCGACGCCGGAACGGGCCAGCGCGGCGCTGACCGCGGTGGTGGCAAGCTGGCTGAGGGGAGTGTCCTTGAGGCTGCCGCCATAGGTGCCGATGGCGGTGCGGGCGGTGCCGACTACGAGGATTTCACGCTGCGTCATGATGGAGTCCGTTCCTTGGGTGGGTGATGTGCTGCATTCCGGCAGCGGGGCCGGGGGTGACCGGATCTTATCAAAAAAACAAGTTTGATGGTTTTTAATGAACGGGTGTTCACGTGCCGGTGCAAGCCGGGCAGCGTTTTGCCAAAGCTCAAGAACAAATTGATCGAAAGAGCTTGGCAGGCCGGATTTTTATGCTTACTATTAAAAACGAACACGACGGTTTGTTTTTGTTGTGTGTCGCAAGGTGTGTCTCCCTGCTTTAAGCGTATTCCTCTCCCTAGCGCTTATATGCAGCTTTATCCGGGTGGCCGCTCACCGCAGCCACCCGGATCTTTCTCCCCGGCAACGGGGGACGCACCGGCTCCAGCGGGAGGATCACTACAACAAGAGAGCGGCAGATGTCCCTGATCATCGGAATTGCAGCAGAAACCCTGTCCGGCGAACGGCGCTTGCCCATCGTGCCGGATGTGGTCAAAAAATACCTGGCCCTCGGCGCCAAGGTGCTCATGCAGAAGGGCGCCGGCCGCCAGGCCCATTACCGCGACAACGATTTTTCCGACGTGGAATTCGTCGACCAGGCCGAGCAGATTTTTGCCCGCGCCGACGTCGTGCTGTGTGTGCAGCCCCCGTCCGCCGAACTGGTGGAGGCGATGAAGCCGGGCGCCGTGCTGCTTGGCATGCTGCAGCCGTGGGGCAGCGCCGAACGCGCCTGTCACCTGGCCGGGCGCAGGATCACCGCCTTCGCCCTGGAGCTGCTGCCCCGCATCTCCCGCGCCCAGAGCATGGACGTGCTGTCCAGCCAGGCTGCGGTGGCCGGCTACGAATGCGCGCTGATCGCCGCCGACCATTCGCCGCGCTTCTTCCCGATGCTCACTTACGCGGCCGGCACCATCCGCCCGGCCAAGGTGCTGGTGATCGGCGCCGGCGTGGCCGGCCTGCAGGCCATTGCCACCGCCCGGCGCATCGGCGCGATGGTCGAAGCCTACGATGTGCGCCCCGAAACCCGCGAGCAGATCGAATCCCTCGGCGCCAAGTTTGTGGATACCGGCGTGTCGGCGGCCGGCACCGGCGGCTACGCCCGGGAGCTGACCGACGAGGAAAAGGCCAAGCAGGCCGAACGCCTGGCCCGCGCGGTGGCCCAGTGCGACGCGCTGATCACCACCGCGGCGATCCCTGGCCGTAAGGCGCCGGTGATCATCACCGCCGACATGGTTGCGCGCATGAAGCCCGGTTCGGTGGTGGTCGACATGGCCGCGGAGACTGGCGGCAACGTGGAAGGCACGGTGGCCGGCGAAAAAACCTGGATGAACGACGTGCTGCTTCTCGGGCCCACCCACATCGCCAGCCGCATGCCGGCCCACGCTTCCGAAATGCTGGCCAAGAACTTCCTCAACTTTGCCACCCCGTTCATCAAGGACGGCGCGCTGTCTCTCGACTGGGACGACGAAGTGATTGCCGGCGCCTGCCTTACCCACGACGGCGCGGTACGCCACGCCGGCGTCCGCCAGGCCCTCGGCCTTTAAACCTGGAGAAACGACCATGGAAGGTTTGGCTTACCTCTACATCTTCATGCTGGCCGGTTTTACCGGCTATGAAGTGATTTCCCGCGTGCCGGTGATCCTGCACACCCCGCTGATGTCCGGCTCCAACTTTGTTCACGGCGTGGTGCTGGTGGGCGGCATGGTGGCCCTCGGCAACGCCGATCCGGCCGACCCCCTGCAGCTCGCCATCGGCTTTGCCGCGGTGCTGCTTGGCGCCGCCAACGCGGCCGGCGGCTACGTGGTCACCGAACGCATGCTGGCCATGTTCAAGGGCAAGAAGGGAGGCGCCAAGTGAGCGCACAGTTCTCGCAGTTTCCGGTTCTCGGCTTCATCCACGCGGCCTATTTTGCGGTGGCGGTGGTTTTCATTCTCGGCCTCAAGGCCATGAGCTCACCCGTTACCGCCCGCCGCGGGGTGGTGTGGGCAGGTTACGCGATGATCGCCGCCACGGTGGTCACCTTTGCCTGGCCCGGCATGCAGAACTTCGGCCTGATGGTGTTGGCCATTGCCATCGGCACCGTGGTGGCCTGGGTGTCCGGCAAAAAGGTGGCGATGACCGACATGCCGCAGATGGTCGCCATCTACAACGGCATGGGCGGCGGCGCGGCGGCGGCCATCGCGGCGCTGGAATTCGCCCGCGGCGAGGTGCACGGCCCGGTCGTCACCACCCTGGCAGTGCTGGGTGCGTTGATCGGTTCGGTGGCGTTTTCGGGCTCCTGCGTGGCCTTTGCCAAGCTGCAGGGGATCATGAAAAAAGCCTGGCGCCTGCCGGCCCAGAACGGTGTGAACGTGCTGCTGGCGCTGGGCGCGGTGGCGCTCGGCGTGATGATCATCGGCGCCGAAACGCCGGACTCCACGCATGTGATCGCCTTCTTCGTGCTCGCCCTGGTGCTCGGCGTGATTCTCACCGTGCCCATCGGTGGCGCCGACATGCCGGTGGTGATCTCGCTGCTCAACGCCTTCACCGGTCTTGCCGTGGGCATGGAGGGCTACGTGCTCGGCAACCCGGCGCTGATCGTCGCCGGCATTGTGGTCGGTGCCTCCGGCACGCTGCTCACCCAGCTGATGGCCAAGGCCATGAACCGGCCCATCTCCAACGTGATCTTCACGCCGATTTCCGGCGCGGCGGCCGGCGGTGGCGAGGCGGTGGAGGGCGAGCAGAAGGAAGTCGGCGCGATGGATGCCGCCGCCCTGATGCGCTACGCCAGCAAGGTCATCATCGTGCCGGGCTACGGCATGGCGGTGGCCGGTGCGCAGCACAAGGTCTGGGAAATGACCGAAATGCTGGAAGAGGCGGGCGTCGAGGTGGTGTTCGCGATCCACCCGGTGGCGGGGCGCATGCCCGGCCACATGAACGTGCTGCTGGCCGAAGCCGGTGTGCCCTACGAGAAGATCTTCGACCTGGAAGAGATCAACGGTGATTTCGCCCAGGCCGACGTGGCCCTGGTGATCGGCGCCAATGACGTGGTGAACCCGTCGGCCCGCACCGACAAGTCCAGCCCGATCTTCGGCATGCCGATTCTCAACGCCGATCTGGCGCAGAACGTCATCGTGGTGAAGCGCGGTAAGGGCACGGGTTACTCGGGCATCGAGAACGCGCTGTTCTACAAGGAAAACACCCGGCTGCTGTACGGCTCGGCCCAGCAGGCGATTGGTGAAGTCATCCAGCACGTGAAGGCCATGTCGGTTTGAACACGTCCTGCGGGGTGGACTGAAGCCCGGCCCGCAGGAAGAAAAAGCACCCCATAAAAGGAGAGGAGTTCCAGTGGACGCGAACAAGGAAACAACCGGCACGCCGGACATCGCCGCCTTCGCCGCCGCCTTCCTGAAAAAGGAAACCGGCGCTGACGGAGTCGAGATTCACAGCTGCAAGCGCCTCGGTGGCGGGGCGATCCAGGAAAACCTGGCCCTCGACCTGAACGTCACCGGCGGGCCGTGGGCCGGGCGCCACGAACTGGTGCTGCGCACCGATTCGCCGTCCAGCCTGGCGGTGAGCCTGGGCCGCGCCGAGGAATTCGCGGTGCTGAAAGCGGCCTTTGGCGCCGGCGTGAAGGTGCCCGAGCCCCTCTGGCTGCACCGGGATGCTGGCGAACTGGGCAAGGATTTCTACCTCATGCGCAAAGCCGGCGGTTCGGCCGCGGCCCGGCCGCTGGTGCGCGGCGATCTCACCACCGACGAGCGGGATGCCCTGCTTTTCGAGCTGGGCGGCGAGCTGGCCAAGCTGCACACGGTGCGGCCGCCGGTCGCGTCCCTCGACTTTCTGCCCCTGCCCGACGGCACGCCGGCGCAATCCCGGGTGGCCGAATACCGGCGCCTGATCGACGCCATCGGCCGCCCCCAGCCGACCCTCGAATGGGCCTTGCGCTGGCTGGAACTCAACGCCCCGGCCAGCACCGAAACGACGCTGACCCACGGCGATTTTCGCACCGGCAATTACATGGTCGAGAACAAGCACCTGTCGGCCGTGCTCGACTGGGAGTTCGCCGGCTGGAGCGACCCGATGGAAGACCTGGGCTGGCTGTGCGCCCGCTGCTGGCGCTTTGGCGCCTGGGAACATGAAGTCGGCGGCGTTGGCGGCACGGCGGCCCTGGCCCGCGGCTACGCGTCCATTTCGGGCAAGCCGGTGGATCTGTCGCTGCTGCCCTACTGGGAAGTGATGGGCATCATGCGCTGGGCGGTGATCGCCCTGATGCAGGCCGAGCGCCATTTGTCCGGCGAGCAGCCCTCGCTGGAGCTGGCCCTCACCGGCCGCATGCTGCCGGAAATCGAACTGGACTTGATCCAGGAAATCCAGACCATCGAAAAGGAGCGTGCCCGCCATGCGTAGCCTGCCCACCGCCGCCGAACTCTTGAAGATCGCCCGTGAGGGCCTGCTCAACGAGCTGCTGCCCCATTTGCCCAAGGAACACCATTACACCGCGTTGATGGCCGCCAATGCGCTGGCCATTTCGATGCGCGAAATCCAGGCCGACGACGGCCAGCACAAGGCCGAGGCCGCGCTGCTGCACGAGCTTTACGGCAGCGCCGCACCGGACGAAGGCATGGACGCCCTGGCCGGGCACCTGGCCCATGACCTGCGCGCCGGGCGCTTCGACGCGCGCCTTGACGCGGTCGGCGAACTGCTGCTGGCCGAAGTGACGGCCCGCCTGCGGGTGTCGAACCCGAAATACCTCAAGCAAGCCGGCCTGAACTGAGCCACAGGAGACAGAACGTGAATTTCGACATCCCGGCCGAACTCAAGGCCTTGCAGGAGAAAACCCGGCGCTTCATCGCCGAGGAGATCATTCCCTTCGAGAAAGACCCCCGCGTCACGCCCCACGGCCCCACGGAAGAACTCCGCAACGAGCTGGTCGCGCGGGCCAAGGCCGCGGGCCTCCTGACGCCCCATGCGTCGGTGGAACTGGGCGGCCTTGGGCTGGATCACTTTGCCAAGGCCATTGTTTTCGAGGAAGCCGGCTATTCCACCCTCGGCCCGACCGCGCTCAATATTGCCGCGCCGGACGAAGGCAACATCCACCTGATGGAAGCGGTGGCCACCGCGGCCCAGAAGGATCGCTGGCTCAAGCCCCAGGTTGAGGGAAAAATCCGCTCGTGCTTTTGCATGACCGAACCCGATCCGGGCGCCGGCGCCGATCCGTCGATGCTGCAGACCCTCGCCGTCAAGGACGGTGACGACTACGTGATCAACGGCCGCAAATGGTTCATCACCGGCGCCACCGGGGCCAGCTACGCCATCATCATGGCCAAGATGGAAGACGGCACGGCCACGATGTTCCTGTCCGACATGGACCGGCCCGGCATCACCGTCGAGCGCAGCATGGACGCGCTGGATGCCTGCTTCACCGGCGGCCACGGCGTGGTCCGCTTCGACAACCTGCGCGTGCCGGCCAGCGACGTGCTGGGCAAGCTAGGGGAGGGCTTTCGCTACGCCCAGGTGCGCCTCGCGCCCGCGCGGCTGACCCACTGCATGCGCTGGCTCGGCCAGGCCCGGCGGGCCCATGACGCGGCCAGCGCCTACGCGCGCCGTCGCCAGGCCTTTGGCAAAGCCCTGGGCGAACACGAGGGCGTCGGCTTCATGCTGGCCGATAACGAGATGGACCTGCACACCAGCCGCCTGGCCATCTGGCACTGTGCGTGGGTGCTCGACCAGGGCGGCAAGGGCAAGAACGAATCGAGCATGACCAAGGTGATCTGCTCCGAGGCCGAATGGCGGGTGGTGGACCGCTGCGTGCAGGTTCTGGGTGGCCAGGGCGTCACCGCCGAAACCATCGTGGCCCGCATCTGGTCCGACATGCGCGCCTTCCGCATCTACGACGGCCCCTCCGAAGTGCACCGCTGGAGCCTGGCACGCAACATTCTCAAGGAACCCAAGGCCCCACACGGCGCGTAAGCGCATCGCCCGGCCCATGCGCCGGGCGGCGCTGGCCCAAGTGCCGCGATTTTGCGTGGGGGCGACTGAAGTCGCCCCCACAGTCGTCTGCCGCGCCGCCGCTGCAAAAGGGACGGCTATCAACCGGCTCTGCCTTTCGACAAGATAATTAGTGGCCGGGTCAATAATTGTCGGCGCCAGCCGCCACGTCACGAAACCGGCGGCTCAAAAATTCGGCCATGTAGTTGTTGGCCGTGCTGTCGTCGTTGAGCAGCATTTGCTCGACGCTCGCGGTGGCGGGGGTTTCGGCCGGCGCAGACAGCGCCGCGGCAGTGATGCCGCCATCACTGTCAGCCTGGATACGCCAGGCCATGGCCGCACGGGATTCCTGCTTCAGCGGTGACGAATACTGGCGGC
>Ga0209277_10001577_pt1 | contig 11120 bp, 12 predicted proteins | sample JI81AbrownDNA_FD_187503 | JGI IMG/M metagenome (GOLD analysis project Ga0209277, IMG submission 187503) | Wastewater effluent complex algal communities from Wisconsin, to seasonally profile nutrient transformation and Carbon sequestration -... | ecosystem: Engineered > WWTP > Effluent > Algae... | reverse complement strand
AGCTTAAGGCGATTTTAACAAATGTTTGTTGAAACATTGGAAATTGAGGTAAATACGGTGTGTTGACGCACATCGGTTAAGATGTCAAACCATGATATTTCTGTTATCATGGTACATGACTACATACTTAATAAGTAACATATCATGATGAATGGCGCAATCTAAACGAGTTAGCGGGACCGATAGCTGAGATATGAGGCTCTGTAACAGCGTTTTGATTTGAACATGCTAAACTAAACCATCGTAAAAAAAGATACGTTTTTTTATTAGAAACGTTTTTAATAAATACTTCCCATCCTTCTGTCGTTTTTAGCGAATTCAACACAACTGTTCGAGTTTCGAAATAACCTTGTTCAAGTCAACAGGATTGTGGATATTTTGGTTTAAACATATATCTAATATCTACTCTTCAAATATATACACGACTGTTATTAATTATACACAGTCTACCGTGGTTTCTATTGATCAAGTAGAAAAATTAATACGTCACACCTAAGTTGTAAAAGAGTCTTGTATATGTACGCTTGACAAGGAAAGTTCAATTTTCACGACCCTATATTGAGCTTAGGATATGCTGCTTTCGTGTTTAAGTCTATCATCTTTCTAATCCCGGTGTTCCGCCGTTAAAATTAAACGGTGTTCTCAAATTAAATCATCTCACAAAAGCTTTCTCAAGTGGAGACAAAGTGGCTGTTTTCATTATTCTTCAAAAGCATCCGTCTTAAAATCTCCAAGCGATATCACCACAGACATAACAATGAGCGCCTTTTATTTCCTTACAGCATGCATGGTACCTCAACACAAGAAGAAATGTGAACCTTCTATGGATTGCTCTAACAATTACACAGGAGTTTATAGATCAAAACCAACCAATGAAAGTAAGAGAAATAATTTAATAATGGAGAAACGCACACCATGCCCTGAGTCACAGGCCACCACTAAATATGAAACAACTGACTTTATCGGTTACCTAGAACAACGAGACAATAGCGGTAGTGAATCTGGATACAATTCTTCAAGAGACACCACGGATAGGGAGAGGGAAGAAAGTCTAGATGACGAGTTGTGTTTGAGACAAGCATGGAGCATCCACGATGACAGTGGTTTACGAAGCTTTGGAGTTGATAATGAGTAATGGGCTTACATTTGAAGCAGTAGCTCGTACATTTTTAGCATACTTACATGCTGTATCTAGTCTTGAGCTCTGTAAATACTGTCCGGCGAAATTCACTGAAACCAGATATTTTAGTGAAAAAAGTACACAAATTACTAATTTCATATTTTATTAGTGCTAAAAATCTTATTATTACGTCACAGTTGTATACAATAGATCTTTTCCTTAATTGAACCTTCTCCAACACGGTACTACCCAATTTGCAATGACCATGGCTTCAATTCCATTCATCAGCTTTACATTTCTTTTCTCCATTCGAGATTGATCCTCAACATATCCCAAGAAAATCTCATTATCTCTAGAAACTTGGTCTGACATGACATGTGAGATCTGTGTGCTCGAATAAATTCCTCACGGTCTTTTATTGATCTTGGCGTAGGGGTGTGAGTGTGTGTCTTCTTCTATAGCAACATCTGTCAAACCTCACAAATATTGGTTGTGAGAATCTTTGATTGACTTCAGTGTAAGTCATACCTTTGCAGTCGATCCTCTTTAGGAAACTTTGAAGTTGCGAAGGGACGAAGCCTCGTAGTTTGCTAAATACTCAACTCTTTTCTTGATAGTTTTTTATTCTCTCTGAAAGACACGCTTGGCATACAGTACTTTAAAGAGAAGGAAAGTTCGAAACCAAAGCACGACATACCATCAAGGTCACATTGATGACCTGAAAGGATATGTATTTTATTTTATTTGGATTCAACCTGCTGTGCTTTATGTTAGAACCAACAAAAAATGCTGAAAACTGCAGCAGAAACATCAATCACTTTGGTTACAATCTTAAAGAAGAAAAAAATCCCAATGCATGGCAAACCAGACAACAAACCTGTGGTAGATAAGAATGGAGCAAGGGATGTTGATTTGAGGATCTGAGAAAAGAAACTGACAATTATGTCAATTTCAAAACCTGGCTACACGAAAACAAGAGTTCTGCATATGGAAGCATCTGGGTACAGTTCTTTGATTTGATGCAATCCAGGGTAGAAGGCTCAACTGACTTCAAAACGTCTCCAAGAAATGTGACCCAGTAACTCAAGCAAGAAATGTACTGTCAAGACTCAGTTAAGCTTCAAAGATTCTAATTGAGGAACTCCCAAGGTAGAAAAGTGTCTGTCAACAAATACTTGGAGCAGTCCAACAACCATATGGTAAGGATGTTGTCACTTACTCAGGAGAGGATTTAGGAAATGACAAGGCCACGATCAAACTATCAGATGAAGAACTGTGCCTGAAACTTTATGGTAAAGACCCATCTGAAGCATGCAAGGAACTAATCAAGGCAACTGCTCCATCAAGGTAAACTGACATATTATTTTGTCGGCGCCAACAAACTAAGATATGGGCAACAACTTGAGGAAACTGAAAATTCATATTTGCAATGGGATGATAAATATTCAAAGATAGCAGCTAACACTCTAATACTCAATTTCAAGTACGATCCAAGAAAATATAGAAATGACAAAATAAATGGGACAAGAGCAATGGCACATGTCACAGATGTGGTTAAAAGGGACACTATGCAAATTAACTTGAAAAGTGCAAAGGCAAACAGGATAAGGAAAAGGCGCTGAAGTATTGGCTACAACAGTAAGCCGTCAAAGACATTAATACAAAGATGAAGATCCAAGATAAAGTTTTGAATTCTGTGGATGTAATGCCAACAATCACATTGTCGATCAAAATAGTAGAGTTCCTAAAACATGGATACTGCTGGACAACCAATCAACAGTAGATATTCTCCAAAACAACAATCTCCTAAAAAATATACACAGTCAAACATTTAGTTGATGATTCACTGCAACGCAGGAGTTACCACAGCAAGATTATAGGGACCTGCAAGGGTGCGGTACTGTATGGTAACATGAAAAGAGTAATTCAAACATTCTATAATTGTCTAATGTATATGGTTAGTTTCAACTCAGAAAATAGGAATAGATTTGATGTGAACAACAGAAATGGATGCGGAAAGAAAATAATATTTCAACAATCAGCAAATGGGACATACTAATTTGACACAAGCAAATCAAAACGCAGTCAACCAGTCAAACAACCCTAGTCACCACAACAAAGACAGAGTTGAAGGATACAGCAGGACAACAAAAGCATGCTGATCTTGCCGACCTGTACAAAGAAGCGATCCGTAAAGCAACGCATACAAATAGTTGACAGGGCGCACTACCAAATTGTCCAATAACCTCCCTTGACGTACTAAATGTGGACGAAATATTTGGTCCAGATCTTGGCAGATTAAAGGGCGAACAAATCCAGATACAGCACTACAAGTAACCGACTGGAGCATTAGCACGCCAGAAATGAACCAAAAATGTGCTGATGTTATGAAGTTAAATACATTCCTCGTCATAATTTCGCACAACAAAAACTTTGGAATTGCATAGACCATAAAGAGTTGTGTCATGTCTCAACCTGGCTAATGGGATCAAAAGGTGGCCGGCATCTATTCATCAGGCCGGTTCTCCGTAAAAGGCATCCATGTGAATGGACAGTTGAAGGAATATCTGAAAAACTATCACATACCAACATCTTCGAGAATATGACATCCCGGAACAAGAATGTGCCAGAGATATCATGGTACATCCAAACAATCAAAGAAAGTGTGAGAGGTGTGTTAAATGTTGTGCCATTAAAAATCTCAGCAGACATCCTGGAGGAAATGCAAGTGTGTTTTGGTTGATTATTTCCTAAATAATGTCACAAAAATATAGCCCAAGAACCATCATCACCGGTCAGTAACTTGATGACAACAAGCATTGTGCATCGGAAGTCGGAACTTATGTGCATCTACATGAAGAATATGATAATTGGCTTGGTACATGTTCATCCAAGTGTCAGTACTTGTGATTTATATTTTTCGCATTTTCATATATTGTGAACTGCATCAACAGATCTTCTTCACAAATTGTTTTTGACCAGCCGTTTACTTTCATATCTTTAAACAAAGTCCTGTTTTTTTGATTTTTCCTCGGTACTATCAAGGAATTGAGTAGCTTGTTTTTAGTATAATCTTTTGCTTGTTTGCATAAGATTGGTCTGAATAGTGGTCAATTTAATCTCTTGGTAAAAACGGCATTTGAACTACTCAGGTTGGCTTTCATTTGGTGAATGATCTTCTGGTTGTTGATTGATATGAATTAGATCATTTATATGCTATTATTTATCTAACCAAGGCTTGCTTTACCATATATTCAGCTTGCAAATGATGAGTTTTCGCACTTGGCCAGCATTATTGGTACTGTAAATTTTCTTTATTTAAGGTTAGGTGATATAGGTGGATATTCATAATTCTGTCCTTTGGCCTCTTCTAATCTTGCTCAAAACTTTTTAAATTCGCTCTTTGGCAGATTTTTAGACCTTGAAATAATAAAAATGTGACGCTAACAAAGGCTGTCAAGCAGTATCTTGATCTTTTCTGGCATAACCTAAGGTAGTTAAGTGTCTATTTCACTCAAAATTATAAATATTAAATTATACTTTTTTTACGGCGATGCGATCCCTCAATTGTTTCACATTATTATTTTGATTTTATCATGACCGACTTTTCATGTGCCTGATGGCTCACGGCGATTTTAGTTATAATCTGACTTTATTTTTTATTGTACAATATGTGCTTCCTATGCAGAGTTCTAGTTCATAGTCTTTCTCTTGCAATTCTTCCTTCCGTTAGAATGGGAAAATTGTCATGCATAACTTCATGCAACTGGCTCCTATTGTGCCAGTTAGAAATATTTATCTATTTTTTCGTACAATGACAAATTCAGTACAAATTTCTCCAGAAAATAGTGGCTCTGCTTTTTCTTTTTTGTAGTCTTTTATAACGGTGAACTCGTGCTGGTAAACCCTAAACTCAGTGTTAATGTAGGCCTTTCTTATACTCTTCAAAATTCTTTGGTTTGAGCACTTAGGTTCACTGTGAAGTAGGCTCTGCTCTGCTATGGTGCTGTGTTATTTGCTTTTTTGCAGAAGTTTTCATTAGGTTTTCAGGTAAAAAATATAGATTGAATGTGTCAATTAGCGATTCTGGATAATTGATTTTAATAATATGTTCGATATTAATCTTCCAATTATGTTTCTCTGACTTTCTTGTCGGCTTTGAAATTGTTATCAACTCCTGTGACTCTACTGCTCTCTTTTTCGCTATAATCATGTTTTCTTCATTCCTGAACTTGACATTTCATCTATGTTGGTTTTGTACTCCTGTATATAATTTGCATAACTAGATGTTGCCTTATACATGCTTGCCATTTTCTTCTCTTGATATTCATCATTTATTATATTGACATTAAGATTTGTGAATATCGTTCCTCTATGTTGTTGAGACAATGATGTTATGTCAATTACAGCACTAGACATGGAACATTTGGTCCATAATTTTGATGGTGATTTCAATATTGCAGGCTTAGAAAGCAATTTCCTCGTTGTTGGTTGTATTTTGTTTGTGTCATAATTGTACATTGCATGTTTAAGGAATTGTGATGCTTTCACGTATTTCTGCATAAATTCTAATTCTAAGATGTCAGTGTTTGTTGTGGTCTTTTTGTAGTCGATCTAAATATTTCTAGGGATTGAATTTGGTGCGCATCATCCTTGTAGGGAAAATTGTTGTGTACCGTCTCCTAAGTCACACCCATGACAAATACTTTTGACGCATTGTTTGAGCAATTAAATGTGCTATTCTCTCATTTTCTCAACAGTCTGTATATACATGTTTTGTTCAAGCATTATACTGTTCCACTGCTACTTCACATGAGCAAGTTTTGAAATATTTAGATCTATTACATAATGGTCTACAACCAAATGTTTGGTTGATATAATTAGGTTTATATTCTTAGATACATAAAACTTTATGAAGCATATGATTGACTTCACATATGTGTTGTAACATGCTCATGTTGGTCTATAATCTCTTGAGGCGCAGCCGTAATCTTCGACCAAAAATATCTTTGACAATTATAATATCTATCCTTTAATGAAACATTTGGGTATATTTTCCCTCAGCACATTACTGGACCTAACTATTGTAAACTAAGTTGTACAGCCTAAAAAAGTATTCCTTTTGACTGTTTTCTGCTGTGGCGACAAGCAAATTTTTTCGTACGGATCTTCAAAATCTGGCTTGAAACCCCCTGTTTAGAAGTACAAATTTGTACCACCGCCATTTTTCACTGAAAGACCTTAATCTAGGCTGCTGACATGCTCTCGTGATGCTTCTGGGTTACATTAGCAAATCACACCATGCTTGGTTACAATGTTAATTTAAGAATCACAGTGCCTTGTCAGGTACTCTTGGCACCACAAATGTTTGTCAGAATCAGTCCTTGGAGAATAGATCATAGTGGCTCGGATATCAACTAGCTTTACACTTCAGACCAATTATTGTGCTTGTGCGTGAATACCAAGACTTTTTTATCATCATTATCCTTCGTTTTGAAATGCATCTACATATGCAAACATTATCATTGAGATCATCTTCGTTCTGGACGTGTCTTAGAGTTATTCTTAGTCTGAATTGCCACTATTGCGCTCTTTAAGGTTATATCGAATTTACCAGCTTGGTCCTCATCAGAACCATCCTTGTTAATTACAAGGATAGACACAACCTTTCTTGTTTCAAATTTAACCGGGATTTGCACAATTATCAGATAAGTGTCTTTCTTTTAGATAAAGGAAGTTGCGCTCTTTTCATTCAGGTTATGGATTGTGCCACCTAATTAGTATCCCAAGTACATATTCCTACAGTCTTTTGAAAATAATCATACTTCTGCTGTGATACCTTTTCTGTTTGCTTATTTTATGCTTTGAGACAATCAGACAAGTACAATCGATCAATAGCATAAGTGACATTTTGAAACAGTTTAACTTCTTTGGCTTGATAATATGGTCCATGTCTAGACATCCTAGATTATCTGATCCACTGTTGTTGAACATACACATGGATAGATAAAGTATTCCTTTAGCCTTGTTTAACAGTTCAAGATTTATATAGTAAATATTTAATGATTTTTGGTCAATAATTTGACTAGACCCTTTTACCTAAATATACAAATTATCTGTAACTTTTCTATAAAAAGGAATTAATTCAACACTTTTCTTTATTCGCTTAACATATTTTAACCAGGACCACCCAGATAACATAGGATAAAATATATACAATTTAAAGTTACGCTCAATTAAAAGCTTTTCAGAAGCGAAGCATTGCCAAAATCACTATACTTATTCATGTGCATTCTTTGCGTCGATTTGAACTAATGTGTAGAAATTGCATTAACGTCCAATCGCCATAACAAAATCTGTCCTCGTGAAGGCCGTCTCCGGCTTTTAGGCATATTCTTATAACCAAGTCATTTAGCACTTGAGGACTACTCTGAAAGGAAGCTGAAGCAAAGTTGACGGATATCACCAACGCAGATTTAGCTTTATTAGTCCCTTTATGTTAAGTTGACCTGTAGTGACAGCCTATCACGTCGATTATTGCCTTATAAAACTTTGCCACTCCTTCAATTTATCATAAAGTACACTTCAACAAATTTCTTCTTGGTTTCGAAATTTTACTGCTAGTCTCCTTCGAAAAACAACGATTGGTGATGTCAGTGTTTACACTCTCGTTACTCGACTCTACACAATGATAAAAATAGGAGTTTCGTTAGATAAAAGTATTCACTCTTGTTTCTTTATTTCATTATTCTTTTGTATAAACAACTTCTTTTCTTGTAATTTTTCCTGATCCTAATTTTCAAGTTGACTTTCTAGGATTCTCGTATTTCTCTTGTATTATTACTTTTGTCTCATTTGGATTTTTATTTTTTTCGTTACTATTAACCGTAGCCTGTACCCTCTTTTTTACAGTCCTGACTTTAATGTGGATTGACTATCCATTAAGATCCAACTCTTGGGAATAGCCAGTTTGTCTTGAGCAGAAAATAGGATATTCTGATGCAGGAAAGCAAATACTTCATACTTGTCAACTTCGGTCGCTGTTTCTTCATCCTCATCGTCACTCTCTTTCTCATATCATCCTTTTCATAGATTCGCTATCTTCCTCTACCTCTGTTATCACATTCAGATCATTGAATCTGGTATCCTGTCATTGTCTTGATCAGAATTACTATCATACCTATCCTCATTTAGTACAGGGAAAATTGACCTTTCTTATTGGATGTCTTCACATTTTGATCTTCATCGCATTCATTTGAATAATGTCCTGTTTTCATGCATTTATTAGCATTTTACTTCTTTTTCTTGATTTTAGGGTTGCAGACCAGAAGCAAGGCCATAACCAGTCCACCCTCTTCCCAGTCCACAAGCCCGACCGGAGATCCACTCTGGGCCCAGTCCACAAGCCAGACAGGGAGGACTGGGATCAGTGGTCGAACCTGTAGAATATTACATGTTACATATTGCGACAACAGCAAGCTAGCAATAGACCAAAACCATAGATAATATGAAACCTATTAATAATTAAATCTACTTGAAATTATAAGTAATTGCAAAAAATAGAGGAAAAGTCGGTTGTTAATTATTATCCAAATGCAGCTTTAAACTATAAAATATAAAGTTGCCCTTGACCAGCCAAAAACCTCTGCCCTCTACCCCTCCCCTTCCACTGCTACCAGCTTCAAACATGTTGCGCTTCAAAATATTTCTGAATCGTGTAAAAAAATTCGCTCATTTGCAGTGTCAGATGCTAGGTACCCTGTCTTTGGCTATTGACCTGCCACTGAAAGAACATGTACTGAAGGCGTTTTTTGCCGGAATGCACAGCAACCTAGCTGCCAAGATTGATAGCAGATTGTATTTGCACCAGGTCAAAGGGCAATTGAATTTTCCATCATCCTTCTTCAGCTTAAGTGTTGGCTCTTGCATGAACAATGGTATTTCTGCACCAGCTATGGTAGCTGTATTTGCGTCCATATCAGGATTTTCTGCTGCACCAGCAGCAACCCTATTTAGATTCTAATTCATGTAATAGTTGTCTATCTGATCAAATATGTCATCTTCTTCAGCAGGCTGTCGTTGGACTTGTTCATGGGGTGCAGTCACTTTTTCCAGATGTTGTTGTTGTTGTTGTTGTTGTTATTGTTATTGTTATTGTTGTTGTTTTTGTTGTTGTTGTTGTTGTTGTTGTTGTTGTTGTGTATATGTATGTGTATGTGTATGTGTATGTGTATGTGTATGTGTATATGTATGTACATGTACATGTACCAATTCCACTGCTGCAATTTCAATGATGGACTCTCTTATGTTATCATAGAGGATTTTTTGGTCTGCATCTGAAATTCCAACTCCAATTTTTGACTTGGATCCAAGAGGGAAGGCATTTTTTCTCAATAACCGTAGCAAGTGGTCAATGCATCCTAAACATTTGGTTCTGTCACCTTCTTGTAGGCTTCTTTAAACAAATAGACGACCTGCAACAACAATAGTTTCCGCTGTATCTGTGACAACAGCAACAGTTTCATGGTAGGAACGATAAAAAACAGTTAGCTGGTTTTTATACAACAACATCATCAGCTGTTGAACCACAATCTTCTTAAACAAACCTATAACAATTAAGTGTAGCTTCCAAGATGCTGGATCTATAAAGCGAGCAGTGCACGTTACATTGCCCACATTAGCAACTGATGTCCACCCATCTGTAATGTAGGAAAAAAGTCTCCCTTTCAATATCATCTTCAATTTTCTCTTCTTCACTCAGTTAATTTCGTAGCTTGTCTCTACTCAAGATTGATGCCTTTGTATTTAGAGAAAGTAACATGTCTCTAAAACTTTGATCTTCACGACAAGGAAGTGGCTGGTATGTGGCAGCCATCCAGGTGATAAGACAGTCTTCAAACCTAGGGAAATGGACAAGAAAAAGCCGTAATTATCGCCGACCATTTGCTTTATTTTTAGATCAAAAATTTGGCATCGATTTAGCTTCAAGATGATTATTGTACACTTGCTTATGTTGTATCCTCATGTGACAGACCAGCATGCTAGACTTGGGTTTTTGGACAGAGAGACCGGGACCAGTCCCAACATAGAACCCAGTCCGTACACCCAATTGTTTTACTTTCTTCACACATGGTCATGAATTCCATGCAATCATTTGCATCAGTGATTTTTTTGTCCCTTTTACCATACTCGTTCTTCAATCCAGCTAGGATTCTGCAGGCGTCATTCATGGACTTTGGAAATGGGTCTTTCTTTTGTAACATGTTGTTTTCCATTTTCAATTAACTTACCATAGTATTTTTGCTCGTCAGCTTTTGTATAGGAACATGATAGCATGATGTTCTCCTCCTATTTAGTAAACTGTGCATCAGTAGGGCTTGTAAGTCCTTTTATCACTATTGCCCTCGCATAACTTTTGCATCTACCAAAACACAATTTGAGTTCATCGCATACCTTCATTTGCTATGTACTGATCCCTGAATTCTTGTATGCTCTGGAACCTATCTTGATATAGTCTCATAAGGTTCATATGCGTGATAGCCTTGTTATACGACAATAATTTATCACTTGTTCTTATTCTCTATCATTTTGTGCTGCTATACAGTTTCGTTCTTTTTTGCCTTTTCAATTTTACAATGTTCTTGTACATTATTCTTACCAAATGCATCACTATTTGTGCGCATGATGTTTTTTTGAACATTGATCTCTGCACCATGTTTAGAGCCAGTTCTCCACAATAAGATTGCATTGTCATCCGTATTAGTCCTGTGTACAATATCATTGGTCTTAGTTGAGACATAACAAAAAGAACTTCCATCGGTTACTCTCTTAGAGCCATCTGCACTGATTCCTTTTATCATGGAGAGAGGAGACCGACAAATATTGGTGATCAGTAAAGGTACATATCCTCATTGGCTATGACTCTGACATTGTTCGCTTCCATTAAGCATAATGCGTTGAATGTTTTTGAATGAATCGTCCAACTGCACTCAAGACCAGA
>Ga0209277_10001576_pt1 | contig 11127 bp, 12 predicted proteins | sample JI81AbrownDNA_FD_187503 | JGI IMG/M metagenome (GOLD analysis project Ga0209277, IMG submission 187503) | Wastewater effluent complex algal communities from Wisconsin, to seasonally profile nutrient transformation and Carbon sequestration -... | ecosystem: Engineered > WWTP > Effluent > Algae... | reverse complement strand
CCGCGACGACCAGGCTGAGACCGTGTTGTTGGGGCTTGCCCGCGGATCCGGCAGCCGGTCGCTTGCCGCGATGAGCGCATCCGATGGCCTGTGGCGTCGGCCGCTACTAACCGTTGATCGCGTGGATACGCGGGCGATGTGTGAGCTTGCGGGGCTAGACCCCCATGAGGACCCGCACAACGAAGATCCTCGATTCGCTCGGGTCCGGGTTCGCCGGACAGTTTTGCCAGTCCTCGAGTCGGAGCTCGGCCCAGGGATTACCGAAGCTCTGGCTAGGACGGCCCATCTGCTCTACGCGGACAACGTGGCACTTGACCAATGGGCCGGGGCGCAAGCGGAGTACCGATTGGTCGCACCACAAGATGGCACCGCGACCATTGCCCTCGGTGGGAAGTCCGATTCCCTCCTGACCGTTCCGCTGGCGGTGCGAACCCGCCTGTATCGACTGGCGCTGCTCGCTGCGGGTTGCCCGCCGGGGTCGCTCAATGCGGCACATTTGGCATCGGTTGACCGATTTGTCAGCGATTGGCGCGGTCAGGGACCAACTCGCGTACCCGGCGACCGCGAAGTTGCTCGCCGCCATGACAAGCTTGTGTTCTATCCGGCACTACCGCTAGGTCAGTAGGTCGTGCCAACAACGAGGGGTTTGTGTGGACGACACCGACTTTCCAGCTGAATTCGATCGGGTTCTCTTCACGGAGAAGCAGATCGCTGCCCGCGTCAAGGAATTGGCGGCGCAGGTCGATGAGGATTACGCCGGCGAGGACTTGCTGCTGGTTGGTGTTCTGAAGGGCGCCATGATGATCATGGCCGATCTGTCCCGCGAACTGAAGACGCCCGCGGAGATTGACTGGATGGCGGTCAGCTCGTACGGCTCCGGGGTTACCTCAAGTGGGGTCGTTCGGATCCTCAAGGACCTCGACATCAGCATCGAGGGCCGAAACGTCCTCATCGTTGAGGATGTCCTGGATTCTGGGCTCACGCTGCGATGGCTGGTTCGCAGCCTGCAGGCTCGGCAACCAAAGACGCTGAGGTTGCTGACGTTGCTTCGTAAGCCTGAAGCCGTGCGAAATCAGCTGGATGTGGCGTATGTCGGCTTCGATATCGACAACGAATTTGTCGTCGGATACGGCATGGATCACAACGAAAAGTTCCGGAATATGGGCAATATCGGGGTGCTGAACAGCTAGCCGGGCGGGCAATTTCGCCAACGGATGAACAACAAGTTGTTATCCAGCGGTCATTCCGGGTCGGTCCTCGCATACTCTTTGCCCTAATGGACGCTAAGCGCATTTTTCGCGGGCCACTCCTCTGGATTGTGTTGGCCGTTCTTCTCGTGCTGCTCGGAAGTCAGTTGTTCACTGGTTTCAGTGGACCAAAGAGCGTTGACACCTGGCAGGCGATCTCGTACATCCAGGGCAACCAGGCGAAGTCGGCGACACTCGTCGACAAAGAGCAGCGCATCGAGTTGACGCTGCAGGACGGCTCGAAGGTTACGTCTGAATACATCGACGGCCAGGGCGTCAAGCTTCAGGAGCAACTGCAGGCCAAGAAGGATTCCGGTCAACTGCAGGACGGCTACAACGTTGAGGTTCCGCGAGAGAACCTGCTGATCTCGCTGCTGATCTCGCTGCTGCCAGTCGCAATTATCATCTTCCTGTTGTTCTTCTTCATGGGCCAGATGCAGGGCGGCGGCTCGAAGATCATGAACTTCGGCAAGGCCAAGACCAAAGCCATCAATAAAGACATGCCCAAAACGACGTTCGCCGACGTCGCAGGTGCTGACGAAGCGTGTGAAGAACTCGTCGAAATCAAGGAGTTCCTCAAGGAGCCCGCGAAGTTCCAGGCCGTCGGCGCCAAGATCCCGAAGGGTGTCCTGCTCTACGGCCCGCCCGGAACCGGTAAGACGCTGCTCGCCCGTGCCGTCGCTGGCGAAGCAGAGGTTCCGTTCTACTCGATTTCAGGTTCGGACTTCGTCGAGATGTTCGTCGGTGTCGGTGCGAGTCGAGTTCGGGACCTCTTCGAACAGGCAAAGACAAATGCACCCGCGATCATCTTCATCGACGAAATCGATGCTGTCGGTCGTCACCGTGGTGCGGGGCTCGGCGGTGGTCACGACGAGCGCGAGCAGACGCTCAACCAGATGCTCGTCGAGATGGACGGCTTCGATGTCACCTCTGGTGTCATCCTGATCGCCGCCACCAACCGACCCGACATTCTCGACCCGGCACTGTTGCGCCCAGGTCGATTCGACCGTCAGATTGCAGTCGAGCGTCCGGATCTGCAGGGCCGCGCCGACATCCTCAAGGTTCACGCTCGCGGCAAGCCCTTTGCCGAATCCGTTGACCTGATGGCAGTGGCTCGCCGGACTCCGGGATTCACCGGTGCCGACCTCGCGAACGTCCTGAACGAAGCCGCACTGCTGACTGCTCGGATGGGCAAGACGCTCGTCGACAACGCCGCGCTAGATGAGGCAATCGACCGAGTGCTAGCCGGTCCGCAGAAGCGGACTCGACTCATGGGTGATCACGAGCGAACCATCACGGCGTATCACGAGGGTGGGCACGCAATGGTCGCTGCCGCTCTACCGAACAGCGACCCGGTCCACAAGATCACGATCCTGCCCCGCGGGCGTGCGCTCGGATACACGATGGTGCTCCCCGACAAAGAGAAGTACTCAACGACGCGCAACGAAATGCTGGATCAGCTGGCCTACATGCTGGGTGGTCGCGCTGCCGAGGAAATGGTCTTCCACGATCCGACCACTGGCGCGGCCAACGACATCGAGAAGGCAACGGCAGTCGCTCGTGCGATGGTCACCCAATACGGCATGACCGAGCGCCTTGGGGCAATCAAGTACGGCAAAGACAACGGCGAGGTCTTCCTCGGAATGGAGCGCGGACATGAGCGCGACTACTCCGAAGAGATTGCTGCCGCGATCGATGAGGAAGTCCGGGCGCTGATCGAGCAGGCTCACATGGAGGCCTACGAAATCCTCTTTGAGAACCGCGACATTCTTGATCAACTCGTTCTTGAGTTGCTGGAGAAGGAAACGCTCAACAAGGAAGAGATCGCCACGATCTTCTCGGCGATGAACAAGCGTCCAGCACGTCCGGCTTGGACCGGTTCGGACCGCCGCCGCACAGGTGCAGGTCCGGTAGATGCTCCAATCCGCAATGGCCAGACCGCACCCAACGGCCAGACGATGCTTCCGGCCGGCGACGAACCAACCCAGCAGCAGCCCCCATCCGCGTAGCAAATTTGGCTGGTGCACGGCGTCCAGAGGTGTGGAATCGTGGCTTCTTCAGTGGCTCCAAAAGGTCTAGTCTTGACACATGGCGATGAGTTTCGAGCTTCCGACCGAGGTAGAGGCGCTGCTTCTGGAGCAGGCGGCCCGCGAGGGCATCACTCCGGCAGAGGTGGCGAGCCTTGCCGTCGTCGATCGAGCTATGGCAGGCAGACGGCGAGATTGGGTCGAGAATCAAGTTGATGCCATCGTCGAGCGTGATGCCGAATTGTTGAGGCGACTGGCGGAATGATCTATCTGACGCTCGATGAAATCGCAGACTGGATCAGCGGCCATATCTTCGAATTAGGCTGATTCGGCATATCGCGGCGCATGACCGATCTGCCGTTGTCTAGGTTGGATCCTGTGACTGACCCCATCAGTACCGACGACATTGACCCTAGTGAGCTTCCACCGTTCGATTTCGAGCGAGCAGAAGCGGCAATTCGTGAGCTGTTGTTTGCTGCCGGAGAGAATCCAAATCGAGACGGGCTACGAGACACTCCCGCACGGGTGGCTCGGATGTATGCCGAGATCTTTGCGGGTTTGCGTCAGCGTCCGGAAGACGTACTCACCACCACATTCGACATCGCCCACGACGAACTTGTGCTGGTGCGAGACATCGAGTTGTGGAGTCAGTGTGAGCACCACCTCGTTCCCTTTTTCGGGCGAGCACATGTTGGGTACATCCCCGCTGACGATGGCCAGATCACTGGCCTGTCGAAGCTCGCGCGCCTCGTCGACGTCTACGCAAAGCGCCCGCAGGTGCAGGAGCGATTGACCACTCAGATCGCCGATGCCCTCGATCGAATCCTCAAGCCCCGCGGCATCATCGTTGTCATTGAGGCCGAGCACCTCTGCATGGCAATGCGTGGGGTCCACAAGCCTGGTTCGCGGACTACGACCAGCGCAGTGCGCGGACAACTTCGTGACGCCGCTACCCGTTCTGAGGCAATGTCCCTCATCATGGCCCGGTGATCGACGAACAACTCGCGCGGATCGGTGAACCCGGGCGCGCCGTCGTCATGGGTGTCATCAACGCGACTCCTGATTCGTTCAGCGATGGCGGTCAGTTCGCTGATGCCGACGCTGCAATTTCATTCGGCGAACAGTTGGTCCGAGACGGCGCCGACATCATCGACGTAGGTGGCGAGTCCACTCGCCCCGGTGCGACGAGAGTTGGAACTGACGAAGAACTCTCCCGGATCGTGCCGATCATCTCCGGTCTCACTGCGCGCGGTATTCGGTGCAGCGTCGACACCATGCGCGCAGTAGTTGCCGCGCAGGCAGTCGAAGCGGGCGCTGAATTGGTCAATGACGTCAGTGGTGGTCTTGCTGATGCAGCGATGTTGACGACTGTCAGTGATCTCGGCGTGCCCATCGTGTTGATGCACTGGCGGGCCCCGAGCGACGAGATGGACAACTTCACCCACTACGACGATGTTGTTGCCGAAGTGGTTCTCGCCCTGGCCGCACGCCGTGACGCCGCTGTTGCGGCGGGGATTAGCCCGGACCGGATTGTTCTAGATCCAGGCTTGGGATTCGCGAAGTTGGCGAGCCACAACTGGGAACTGCTGCGAGACCTTCCAGCCTTGAGCGCGCTCAATCAGCCGGTACTCATCGGTGCTTCGCGTAAGCGGTTTCTTGGAGCGGTGTTAGCCGGACCCGACGGAACACCACGCCCGGTGGGCAACCGCGACGCCGCCACACATGCAGTCTCGGCTCTCGCTGCTGCAAATGGTGCGTGGGGTGTGCGCGTCCATGAAGTAGCCGGGACACTGGATGCTGTCCGCGTTGCGCGGGCTTGGCGTGAGGGAGGTGCGTGGTGAATCAAGGATTCGAGGGCTTCGACCGGATTACCTTGACCGGCGTGGAGGCCATCGGCTACCACGGCGTGCTCCCATCGGAACGCGAAAACGGCCAGCCATTCATCGTCGATGTTGTGCTCCATGCGGAGATACGCGAAGCCGGGCGCACGGACGACTTAGACCGCACCGTCGACTACTCCGAGGTCGCTGACGTCATTGTGGCTGCGATCACCGGTGAACCACTGAACCTGATTGAGGCGCTCGCTCAACGGATTGCCGAGTCCATCTTCGCGTTGGAGTCAGCAACTCGGACGAATGTCTCACTGCTCGAAGTCACGGTCCACAAACCGCAGGCCCCGATCAGCGTCCCGTTCGCCGATGTGTCGGTGACCATCGTGCGGGTCAGATGACGGGTCTGCAGGCGGGCGACGACCTAGTTCCCACGACTGTTGATGTTGCCCTCAGTCTCGGAGCGAACCTAGGTGACCGCCTCGCTGCCCTACAGCGGGCGATTGACGTGATCACTCAAGACCCTGCGGTTGAGGCTGTCGCGGTGTCTGCGGTCTACGAGACTGATCCGGTAGGTGGTCCAGAGCAGCCGGACTACCTCAACGCGGTCCTCACGGTCCGCACGTCGTTGGTCCCGATTGAGGTACTTGCGCTCGCGCATCTCGCCGAGCAAGACCTTCACCGCACACGTGAGGTTCGTTGGGGTGCACGAACCCTCGACGTCGACGTCATCAACTACGGCGACGTTGTCAGCGACGACCCGGTGCTTACGCTTCCCCATCCGCGCGCCGCCGAGCGAGCATTCGTCTTGGTCCCCCTACTCGATGCTGATCCGCAGGCGACGTTAGCGGGGACTGTCACCCCGGCTGCTGACCTACTGGCGGTCCTGCCGCCGGAAGATGCCGCCGGAGTGCGCAAGCGTGAGGACCTAATCCTCACTATTGACACCGGGGCATAGTCTGAGCCCGTGACCCCTACGCGCCCGCTGCTACTCGCCGCCCTGGCGGTTCTTGCCGGTGCGATCGGGTTCGCTGCAGTGAGTCTGTGGGAAACCGCATTCGGCCGAACCCTGCCGGTGCCGTTGATGGCATCCATCACCCTGTTCCTGCTTGCCGTTGCGATCTTCATCTGGGCGCTCTTGATTCGCCCACGCTTGATGCGCAAGGAAGGCACCAAGCCGATTAGCCCGTTCACTGCCGCACGGACGGCAGCGTTGGCGATGGCAGCTTCGCGCACCGGGGCGCTGGTGGCCGGGTTCTACCTTGGGACCGCGCTGGCGTTCTCCGGCAAGCTTTACATCCCAGTTGCCAAGGAACGCTTCTGGTTCGCCCTCATTGCTGCACTCGCCGCCATTCTGGTGGTGTTGGCAGCGCTCTGGTTGGAGTACATCTGTCGACTGCCAGGCGACGACGATGAGGACACGCCTGGGCCTCGGACTCGGGAAGGAGAGCCCACCGAATGGGCACTTCCCACCAACCAGAGGCACGACCGCGATACGCGCTCGCCCTAACTACTGTTGCTCACGCACCACCACGGTTGTCATCACGTCTCCCTTTTGAATCTGTTTGGCGACGTCTAGACCCGTCTGGACCTTTCCGAACAGGTTGTAGAGCGGTTGCAGCTTCGCGGTGTCGTCGGCGATATCGATAAAGAACTGAGAACCGTTCGTGTTGGGTCCGGAGTTTGCCATTGCGACGGCGCCGTCGACGTACTGCTGCCGGACCGGTTCGTCGGCGAACTTGTAGCCGGGTCCGCCACTTCCGGTTCCCTGCGGATCGCCACCCTGGATCACGAAGTCAGGCACGACGCGATGGAACGTCAAGCCGTCATAGAACTTATTGCGAGCGAGCGTCACGAAGTTGTTGACGCTCTTCGGCGCCAACTCGGGTTGCAGGCACAAGACGATGTTTCCCTTGGCCGTGGTGATCGTCGCCTGGTAGAGCTTGGCCGGGTTGATGGTTTCGGGAGGCGCGGCTGGGTACGAGTGAACATTTGCGGGAGCATCCTTCGGAGCCAGCGGCTCGGAGAACGTCACTGTCGAACAGTTAGCCCACGGAATCGTTGAGGTGGACGCTGCAGTTGTCGGAGAGGCGCTTGCCGATGAACTCTGGGCTGATGAGTTGCTGCAACCGGTGAGAGCAGCACCGGCTGCCACGGCTGATAGAACGAATACGGCACTTGTCCGCCAGGAAAGAGTCATTGCGGAATAGTGCCAGCTAGGTGCGTCGGGTTACTCGTTGTCGTGCGGGTGGCGCCCTTCGGCAACAAATGACCGACCGGAAAGCTCCAGCACGTCGATCTTAATGAAGCGATTCTTCGGCGAGGTATTCCAGGGGAATAGCGGGAGTCCGGCGACGTACTCCTCGATTTCCAGATTTCCTACGAGTTCCGCCTTGCCATGTGCAACGACGCTCCACGCGTGGTTGTCCGCTGGGACATAACCATCAATCTCGAACGCAACCCACTCGTTAATCACCACTGAAACGAGCTTGGATCCCTCGGCGGAGCGCAAGTAGATGGCGCCATCGCTGACTGTGTAGTTGATAGGGAAGATGTCGGGACGTCCGGCTACTGCGACTGCCAATCGCCCAAGTTCTTCGCTGCGTAGCCGTTCCCAGCACGCTTCGTCATCAAGGATTTCGGCGCCATTTCGTGGGTCACTTGTCATGGGTAAATTGTCTCACTCCACGGTCGCTGAGTCGGTAGCCGCCAATCCGATTCGCCGAACGGGTAGCCTGCTCGCGTGGACTACGAAGATCTGCCGTACGACGAGCTACGGGACAAAGCATTCGACCTCGCTGAGAAGCGCCACGACGTGGGCTTCTTCCTTGACCTGTTCAATCACACTCCCGCCATGCAGGATGCCTCGACCGAGGGTGGATCGCTGGGAGAAATTGGCGGCACGATCATCGAACTGGTCCGCGGTGCCCGCGAGACCTTCGGTGAGCAACAAGTCGGCGACATGAAGCCGCTGTTTGTGGCGAACTATGCGACCTACCTGCGGGAGCACGAAGCCAACTAGCTGGCCCCGTGTGTTGTTGGAGGGGTCCTCCAAGTTGATCACTTAGTCTGACTCGAACTGAGGAGGACTATGCCGCTCGGAGTGCAGACCGGGATCATTAGCGTTGATCAATTGAGCGTCAAAGCTGATCCACCGGCGGCGAACGCGTCAACAGATCTGTCGGGACTGCACGTCTGCACGATCATCGCCCGAAACTACTTGGCGCATGCGAAGGTCCTTTGGTCCTCCTTCGCGGAGTTCAACCCCGGTGTCACGATGACGACGCTCGTTGTGGATGGTCGTCCCGACGACCGTGAGCTAGCCCATCTTGGTCGAGTCGTGATTCCAGAAGAGCTTGGCATTGATGCGGCAGTCCTTACATCGATGAAGACGATCTACAACGTGATGGAACTTTCGACGGCTCTGAAACCGTTCTTGCTTCAGCATCTGGTTCGGGAGGGATACCTATCCGTCTCGTACTTTGACCCAGACATCCGGTTCTTCGGCCCTGTCACACAGGTGCTCGCCGACGCGATCCAATCGGACATCGTTCTGACGCCGCATTGCCTGCAAGCTGTTCCACGAGACGGTCGGAACCTGAATGAGCAGTCCATCATGGCAGCGGGCATGTACAACCTCGGTTTCATCGCGGTTGGCTCGGGCGCCTTCAGCTTTCTGAGTTGGTGGCATGAGCGGCTAATTTCTGATGCCGTGTCCGATCCCGCACATCACCTGTTCACCGATCAGAAGTGGATTGACTGGGTGCCGTCATTGCGGCGACACCGAATTGCCAAGGACCCTGGCCTGAACGTCGCGTACTGGAACGCTCACGAACGCCCGATCACGACTGATGATGGACACATCCAAGCGGGCGGGGCGCCGTTGCGCTTCTTTCACTTCAGTGGATATTCGCCGGAGAAACCTTGGTTGCTTTCCAAGCACATGGGCGCGAACCCCAGAGTTCGACTCAGCGAACAGCCGGAACTGCGCAATCTCTGCGATGAATATGCCGAGGCATTGCGGATCCACGGCTTTGCCGAATACTCAAAGATCGAGTACGGCTTGGGCGCAACCGGTGATGGCCTTGAGTTGACCGCCGAAATCAGAGCCTTGGTCCGAAAGGAACTTGTTGAGGGGTCGCCCCCGGAGTTGTTACCGGATCCGTATTCCAGTCCGGAAGAGTTCCGTCAATGGTTGACCGCACCCAAGATTCAACGAGGTAGCCGTTCGATCAGCCGAATTGAAGATTATTTGTGGCAGATTCGAAAGGACCTGCGCAGCGCTTTTCCTGATACCAGAGGGAAGCACTTCGGCGACTTCTACAACTGGTTGAGGATCGAAGAGCCGTTCCAGCACGTGTTTCCGCAATCGGCACAGATGGCGGCGTCGGTTACGGATGGCCGCAGGGAAGAGTCACCCCGCGGCAATCGAACTGATGCAGACTGGAGCGTTGTCGGGTACTTGACGGCCGAAGTCGGCGTGGGGGAGGCCGGTCGACGCATCCTCCGCGGTGCGCAGGCAGTCGGACTGCCGGTGAATGCGATCGACCTGGCCGACATGACGAGGGCTAGGTGTGAACATCCCCTCCGGACAGAGATCTCGGACGTCGATTCACTGGCACGAAGGGCCATCGTCTGCGTCAATGCTGATCAGTTTCCGCGCATCTCGCGGATGATCAAGCTCAAGAGCAGCACTGACAGGCGAATCGGCCTTTGGTTCTGGGAACTGAGCGAATTCCCGGACAAGTTCAAGCGAGCTTTCGACCACGTTGACGAGGTCTGGGTTGCCAGCGAATTCACCCGGGCCGCGATCGCTGCCAAGACGGAGAAGCCGGTCCACATTGTCACCATGCCCGTTCCGAGATTCACGACAGCGAGTCACAGCAAGGACGACCTTGGGCTCCCGTTGGACCGCACGAACTTCCTCGTGAGCTTCGATTTCGACTCAGTTGAGGCGAGGAAGAATCCGCTGGGTGCAATCGACGCGTACAAGAGAGCATTCACTCCCAGTGACGGTGCACACCTGATCATCAAGACGCTAAACGGTCGGCTGCATCAGGAGCGATTGGAGCGACTCAGGGTCGCGACGAGTTCTCGTCCGGACATCGTGCTGCAGGACGGTTTTCTTTCGTCCTCGCAGATGTTCAGTCTGCAGAAGAACGTTGATTGCATTGTTTCCCTTCATCGATCCGAGGGTTACGGCCTGCATTTGGCGGACTCGTTGGCTATGGGTACTCCCGTGGTCGCGACTCGGTACTCAGGCAACTTGACCTTCATGCCCGATGACCATCCGGGATTGGTCGACTACGACTTGGTGAATGTTGGCCAGGGAGCAGCGCCGTACTCGCCGGACGCCGTGTGGGCCGAGCCATGTCTCGATTCAGCGGCCCGTGCCATGCGCCGAATTGTTGACGAGCCGGAGAGCGTGAGGGCGCGGGCAGACGCCGACGCCGTCAGGATGCGCGATTCACACTCGGTTGATGTGGCGGCATCAGCAATGCGTTCCCGCTTGATGCCGTTCCTCGCAGGCACGAAAGGAGAATCAAGGTGAAGGTGCTCTTCATAGGAGACGTGGGCTCGATCTCCGAATTTCATGTCGGTGATGAGGCAATGCTTGAAGCAGCGCTCTACGAGGTTGGTGTCCGCACCGCGCTTGATGCAGTAGTGGTTTCATCCGATCCCGAGGAAACCGCGCGTCGATATGCGGTCGCATCGATTCCTCGCGTCCCGGTGCCGGAAGCGACGAGTGAGTACCTCAAGCGGCTGGAACTCATCCTGGCGACGGCCAAGGGTTCCGTAGGGCTGCTCGCAAGTGACGACACAGCATGGGGCCTGATCGATGCAGTTGCTGGGTCGAATGGGGTCGTCATCGCTGGTGGGGGAAATCTGAGTTCGACCTTCCGAGTACAGCTGCATGAGCGGCACCTCGTCGCAATGCTGGCGAAGGTATTCAGCAAACCCCTTGTTGTTACCGGTCAAACGCTCGGGCCCGTTCTCGATGCTGACGGCGGCGAACTCCTTGCG
>Ga0209277_10001575_pt1 | contig 11133 bp, 14 predicted proteins | sample JI81AbrownDNA_FD_187503 | JGI IMG/M metagenome (GOLD analysis project Ga0209277, IMG submission 187503) | Wastewater effluent complex algal communities from Wisconsin, to seasonally profile nutrient transformation and Carbon sequestration -... | ecosystem: Engineered > WWTP > Effluent > Algae... | reverse complement strand
AAGTTTAGCCACAGAGACACGGAGAAATAAAAATTAGGTTTTTCTTTGTCATCCCCGAAATTTTTTGTCGGGGATCTCAATGAGTATGAATTTTCAACAGAAAATTTTTAGAATGACTGCTTTAACTTACTGTCGATTATTAATTTCAAATATGAACTTTTATATCCATTTACTCCCAATTCTATTCATAATTTTTACGTGTGCGGATACTCCTAATACGCCGGTAATTCAAAAAGAACTTTTCGGATGGGCGGGTGCTCCTGAGGATATTAACAAGAAGTCGCATGAGTATTTTTATGCTAAATTTTATGGAAAGGTGGAAATTCTTTCTACTAAGTTGAAAGCAGAAGACTATCAAAATAAATGTATACAGTCTGCGATGAAGCAAGCGAAGGAGGAAATACTTTTTATTGCGATAGTCAATGTTTTCTATGGGATGACTGATACGGATGGATGGGATATTGATTTACATCGGGCAGCAAAAAAGAATAAGAATTCTTTTCCTATAAATTTACTTTTGGCCAATCCAATCGCCTATCGGCATGAATTTTATAATGGAAGTGAATGGCGAGATTGTGAATGTATTTTTTATATGAAAGTTCCAGGTGGACGCGATGCAATTGTTGTTAAGATGATGGAAATCTAAAACAATAAAATTTTTAAGAACTTAGAATCATATTCACAAGACCTAAAATATCTGTAGCAATTCCAATCGCAGTATCAGCATCTTCTTTTCCAAAAGCTTCGGAGGGGATAATATCGGGTAGTCCGTCAGGGTATCTAGTTGCTTCTGTTCTTAATTTTTCACTGCTCATAGAGAACAATACCTGTTTTATTGATGGATTGAATAAACTTGCGATTACTCATCATTATCCATTCAGACGGAGTATATAGGAGCAGGTCAAGTCGATCATTAAAGATTGGATACAAAGCAGAAAAGTCTTCGTATCTATCAAAAAATCTTTTTGCAGTTTCATATATTAAAACTAAGTCGAAGTCACTTTTTTTAGATTCATCATTGGTTGCATGAGAACCAAATAGAATTACTTTTTTAATATCTTTTACTGAACAGAAAGCCTTTAATTGGTTTAATTTTTCTGCGGAGATCATAGTTAAATATTAAAGTCAATTAAGACTCTGTCAAGTAGTATTTTACTCATACCAAACAAGCGAATCTTCTTTGTAGTTCAGATCATCTTTGTTAAGCTTATACCGCTTAACCGCTAGAGTGTTATCTTTTAATTCTCCTACATGAAAGCCTGTTTTATGTTTGGCGCCGGATAATCTGGTGCTAGATGCAGAGTTGATGATATAATAGGGAGTATCCGCTGTTTTGTTTCGAATCCAATTGGAATGACAATGTCCATGAAAAAAAGCAAGTGGTGGTTGACTCAAAAGAGAGCTTGCTACTTCTTCTCGATTTTTCATCTTGTGGTGTTCGGACTCAAATCCGTCTGGAGGATTCCAAACAGGATGATGGCAAATGATTGCATACTTTTTAATTTGATTTGCTTTCAGATAGTTCTGGGTTATGTTGATAACTTTTGATTTTACAAATCCTGTAGCGATTGCGATTGGTGTAGGTTCATTCGAATCCCAACCTATAAGAGTGAGGTCTTTGATTTTTTTTACTCGAATGTATTCGCCATCGGCATTTGGAATTTCTGCTCCTGAGAATTCACCGAAGTATTTCATATACAAGTCCACTGGCAGAACCGAGCTTGTCATATAACGATCGTGATTGCCCGGAATTAAAAAAGCTTTCTCATTTAGAATGGGGGCTAGAATTTTTCTAGTCTCAGCAAATTCTATTTCGTGCGAAACGTTAGTTATATCACCTGACAAAACCAAACAATCGTAATCAGATTTCTGAATGAATTCTATTAGTCTCTCAATGGCTTGAAATGGGTGCAGCTTGCGCCTTCTTAACGCAAAATTCAAATAGCCACTGATCATTTTGCCCCTGAGACCGAAAATCGGGATTTTGGTCGGAATATGTAAATCAGAAATATGGATAAATTTCATTAGGGGTTGAGTTCCATGACTCCTAAGATTTCATACTTTTGAACAACCGAGCCTTCTGGAACTCGAATTTCCGAAAGGATTCCGCTAACCGGTGCTTCCACAGGGAACGCTGCTTTGTCTGTGACTAGTTCGAGGATTTCTTGCCCTTCTTTGATATTTTCTCCTACTTGCGTATACCACTTGATAAGCTCAATCTTATCTGTGTCTCCCAAGTCTGGAGTTTTTAACTCAAAGTATTTTTTTATTTCCATAAATGTAAATCCTACTTGCAGTATTGGCGATACTATTTAAAGTATAGGAAATTTAATTTTGACCTAATACTATAAAAACCAATGTAATGAACACGGGAATATGGCAAATCAGAAAAAATTCTTAAACAGCAAAGAGATTTCAGCCAATCTGGATGAAATCATTCAACGAAATCATATCCATTTGGAGCTTAAAGGGCTTACACGTGACACTAGAGATTTGATTTCAGCCATTATCAATGGAATTTTAGAGCGCATTGGTGCCGATCCGCTTTCCTCATTCCATCTCTTTAGTGGGCTTATGGAAGCTCTTTTAAATGCCATTAAAGGGAATATTCGCTTCACAATCTTTAAGAATGAGCTAGCTAACAAATTAAGAGATGTGGAAAATTCCGACAAGGAAATCGATAGACTTCTCCAGATTATTCTAGATACAAGTGCCCTAAGAGATGCAATGCAACGCTATGTTGTCCCTGAAAAAGTAAAAAAACTTGTTCAAAGCATTTTATCGTTAGAGGATAAGGTTCGAGTAAAAAAACAAGAAATTTCTGAATCAGACAAAGAACTTCTTTTTTCTATTCGCGAAAAAATGAAGTTAGAAAATCGCAAGATTTCTATGAAGATTCGTCTGGATGAGAAGGAGCTTTATATTCGAATTAAAAATGATTCTCCCATTATGGAAGGCGATATGGATAGAATCAATGAGTCAAGAGAAAAGCATTACCAACTCTTTTTAGAGGGACGTTCTTCTGATTATTTCCGTCCAGAGTTTTTGGATGAAAAAGAATCTGCCGGGTTTGGAATTGCAATGATTGACGAAGGTTTTTACAATATGGGACTTAACCCTATCGAGCATTTTACTTATACGCAAGCTAAAACAACTACGACAGTTTATCTCATTTATCCGTTAGATAAATTGAGATCCGGTGCTTTCGGCTAATTGAAATTAGCTTCAATTTGTTAAAGATTTCTTTTTTAGTGCAAATGTCATTTAGAAAATGTTCTACTGGAAATGAAAAAGAATAGAGATTTCAAATTTCTATTCAGGAATCATATTCGGAACATCATGTCTAGTAATATAAAAGCATTCAACAAAAGTTATATTGTTCAATTCTTAATTCTTTTCTTTCCTACTTTTCTTTTTCCAATTGAGTTACTAAAAAATCTAGATTATGAAAATGAAGTTCTTAAAAAACTAAGAAGTGAAGTCAAATTTAACTTAAGAGTTTCCAAATCTAAGAGTCAATCGGATGATTATATTCCACTTGAGTTTTACAAATACATAGTAGTGCAAGGGGATAATTTCTTTCGTATCATGGCAAGAACGGGAATGAATATAGATACGATTTCATCGGTTAATGCTCTTAGTTCACCACAAGATATACGTGTGGGGATGACACTTCTTATCCCCAATATGCGAGGAGTCTATGACACGGAAAATCTTCCAGAGTCAGAGCGTAGTCGCGGCAAGCTTGCAGAAAAATACAGTATGCCGAACCACTTGATTATCTTTGATAAGCGTCGGGATGAATGGTTTGTTCCAGGAAAGACACTTGGAAAAATAGAAAAATCTTTTTTTTATGGACTCGCTTTTCATCCTCCGCTCAATGAAGGCTATCTAACTTCAGGCTTTGGACATAGGCTAGATCCATTTACAAAAAAGAAAACCTTTCACGGCGGGCTTGATATAGCTGCGCCAAAAGGCACTGATGTAATCGCCTCTGCGGACGGCGAAGTAATATTGATGGGTAGAAAGGGTGGCTACGGTAAATTAATCGTTGTTAAACATATTATGGGTTATGAAACTAGATATGGACATTTGGATAAAATGTCTGTTAGCCTCGGGGACCATGTAAAGAAAGGACAAAAAATCGGTAGTGTTGGCAATACAGGAAGGGCTACAGGCTATCATTTACACTATGAAGTTAGACGATTTCAAAAAAATGAAAAGCCAGTATTCTATCAACATATGTAATAGACTCAGCCTATGCTATTTCTACTCTATTTCTTCCATTCTGCTTTGCTGTATAAAGCTTATTATCCGCATCTTTGAATAAATCTTCAACACTAGCTAAATTCTGATTGAAACTCGCTATACCAATGCTGATTGTGCACTGCAAGTCTCCATGTTTTTCTGAATGATATTTTTTTTGCTCTATATACCTACGTGTTTTTTCAGCTATTGTCAAAGCGATATCTAATTTTGTATTAGGAAGTAGAACGCTAAATTCTTCTCCTCCATATCGACCTACTGTATCCAATTCTCTACAACATTTAAGAATTCCTCTTGCCACAAGTTTAATAACTTCATCACCACAATCATGACCATATGTATCATTAAATTTTTTGAAATGATCTATATCAATCATTATTAACGATAAATCAAGATTAGCCTCCTTTGCAATTTCAAATTCTTTATTCGCCTGCTCAAATAGAAAACGTCGATTGTTTATACCAGTGAGTGCATCTGTGTTAGCTAGCTTGGCATTATCTATGGCTTCTCTAACTGATTTTTTTAACGAGACTAATGTTCTTACTCTTGCTAAAAGTTCACTCTTTTCGAATGGCTTAATTAAATAGTCATTTGCCCCCATATCAAATCCGACAACTATGTCCTGCGGTTGATTCTTGGCAGTGAGCATAATAACTGGTAAATCATAAAGAGAGTTTTCAGCGCGTAAATTATTGCATACTTCATACCCAGACATCTTCGGCATCATAATATCTAAAAGCACAAGATCGTAGTCCATATTTCTTATTTTTTCTAATGCTTCGATACCATCCGATGCTGTATCGACGCTGTAATTTTGTAATGATAAATGATTTGTAAGAATTTGAACATTGATTCTTTCGTCGTCTACAACTAAAATTCGAATATTGGAATTGTTTTTTTCTTCTTCATTTAATGTCAAAGACTTTGTTAAATCTATATTATCCTCAACTTTCACTGGCTCTTTAACTGGAACAATAGTGGTTTCGATGAAGCTTTCTTTTTGCATCTCTTTTCTTTGATTCTGACTTTTAGGAAGAGTAAAATAAAACCTTGTTCCTTTGCCGACTTCAGATTCGAGCCATATTTTCCCTGAATGTAATTCGATTAATTTTTTTGTTATACTAAGACCAATTCCGGTGCCACCGTAACTACGAGCGATAGAACTATCTGCTTGTTCGAAAGATTGAAATATGACTTCGAATTTGCCTTCTGGTATACCGATTCCAGTATCTTCCACGCAGAGCTCGATAAAGTCATCTTTTTCTATTGCGGATACTTTGATGTAGCCCGTGCTTGTGAATTTTATAGCATTTCCGATTAGATTATAAATGATTTGCTGAATTCTATTTTCATCTCCAAAGATGAGAGGAATTGAATCTGAAATTTCATTGTATAATAAAACATTGCCTCGTTTAATGGTAGACTTAATCACGGAAATTACAACTTCAAATAATTGTTTAATATCTATTGGTTTGCATTGCAATTCGATTTCCAAATTTTTTAGCTTCGAAAAATCCAAAATATCATTGATTAAGTTAGATAGGCGTTTGCCGCTAGCTACAACCATCTGTAAGTTATTAATTGTTTCTTCCGTAAGCTTGCCAGTTGCTCCATCTATCAGAGATTCGCTAATTCCGATTATTCCATGAACGGGAGTTCTTAGTTCATGAGAAGTGTTTGATAAAAATTCATCTTTGATTTTATCAATTTTCATTAGTCTTTCATTTAGTTGCTTTTCTCTTTTTAGTTCTATATTATTTATATGAATAAAATTTTTTCTATAATAATATTCAAAATAATATACTGCAAACATTCCAATGACATTTGAGCTTAAAAAAAAGAATAAATAATTTAGGAAAAGCGCGGGTGATGAATTGAGTATATTATGAATAAAAATGATCACAAAAAAATAGGAAGCAGTTACTATCCAAGCTGAGATAGTAGCTAATACAAATCGCAATCTTGAAAAAGTATAAATCCACATGATGACCAAAAGTAAACCGGTAAAATAATAATTATGCCCTAACTCTTGTTCTTTGGCAATGCCGATCATAGCTACGATTCCAATTCCAAGTACAGTGCTAGTAAATGCAAATAGGAGTTGATTGATTTTTTTAAATAAAGGATAAAAGGTTGAAAAAAAAGTAAAAATCAAAACAGGAACTACGATTCCAAATCGAATTAGCCATATCTTTTCTTTTGAATGCGGAGACATCCATACATCTAAATATGCAAAAAGAGCATAAAGAATAATTGCAAGAAGGATCGCAAATCTATGAATAAGAAGGGAACCCCAATAATAATTATCTCGAAAACTTTCTTCAAAAAGTTTGTCATTAAAATTAAGATTAAACCGATTTATTAAAATTGGCTTAGTAAAAGTCTCATTAGTCATTTCCAATTACAAATTTGAATAAACATGAAATTTACGATAGCAAAATTTATTGACGGAGAATTGAAAATACGGGACGTTAGTTTTTTTAAAGGATATAAATATGAAAGAGCCAGTTTGCACTGCGTTATTATTTGCAGATCGAATTATTGTAGAGAACAATGGTAAGAAAGGAATCATTGGAACATTTAGTAAAATTTTTGCACAATCTTTTCCTGTTCAAACTGCACCGTGGGGGGTTTACGCCGCTGCAACTAACGTTGTAGGTAAACACGAATTTGCCTTAACCTTGACAAACATTGAAACAAATCAGGATGTCCTACCTATTACCGGTCAACTTCAATCGCAAAATCCAGAAGAAGTAATTGAATTAACATTCAATACTGCTGGTGTGACATTTCCGTCGGAAGGAAAATATTCTCTTTCTTTTACCATTGATGGTGAACTTTTAAGTTCAATTATTTTATATGCAGAAATTTTAAAACAATAGAAATGGAATTCTAATAAAATATTTTTACAGGAGAATCAATATGATTCATAAAATTTTGAAGTTGGTGGCAATTTGCGCTTTGTTTAGTTTTGTATATGCAGACGAAGCATTAGACACAGCACAGCAAACAGAAATGGTTGCTGCACATAATAAGTATCGAAAAGAAGTTGGAGCACCTGATATAAAATGGTCGGCAACTCTTGCGGCGACTGCGCAAGCTTATGCTATTAAACAAAAAGGCGACGGATGCAAAATGAAGCATAGTGGAACTAAGGGACTTGGAGAAAATATTTATTGGGCAAGTGCAATTTCTTATTCCAATGGAACATCTAAACCACAGAATATTACATCTACAAAAGTAACAGATGCTTGGGGCAGCGAAAAGGCAAACTACACTTATAGTTCCAACAGTTGTGCTTCTGGTAAAGTTTGTGGGCATTATACACAAATAGTTTGGAAAGATTCTACAGAAGTGGGTTGCGGCAAAGCAGTATGTGCCGACAATTCTCAATTCTGGGTTTGTAACTATACACCACCGGGAAATTATAACGGACAAAAGCCTTATTAAGATTAGTTCATAAATCTATGACTCACTCTAGCCGATACTAATTACATGTCATACAATGCTGTAAAACATCTGATCAGTTGGAGTGATTGGTCAGATGATGAAATTCAATCCATATTAGATTTTGCTGTTTATGTAAAACACAACCGTGTATATTTTGCAGGCCATATGCAAGGACGCACAATGGCTATGCTATTCCAAAAGACCTCAACTCGGACACGAGTTTCCTTTGAAGCAGGAATGACTGAGCTTGGAGGTCATGCTATTTATTTAGATTGGAGAGCTTCCAATTTTCAACTCTCTGATATTGACTTTGAGGCAGAATATTTATCACGTAATGTTTCTATTATCATGGCGCGGATGAAAAAAAATGAAGACTTACTTACATTAAAGTCCGGGTCCCAGGTTCCGGTAATCAATGGTTGCTGTAATCTATTTCATCCTTGTCAGGCGTTAGCTGACATGCTTACTATATGTCTTGATCGAGGGAGTATCAAAGGGGCTACTCTTTGTTATGTGGGTGTTCATAATAACGTAGTTAATTCCCTTATTGGAATTACTGCTGCCCTCGGAGTGCATCTAACGCTAGTTACCCCTATCGCGCCGAAAGACGCTGTGATTGATCATATTGTAAAAAGAGGAATGGATCACAAAACTCTTACCTGGGAGACTGATTTAAAACATGCAGTGAATAACAACGAATATGTGTATACTGATACCTGGGTTGATATGGAATTTTTTAATGAGCCTTCTTATGCAAAGGAAAAAGAAGAGCGAATTGCAATGATGATGCCTTATCAACTCAATTCCGAGTTACTTAAGAATTCTAAGGCAAAAGTAATGCACGATATGCCAATACACGCGGGCTATGAGATTTCTAGAGAAATTGTAAAGAGCGAGCGCTCTATTATTTTTCAACAAGCCGAGAATCGTTTGGATGCTCAAAAGGCTGTGATACTGAGGCTTTTAAAGAGTTAAAATAGTCATTTCGACCGATCACGGTGGGGCAAGTTCGGGGTGACAGCCTAATCAATCTTATCCCCGAATCCATTAAAGGAAATATTCTTTCCATTTACTTTTACTTTGTATTTAATCTCTTCTTTGATGGAATAATACTCTTTTGGTGTAGGTTGGCTTTGTTGCAGATTTCGGCTAATTGTCTTTGTTATTTTTTCGATTTTGAATTTCTCATCAAAGTCTGATTCTAGTTTTTCATTTATTTTTTTTATGGTAGTATTAGAATCTACTAACTTGAGTGGCTCTTTGATGCGGATAATGACAGAATCCTCGTAATAGTTCCATTCGAGTCCATCGGAATAGGATTCAAAGGAAAAGAGAATTTCTCCCTTTTCTCTTTCGTTTTGATAAGTCACCTTATAGTCAAAGTAGTGGGTAACGGCTATATTGCGATACCACTCTGCATCCTTTGCGTTCGGATGGTAGTGCTGGATGTATTTGTATGCGAGGCAATCCGCAAAGTTATTTTTTTTACAAATCGAAGCATCGAGTGGCTTTTGGTATTTCGCAAATATTTTTTTGTCCTCAGCGAAGATGGTTAGTGGTAGAAGAAAGACTAAGAGTAATAGTTTCATTGTCGAAATATTATTTCCTTTATGCTTAATTAGTAAAGAAGAAAAAACTATCTTTGAATCATGTAGATTGATCAAGTAATGCTAATTCAGTATAAGGAATTTTATTTACTGTAACAGCGAACAGCCTCACAGTGAGATGTCTATATTCGAACTGACTGTAATAGAAAAATATATAGGATTTTACTATATAATCCATAAAAAGATTTTTATAGCTTGTGGAATATGGCTATATACCGTTCAACACCCAGGGTTTAACCGTAGACTTATGCTTACATTTATTATCGTATCGCCTTTGAAGTGTCAATGCTAAAATCAGGTAATTTTGTCTGTCTGATTCGCTATTTTTAGGATTTTGTGCCTGATCCAATAATAGAAGTGCATTGCTACTATCATAGTAATCATTTAATGCTTGATCCTTTTCACACATATATTTTTCACTAAGTAGCGGTCCATCACATGTAGCAAAAACAATCGTATAAATTATAAATGTAAATATTATAAGTTTCATTCATCTAAAATCTGTTCTTTATTGGCTTTGTCAAATTTTTTTTTCTTTCTATCGTGATTTGAAACTCTTACCAAAAAAGATAAGACTAACAGGCATTATCCATTAAAGAACGCTCTGAAAACAAAAAAGTGAAAAACTTAAGTATTCCACTCTTTTATCTGCTCGTATACTTTTGGGTCATGCATGAGTGTTAGATGAGCGAAGCCTGGAAATTCTTTGTGATTTTCTTCTGGAATGGGTAATGTGTGTATGCCGCTTTTATCTTTTCCGAGAACACTCGGTTTACGAACTAAAGCATCTCCAAACCAAACGGAAAAAATACTTTCCGGGTCTTCGGTGACTGTTCCTGAAATAATATAATAGGATACGCCTTCGAGAAGTGGGACAGCATTTTTAGAATTCTTTAAAAGTGTATCGGGGTCTTTTCCTTTCCAGTCTTCGTCTAGTAAATAGCCATAGCGCAAATCTTTAATACCCGCACTGCGAAGATTGATTACATCTTTGGTCATTTTTACAAAAGTATTTGGTATATGCTCTAATACGTTAGTTACTACATTTCCGAATTTTTCCAACGGTGCACCTAGATGAGGAGAGCCAAGGAAAAAAACTTTTCGAATTTTGTAAATCCAGGTTACGTTTTGTTTGTCTCCATAATAGCAAGCACTACGAACGACTAGTCCGCCCATGCTATGGCCAATTAGGATTAATTCTTTTATATTCGTTGGATAATTTTTAAATAGAGTGTGGATTAGGGTAGAAAGATGCTTTCCATTTTCAGAAATGTGAAGTCCAGAATTGTATCGGAGGTAAAATGGTGTATACCCCATTTCTTTTTGCAGCAAATTGCCGTAATTCTCTTTGCTCTTTGGAAAATTCCACATCATTTCATCGCAAGCAAGACCGTGGACTAGAATACAAATTTTGGGAGTAGGCTTTGGATAAGCTTTTATAATATCTTCTTTGGTGAGATTAATCGGCTTTCCACCTTTATAAAATTGCATCTTACGAGCAAGAGAGCTTGCATTTTCTTCTAATGCATCACCGACGACACCATGTAGGATCGTTGCTCCCTTAATAGCACCTGTTTTTACAACGGAAACTGTTTTATCGAAAGTCTCTTTTATTTTAATTGATTTTTCCTTGATTGGATTTTTTTTTTCTTCTGGTTTATTTGCATTTGCCGCAGAAACCTTTTTATTTGAGTCTGAGGATTTTGGTGTTGAAGTAGTATTTGACTTGGGATTCGTTTTCTGTTGTGGCATTATGCAAGTTTACTAATCTATCTTATCGCAGGCGAATCATATTCAAAGAAAGGAAAAA
>Ga0209277_10001571_pt1 | contig 11144 bp, 10 predicted proteins | sample JI81AbrownDNA_FD_187503 | JGI IMG/M metagenome (GOLD analysis project Ga0209277, IMG submission 187503) | Wastewater effluent complex algal communities from Wisconsin, to seasonally profile nutrient transformation and Carbon sequestration -... | ecosystem: Engineered > WWTP > Effluent > Algae... | reverse complement strand
CGCTGATGATGCTCATCCAAATGATGATGAGGAATTGTCCAAGGTGTTCGCCAAGGATGACTCCGCCGTATTGATGGACGGCAATGAACACAGCGGGGATGGCTGCCTTCGTGACTGAATCAGTTGTCGGGTCGGCAAAGAGGCGGGCGAGGACGGGGATGACGAAGACCCAGCGAAGTAGTCCAACCACTTGGACGATGAATCCGATCACGCCGATGGTTGTCGCTGTTTCGAGAAAGGGAGAGTTTTCCTTTTCGAGAATGCGTTTGAGCATGATCGTGCCGAACAACATCGGCAGACCGACCCATGCAAAGGCCAGCCATGTGTAGATGAGGGAAGTGCCGCCTGCTTGGAATTTGGTGAGGATTTCCTCGGTGGGTTGACGCAGAATATCGGGATAGTCAAAGTTCATGATGAGCAGGGTGTACGGGATGTTGACCAGAATTGCGCCGACGATAAAAAATAGGCCAGCCAGTTTGCGAAATGTTTTTTCAGACATGTGATTTTCCTTTATTTGATATACGGCTCGAGGACTTGCATCATCAATTGCACGCCGCGTTCCATTTGAGTTTCATTGACAGGTTTGCCGCCGATCTCCAAACTATTGAGCCAGAACTCCGAGATGAGCCAGATGGTTTCGGCAAGGTTCGCGCGGACTTCGGGATTCTTTGGCGCGGTCACTACACCTGCGGAGACAAAGGCGTCGAAGAGTTCATCGAAGCCTTCAAAGCCGCGCTTGCGATAGGCTAAAAAGTTCGTGCGTAATTCGGGGTCGCTGCGCAGAAGGGCAGCAAGTTCGCGATAAGCGAAGCGATAAGCCCAAAGGGTCTTGTAATTGAAGCGGACGTATTGTTGAAGATCGTCGAGAGTTGGCATTTTGTCTGCGGGTAGGTTGAAACCTGCATCCGTGGCAGCGAACAGGCGCTCGAATAACTCGCGGATGATCTCTTCCTTGTTGTGGAAGTGATAATACAAGTTGCCTGGGCTGATGCCTGCCGCTTCCGCAATATGATTGGTGCTGACCGCCGCTGTGCCTTCGTCGTTGAAGAGTTTGAGGGCGGTGGTTAGGATGTTGTCTTTTGTGCTCATGATGTCTCCTAGATTATTTACTCTAATATTTTAGAGTTATTGCTCTAATTTGTCAAGAGTAAAAAACCTGCTCTGTCGATGGCTTAGCCCCCGACAGAGCAGGTGGAGAGAGGGTGCGTCGCACCTTAATTAATCAGCAGAATCTTATCGACAAGATTCTGCTGATTAACAGAATAAGTCTACCCGTCTGGTGCGACGCACTCACTTCACCCAGCCAAGACCAATGCGTCCGCGCTCGGCTTCTATTTTTTGGATTTCTACGTCGATGATGTCACCCACTTTGAGGATGGTGCCGTTGGGGATCTGACTCTTATGGAGAAGGCCATCTTGCTTGACACCGATGTCTACGAAGGCGCCGAAGTCCACTACGTTGCGAACGGTGCCTTTGAGCTGCATACCTGTCAACAGGTCTTCGGCTTTGAGTACGTCCGAGCGCAGGATGGGAGCGGGGGTATCGGCACGTGGGTCACGGCCTGGGCGGACGAGTTGTTCGAGGATGTCTTTCAGTGTGGGTACACCGCATTCGAGTTCAGCGGCTAATGTTTCGAGGGAAATCTTTGCGGTGAGAGATTCCAAGGCGGCGATTCTGTCCGGGATGGAAGAATCAACTGTCAGCGCGGCGCGAGCGAGAATGGATTCTGCTATCGCGTAGGATTCAGGATGTATCGCTGATTCATCCAACGGGTTCGCCCCATTTCGAATCCGCATGAAGCCTGCTGCCTGTTCAAAAGCCTTCGGGCCAAGCCCCGTCACCTTCTTCAATGCGGTGCGGGATTTGAAGGGGCCATTTGCGTCGCGATGCGTGACGATGTTGGTGGCGAGTTTGGGGCCGATGCCCGCGACGTGCGTGAGCAGCGCGGAGCTGGCAGTGTTGACATCCACGCCGACGCTGTTGACCACACTTTCGACGACGCCATCGAGGGCGTGCGTGAGCGCGGTTTGATCGACATCGTGCTGATACATGCCAACGCCAATGGACTTGGGATCGATCTTGACGAGTTCAGCGAGCGGGTCTTGCGCGCGGCGGGCAATGGATACCGCGCCACGGATGGTCACATCGAGATCGGGGAATTCAGCACGGGCGAGAGATGATGCGGAATAAACCGATGCGCCTGCTTCATTGACGATGAGATATTTTGTTTGCGGCGCGTTCTTGGTTAACTCGGCGGCTAGCTTCTCCGTTTCGCGTGAAGCGGTGCCGTTGCCAATGGTGATGAGCGTGACGTGATGGCGGTTGATCATATCCTGCAGGGTGTTGATCGAACCTTTCCAATCGTTCTTCGGCTCATGCGGATAGATCGTGCCTGTGTCGAGCAGTTTGCCAGTGGCGTCCACGACGGCGACTTTGCAGCCTGTGCGGAAGCCAGGGTCGAGGCCGAGGACAACTTGATTGGCAAGCGGGGCTTGTCCGAGCAGGGCGCGCAGGTTGGTGGCGAAGACTTGAATGGCGTGGTTGTCTGCGACCTCGCCTTTTTCACGGCGGACATCGCGTTCGATGGCTGGGAGCAAAAGGCGTTCGGCGGAATCTTGAATGGCGAGCGCAAGTTGATCGGCGAAGGGACTGATGATGTCCTGCTCGAATTCAGATTGAACGGCGTTGAGCCAGTCGCGCTCGGGGACATCCACACGCACGCGCAGGATGCCTTCCTTTTCGCCGCGAGTGAGCGCGAGGATTTGATGCGGCTGGAGTCTATCCACACGCATGGAGAAATCGTAATAACTTTCGTACACGCGTTTTTCATCGGCTGCGTCTGCGACCTTCACGGAGTGGACTGTAGAAAACTTGAGAGCCTTCTCACGAGTCGCAGCGCGGACGTTGGCATTTTCGCTGATCATTTCAGCCACGATGTCACGCGCGCCTTGCAGAGCTTCTTCGATATTCGCGACTTGATCGTTGAGGAATTTAGCGGCGAGTTTTTCAGGTGAGCCGCTGGTGGATTGCTTGAGAATTAATTCGGCCAGTGGTTCCAGTCCCTTTTCACGGGCGACCATGGCGCGGGTGCGGCGTTTCTTTTTGTAGGGCGCGTACAGGTCTTCGAGCGCGGTCATGGTGACGGCGGCGTTGATGCTCTCGCGGAGTTCGTCGGTGAGTTTGCCCTGCTCTTCGATCGAGGCGATGATGGAGACACGGCGTTCGTCGAGTCCGCGCAGGCGGATGAGTTCGTCGGCGATGATGCGGATCTGTTCGTCGTCGAGGGAGCCTGTCATTTCCTTGCGGTAACGGGCAATGAACGGGACGGTGTTGCCTTCGTCTAAAAGGTTGATAACAGCCGTAACTTGCGATGGCTTGACATTGAGTTGGGATGCGATCTGTTCAGCGTGGGTCATAGGGGTGGATTTTATCATGGGGAAGGTGGGAGTAAAAAGTGAGAAGTGAAAAGTTGAAGGTCAAAGGTTGAAAGTCGAAGGTTGCTTTACCGCAGTCCGCAAGGTAATAAGGCGCGGAGAGATAAAAACGGCGCACAGAGATTGCTCTCCATGCGCCAATCACTTGTTACTTTTTACTTCTCAACTTATTACTTGCCTACGACGGAAACAATTTATCAAACACCTCGGGACAATACTTCTGCACCATGTCGGAGGAGATGCCGTTCTCTTTGCAGATCTCGGCGTAGAAATCCACACTTGGGCGGCGGATGCGTTTTTGGGTGTCGATGTCCAAACCCCAGAGGCCGAAGCGTTGAGTCCAACCGCGTTCCCATTCAAAGTTGTCCACGAGGGACCAGTGGAAGTATCCCTTCACCTGCCAGTTGAAATTGACCGCGCGCCAGACTTGATGCAAATGCTGCGCAATGTAGCGTGGACGCATGTGGTCATCAGAATCTTCCACGCCGTTTTCGGTGATGATAATGGGAGTGCCTGGATAGGTGCGCTCTGCCCATTTGATGGAATTGAAAATACCTTCGGGGATATTGGCGAGGAAGTTCGTGTCGCTCATGTCCGCGTCTTTGGGATAACCACTATTCGAGAATAATTCGCCAGGTTTGAAAAGATCGAACCACACCGTGTCCACGGAGTAATAGTTCAGTCCAAAATAATCCTGCGTGCCTTTGGCCTCAGGGATGCTTTGACTGCCAACGGGAGATTTCATCACACCAGTGGAAATCGCAGAAGGGAAGCCCATGTTGAGTCCCTCATAGCGGATGTTGCGCATGAGTCTGTCGAGCGGTGACCATGAAATACGCGGAACCATTGGGCGGTAGTGCAGGGCGTATCCTACACGAGACTCGGGTTGCAGTTCGTGGATGGCGCGATACGCAGCCGCATGTCCACGGACCATGTTGCCCAGCACACGCATGGATAACTTGATGTCTTTCTTCCCGGGCGGGAACGCGCCAACCACATATCCGCTCAGGGCATAGACGTTCGGTTCGTTGATCGTACACCAGAGGGTATTGTATTCCTTGAGTGCATCCACCACTTTGCGGACGTATTTCTCAAAGAGCGGAACAATGTCTGCATTTTCCCAACCGCCGCGCTCTGTCACCCAAAGCGGATCAGTAAAATGATGCAGCGAAACCAATGCTGTCATGTTGCGTTCCTTCAGTCCGCGCAGCATGAGGCGGTACTTTTCGATGGCTTCCTCATCCCACGTGTCAGGAGTCGGCTGAATGCGACTCCATTCCAAAGAGAAGCGATGCGCGTTCTGTCCCGTTTCGGCGGCGCGGTCGAAGTCTTCGCGCCAGCGTCCGCCCCACCAATCGGCGGCAAGTCCAGATTTGTGGACGGTGTGTCCCGCTTCTTCCCACACGTGCCAATTGTTGTTGGTGTTGTTGCCTTCCACTTGATGCGAGGCAGTGGCGGTTCCCCACAAAAAGCCTTTTGGAAAATGATAGGTTGCTTGAGGCATGGTTCTCCATTATCGTAGGGGCGACCCGCCCATGACGATTAAGTAATGAGTCGACCTTGAAGGGTCGCCCTTACGCGTTACGCACGATTCAAATAAGCGAGATACAAAGCGACAGAGCCCGCAACAGCGGCGTTGAGGGATTCGATCTTGCCCTTCATGGGCAGCTTCAAAACGATGTCACATTTCTTTCGGACGAGATCATGCAGCCCGTCGCCCTCCGAGCCGACGACGAGTCCCAATGCGCCTTTCAGATGACGGGAACCCGCCTCAACCTCCGCCCCAGCTTGATCCAGTCCGACGATCCAAATATCATTGTCTTTGAGCGCGTCGATCGTCTGGGACAGGTTCGCCTGGGCAATGAGCATGTGCTCGCTGGCGCCAGAGGATGCGTTGACCACAGCGGGAGTGACCTCCACGGAGCGGGCGGTGGGAATGACCACGCCATGCACGCCAAGCGCCTCGGCGGTGCGGATGAGGGTGCCGAAGTTCTGCGGGTCTTGCAGGGAATCAAGCATGAGAATAAAAGGCATTTCGCCTTTGGCATGTTCGAGGATCTCGATCACATCCGAGTAGGGATACGAATCCACTTCGGCGACGATGCCCTGATTGTTCTGATGGACTTTATCGAGCTTGGGACGCGGCACGCGGTTAACCCTGATCTTTTGCGCCTGTGCCAGTTTGAGGATCTCGTCGATCTTGCCTTTGTCCTGCACGCCCTCGGCGATGTCGATGGAAAATACCTGCCTGCGTTTCGCGCGCAGGGTTTCATAAACTGCATTGCGGGAATAGATGAGTTCTTTCATATCTTCTGATTATAAGTGACAGTCACTTATTAATACAAAAGACCTGACAGGTTTTATAGTGACGATTGATGATGAGACTTTCAGGAACACAATTGACCTTGCCATCAGGGTGTCGAGGAAACACTTCGACATGCTCAGTGCATCGCCTGTCAGGTCTAAAGCGAAGGAAGATACTAGGATCATCGAAGGGTGATCGAAAGTATAATAGTGGAGGCATATAGAAAGCATATACAAGCCATATACAAAGCATATACAAGTAGCGAAGGATGGTCGAAGGATCACCCAAGGAGGATCGAATGGCAAAGGTAAAGAGCAATGTGGTCGTACGGGGAATCAGTGGAATGCTGGGCGGGCTGGTATTCCAGCACATGCCCGACGGAACCACCTACGTACGGAAACCGCCTGATTTCAGTCACCGAAAATTCAGCAAGGGACAGAAAGACCACCAGAGCCGTTTCAAGCTGGCGGTAGCGTATGCGCGTGAGGCAGCAAAGACGCAGCCCATTTACACGAAGTTAGCCGAAGGGACGGTGATGAGCGCGTATAACTTTGCGCTTTCGGATTGGTTCAATCCGCCTGTGATCCATATGGTCGAGCGGAAGGATGGACGGGTTCGCGTGCAGGCGAGTGATAATGTGATGGTAACGAAGGTGGTGGTGACGGTTTTGGATGGAAAGGGGAAGGTTGTGGAGAAGAAGGAGGTGGTGAAGGTAGACCCTTCGACGCGCTCAGGGGCCAAGTGGTGGGAGGTTGATTTGGCTTCAGAGGGGAAGATTTTAGTGGAGGCTTGGGATCTGGCGGGGAATGTGGGGAAGGAGGAGTTGTAGTTTAGTTATACACTTAAGTTGCATATGTAAGACATCGTCAACTTCTGATGTTACTTGATGAAAATTAAGAACCTATTTGCTACAACAGAGTCAGAACACAAATTTAGGTATAATGCCAGTAAGAAATAATAATCGCCTTAGGTTAAGTAAATAACAAATGCGATGGTTAACCGAAATGGGCGGCCTTTTGGAATAGATAAACTATGCCATATAACATTCTTAAGAGCGAAAAAATACTGGCTCCTTCACAGGATGTTGAAACTTTTATACGTCATGCTTTAGGCCAGCATTTTTTTATTGTTGAAAAGGCAAATCTTGACGATACTAATAAGCGATATCACCTACACTTTTGGCAGCGTGATATCGCGCTTGATCGTTATATGGACGATGGCAAGATAGGTAAAGTCTATTGGGGTGGATCTGAAATCGTCGAGTGGAGCAAATCGACCGAAATAGTTCGAATGTGGGCAGCTACACCTGAGGATTGGTATGTTGGTGAGTTTAATCTTGACAGAGATAAAGTAATGGAAGAGCGATTTGGGCGGCTAGAAGAACTAAGTAATGAAATTAGAGAAAAGTTCGAGTTGTTGTCAGTAGAGCAAACAAGCATCAATCGCGCTGCCTTTACTAAAAGACAAGAGAGCAACTCTCGTGAATTGTCTCTTAAACAATTAGACAGCATAGTACATAACACATTACTTGTTTTTCAAGGATTTGAAATTGAACGAAAAGAAGAAGGTAGCAATATCTTCTATACTATTTTTACTGATGTTGAATCTAAAAAAGTGTTTTTGGGGAAATACCGAGTTTGGGAGTGGCATGACGGAAGTGGAAGATCTGGTTGGATGCCTTCTAATGATAATAGTCCAGAGATTGAAAAACTCCGTCATAGTGTTTGGCAGGCAATTGTATCAATCGCAGTGGACGCAATAAATAATAGGCCTGCTTCTACAGAACAAAATACAGCTTCTGATACTACTGCGCAAAAAATTAAGGGAGGACGACCTAGAAATATTGATGATGATTGGGCATATGAGCAAGTCAGAGCGCAGGGTAGAGACAAACAGGATGTTTACGCTGAATGGCTTGAGAAAATAGGCCCACTAAAAGAATTGTTGTTGAATCCAAAAGATAGTTTTAATAAGGCAGTTTCGCCAAAACGAGGTAATAGGAAATAATGGATTAATCCCTGTTTTTTCAACTTTAATCCAACTATTCTACGGTCAGAGATATTTTTCTCTGACCATTTTTGTTGCAAGGAGATAAGTTGATATGGATAAACTGACCGTAATTGTAGAAAGGAAGGCAAGACGAAATAAATTACCGTGTGGGATTGAAGCGCTTGTATCAAATTTAGGGAAAAACTTCCGAAAGCTATGGAAGACTACCTTGGCAAGTAATTTACATGCCAAGGATAAAGCTGAGATTTTACGAATGTTGATTTTGGCATTCATAGTCTTTACACAAACAGCTTTATTTGTCTGGGTACTTACGCTTCTTTTGTGAGTAAAGAGTATCTACGAGTGCGTTAAGTGGGTTTGCCGAGTTGAAAGGATAGATGGACACGCTCGCAGTTGACGAAGCTGTTGTGAATTGTAAAGACCCTAAAGGTTTTCTTTGGTAACCTTCGTTATGTCTGACAGGACGGTTTGGCATGGCGAGGACGAGAGTCAACGGGAGAGACCTTTAGGGCCTCCTGCAAGGTGTATAAAAAAGAGACAGTCACCCGTTTCGCAGGTGACTGTCTCTTTTGATTTCGGAATATCTCCTCTACCCGTACAGCGGAATCCGCGTCCCGTTGACCTTGTTCGCTTCCTCGGAGAATAGATACATCATCGAAGCAACGATCTCGGCAGGCGATGTGCCTTTCCCATTTCCCTTAATGTCAATGGCTTTCACATGGATGATATTCGCGGTCAACCCGCTGTCTTTGAATTCTTCGGCCAGGGTCAACGCCATGCTTTCCTGTGCGGATTTGGCGGCTGCATAAATTGCGGACTTTGCAGCAGGTTTTACCGTCACAGGCTGTGAGACGATGATGACCCGTCCCCAACCAGCAGAGGCGATGTGCGGCGCATAAGATTGGAAGAGATTGAAGGTCGTCCACACGTGCTGGTTGAGCATGAACTCAAGATCATCTCGTGATGATTCGGGGATCGTCTTGCCGCCAACCCATCCGCCGACGAGATGGATCAAAGCGTGGATACTGCCAAATTTGGAATGAACCGCTTCGGCTGAGGCGTGAAGCGCGTGTGCATCGAGCAGGTCAATGGTTTGGGCGTGGATTCTGTCTGTGGGCAGGTTTAAGCTCGCAGTCAGGGAATCCAACTTAACTTGATCGCGGTCGAGCAGCACAATGTTATCGCCGCGCTCCGTAAATGTTTTTGCAACTAAATTTCCAAGCACGCCCGTCGCGCCTGTAATGACAATCGTTTTTTGATTCATTGGTTTACCTGGTGGTCGAGTAGGCGGCGGGGCTTGATACAACTTCACCCAATTGGCTGCGCCGCCGTATCGAGACCACTTTAGTCATACAACGCTTTGATCTGCGACTCGGTCATGCCCTTTACAATGACGGGCTCGCTCTGCTCAGGCAGGTGTTCCTTGCCGCGGAAGTCGATCATGTGACCGGACTTGGCAACCTTGGTTTCGAGATAAAAACGATTGTGATCGTTGCTCGGCAAAACGTGCGGCAGGCGCTGATTGACCTTCACGCCGTGATGCACGAGCTGGTCGATCTTCTTCGGGTTGTTGGTCATCAGTTGAATGGACTTGATCTTCAACGAGTGCAGCATGTGCGCGGCAACCGCGTAATCACGTTCATCGTCGCGGAAGCCGAGTGCGAGATTCGCTTCCACGGTATCGAGACCGGCATCCTGCAAGCTGTAGGCGCGGATTTTGTTGGTGAGGCCAATGCCGCGGCCTTCCTGACGCAGGTAGAGCACAATGCCCTTGTCCATTTCGCCGATTTTTTTCAATGCGGCTTCGAGCTGATCGCGGCAATCACAGCGCAGTGAACCGATCACATCACCGGTTAAACATTCGGAATGCAATCGCACGGGCACATCTTCCGCGCCAAGCACTTCGCCCTTGATGATGGCAACATGTTCCTTGCCATCCTTGTTGTTCGAGAAAGCGACAATATGAAAATCGCCAAAGCGGGAAGGCAGTTCAGCGATCGCTTCAATGTGGACGCAGATCTTATCTTCGCCGTAGCCTTCGCATTCGTGGCAGCAATCTTCTTCCAGTAATAGTTCAATTTGTTCGTGTGTAAATCCAGACATGGTTTCCTCTTATGTGTGACAGGAAGGGCGACCCTTCATGTTTTGCCAGGATATCTTACATTCCCTGGCGGGTCGCCCCTACTCAAATTTGTATCGCAGAAAGACCCCGCCATCTTCCCATTTTTCAACATCGATCAATTTCATCGCAAGCGCAGCATCGCGCGGAACGCCGAGGCCGTCTGCAAGTGTGGGCGCTCCTGCGCCGCCAAAGATCATCGGCGCAACGTACATGGTCAGTTCATCCACAAGACCGAGGCGCATCAACTCAAAATTCATTGTCCCGCCGCCTTCCACCATCAAATGGTCAACGCCGATTCTTTTCAGCGTCAGCATCATGTTGTTCAAGTCCACGCGGGGAGACTCTTCCACGAATACTTCAACGCCCAGCGCACGCAATGTTTCGAGTTGTTCTTTAGATGTCTGGGAAGTTGTAAATATTACGACCCGCGCAGGCCCAGCCTTGATAAAGTCAGAGTCTTGGGAAATGTCCGCGACGGTGGCCACGCCCACTTTAACAGGATTCGGCGACACCCCGCGCTGGACTCTACTCTCACGCAGCGCCTCAGACTTAACGGTGAGTTTGGGTTGCTCGTCGAGCAGCGTCCTCCCCCCGACAAGGATTCCATCCGTTGCGGCACGGAGTTGATCCACACGCTCCTTATCCCGTTTGGATGAGATCGCAGAACCTTTGCGCTCGAAGGTATCTATCTTTCCATCCGCCGTCATGGCGACGTTGATGAAGGTGTATGGTCGGTTCATGGGGAATCCTTATCGTCATTGCGAGGCGGTGTTCGTCCGCCGAAGCAATCCCCTGTTGCTACGAGATTGCTTCGGGCAAAGAGCAAAAACGCCCTCGCAATGACGGGCTAACAAGATCAATACGAACCCGCGAAATAAGTTCGCTGCAGATCGCTAATATCCACATTGATGGTCTCGCGGACAAGTGCGAAGAAATTCGCGGAGGTGGCGCGCTGGTAGGAGTAGCGTCTTGCATACTCTTTCAGGAATTTGGAGAAATTGCCGTAACCCATGCGCTCACGAAGATCGTCAAGAAAATAAGCGCCCTGAAAATAGACTGCGTTGGTATATGAGCGGAACGAACCGCCGTTGTAGATGCTGGTATCCACGTAGCCGCTCGGTTTGAAATAGTCCACGCGGAACTGCCACCACCAACTGATATTGGCTGGATAATTATTCTCGTAAAAGATACGCTCGCTATAGGTTGCCAGCGCCTCGTCCAGCCACGGTTCAATGGCATGGTCACTGCCGACCAGTCCATACCACCATTGAT
>Ga0209277_10001570_pt1 | contig 11149 bp, 10 predicted proteins | sample JI81AbrownDNA_FD_187503 | JGI IMG/M metagenome (GOLD analysis project Ga0209277, IMG submission 187503) | Wastewater effluent complex algal communities from Wisconsin, to seasonally profile nutrient transformation and Carbon sequestration -... | ecosystem: Engineered > WWTP > Effluent > Algae... | reverse complement strand
TGTGCGGATTGGCCTTCAGGAACTCGCGGGCGTTGTCCTTGCCCTGACCGATCTTCTCGCCGTTGTAGGCATACCAGGCGCCGGACTTGTCCACGAACTTGTGGGTGACGCCCAGATCGATGATCTCGCCTTCGCGGGAGGTGCCTTCGCCATACAGGATGTCGAACAGGGTTTCGCGGAACGGGGGCGCGACCTTGTTCTTGACGACCTTGACCTTGGTCTCGGAGCCGATCACCTCGTCGTTCTTCTTGATGGTGCCGATGCGCCGGATGTCCATGCGCACGGAGGCGTAGAACTTGAGGGCGTTACCGCCGGTGGTGGTCTCGGGGCTGCCGAACATCACGCCGATCTTCATGCGGATCTGGTTGATGAAGATGACCAGGGTGTTGGTGCGCTTGATGTTGGCGGTGAGCTTGCGCAGGGCCTGGGACATCAGGCGGGCCTGCAGGCCGGGGAGCTGATCGCCCATCTCGCCTTCGATTTCCGCCTTGGGGGTGAGGGCTGCGACCGAGTCGATGACCACCACGTCGACGCCGCCGGAGCGGACCAGCATGTCGGCGATTTCGAGGGCCTGTTCGCCGGTGTCGGGCTGGGAGATGAGAAGCTCGCCGACGTTCACGCCCAGCTTCTGGGCGTAGGTGACGTCAAGGGCGTGTTCGGCATCGATGAAGGCGGCGGTGCCGCCGAGCTTCTGCATTTCGGCCACCACCTGGAGGGTGAGGGTGGTTTTGCCGGAGGATTCCGGGCCGTAGATTTCGACGACCCGACCGCGCGGCAGGCCGCCGATGCCGAGGGCTATGTCGAGACCCAGCGAGCCAGTGGAGACGGTCTGGATGTCGCTTTCGACCTCGCCGTCGCCGAGACGCATGATAGAACCCTTGCCGAACTGCTTTTCGATCTGGGAAAGCGCGGCGGCGAGGGCCTTGGCCTTGTTGTCATCCATCTGTCTGATCCTTGCTGAAAGGGTTTTGGAGATTATGGCACAGAGTTTGCGTGCGGGTGGACGCGCTGCAGCAGGTACAGAGTGTGCTTGCGCGATACTGATATTTTATACAGTTATCGGCAAAGGTCTACCTTGATCGCAGGGGGGCTCCCTGCTGCCGTTCAGGCGTAGCGGCGCAGCAGCTCTTCGAGGGCGAAGATCACGGCCTGGTAGCGCACGGACTCCCGATCTCCATCGAAATGACAGGTTGCGGTGCCTGGCGTTTCACCCGCGCGGCCCCAGCCGAAGCACACCGTGCCCACGGGTTTTTCCGGCGAGCCGCCGGTGGGTCCGGCTACCCCCGAGATGGATAAGGCCAGGTCGGCCTCGGCCCGTTCGAGTGTGCCCCGCACCATGGCGGCGGTAGTCTGCTCGCTGACGGCGCCATGGCGTGCCAGGGTCATGGGCGATACGCCCAGCAGGGCGCACTTGGCATCGTTGGAGTAGGTGATGAATCCGCAGTCGAACCAGGCCGAGCTGCCAGCGGTGGCGGTGACCACCTCGGCCACCCAGCCGCCGGTGCATGACTCGGCGGTGGCGAGACGCCAGCCCCGCGACTTGAGATGCTCGCCGACGAGACGGGAGAGGGTTTCCAGGCGGGCGTCCATCAGGCAATCAACCTCACGAGAAGAGCCAGCACCAGCAGGGTATAGCCGGCAGCCAGCAGGTCATCGAACATCACGCCCAGACCGCCGCGGGTGCGCTCGTCCACCCAGCGGATGGGGGGCGGTTTGACGATGTCGAAGAAGCGAAACAGCACGAAGGCGGTGGTTTGCCAGGCCAGGGTGGGTGGGGTGAGCCACAGCACCAGCCAGATGGCAACGATCTCGTCCCACACGATGCCGCCATGATCGGCCACCCCGAGGGCCCGCCCGGTACGCTCGCAGGCCAGGATGCCGAACAGGAAGCTGGCCAGCAGCAGCCCACCGAACAGGGGGTCGGACAGGGGCGCACGCACAAAGGGAAAGAGCAGCCAGCCGACCAGGGTACCGGCGGTGCCCGGGCCTTTCGGCATCAGCCCGGAGCCGAAGCCCAGGGCGATGAAATGGGCTGGGTCGGACACCAGGAAGCGCAGGGTCGGCTTCATGTGTTGCGGCCGAAGTGGTCGTAGCCGCGGACGGCCAGGTCGTCGAGCTGGCCATTGGCGTGGCGCAGTTGCAGCCGGCCTGCTGTGGCGGTGAGGCGGCCGATGCGGTGCAGGGGCAGGTTGAGGCTGGCCGACAGGGCGGCCAGTTCGGCGCGGCGCTCGGCAGGGGCGGCGAACAGCAGTTCGTAGTCGTCGCCGCCGGCGGTGCAGGCCTGGAAGGCCCGGGCCGGGTCGCCACAGGCGGCGATCAGCGGCGCCAGGGGCAGGGCGGCCTCATCCACCTCGGCGCCGACCGCGGACAATTCGAGAATGTGATCCAGGTCGCCCAGCAGGCCGTCGGAGACATCGAGCATGGCCGTGGCCAGACCGCGCAGGGCCAGCCCGAGAGCGACCCGGGGCTGGGGGCGTTGCAGGGCCGCCAGGCAGTTGTTGCGCCAGTCGGCGGCGAGCCGGACGTCGGCTTTCAGGTGAGCCAGACCGAGGGCGGCCCGGCCCGGTGCGCCGGACACCCACAGGTCATCGCCCGGCCGGCCGCCGCTGCGGGTGATGGCCTGGCCAGCCGGCACCTCGCCAAAGATGGTCGGGCACAGGTTGAGCGGGCCGCGGGTGGTGTCGCCACCGATGGCATCGATGCCGAAGGCCTCGCAGCAGGCGAAGAAGCCTTTGGCGAAGGGCGCGATCCAGCTTTCGTCGGCACTCGGCAGGCTCGCCGCGAGCACCACCCAGCGCGGTTCTGCGCCCATGGCGGCAAGGTCGGAGACGTTCACCGCCAGGGTCTTCCAGCCCAGGTCTTCCGGGTCGGTATCGGCAAAGAAGTGGGTGCCGGCCACCAGCATGTCGGTGGAGATGGCCAGTTGCATGCCGGGGCGGGCGCGGATCAGGGCGGCGTCATCGCCGACTGCCAGGTCAGTATGACGGGCAGGGCGGGTGAAGTGACGGCGGATCAGGGCGAATTCGGAGGGCATCGCGATGGGCTGGGCGCCGTCAGTGCCGGGTTCAGCCCTGGTCGCCGTTGCGGGCGGCGCGGCGCTGCTGGGCGTTGGCCTCCACCTCGTCGGTGCGCACGCGGGCGGCCAGCTTGTCGAGTACGCCGTTCACGAACTTGTGCCCGTCGGTGCCGCCATAGCCCTTGGCCAGTTCGATGGCCTCGTTGATGATGACCCGGTAAGGGGTCTCCGGGCGGTGGATCAGCTCGAAGGTGGAAATCAGCAGGATGCCGCGCTCGATCGGCGACAGCTCATTGAGCGGGCGATCGATGTAGGGCGCGAAGCCCACTTGCAGCTCGGGCGCGTTGCTGATGGTGCCGCGCAGCAGGCCGAGGAAGAGATCCCGGTCGCACTTGTCGAAACCGCCGACTTCGCCGAGCTGGCTTTCGATGGAGGTGAGCTGGGCCTGGCTCAGCAGCCACTGGTAGACGCCCTGCAGGGCGAACTCGCGGGCGCGGCGGCGGGGAGATTTGTTGGGGGTGCTCATGCCAGTGCCTTCAGGAGACGGGCCATCTCGACGGCGGCCTGGGCACAGTCGGCACCCTTGACCTGCATGCGGGCCAGGGCCTGGTCGTCGTCTTCGGTGGTGAGGATGCCGTTGGCGATGGGCACGCCGGTATCCAGGGTGACGCGGCTGATGCCGGCGCCTTGTTCATTGGAGACCAGTTCGAAGTGATAGGTCTCGCCGCGGATCACTGCACCGAGGGCGACCAGGGCGTCGAAACGACCACTCCGGGCCATGACCTGCAGGGTCAGCGGTGCTTCGAGGGCGCCGGGCACGGTGGCGATGGTGATGGCGTCGCTGGCGACTCCAAGGCGTTGCAGCTCGGCGGTGCACGAGGACAGCAGGCCCTCGCAGACGTCAAGGTTGAAGCGGCACATGACGACACCGACGCGGAGGCCGCGGCCGTCCAGGTTCGGTTCGATTTCACGGATGTTTTCGTAGCGGGGCATGGGATGTCCTGTAAATGAGGCTGGGCGTCAGGCGTCAGGCGTCAGGCGCCACGTGGCCGACGACGGTCAGGCCGAAGCCGGCCATGCTGGGGATCTTGCGCGGGCTGGCGAGGATCTTCATCCGGCCCACATTGAGGCCGGACAGGATCTGCGCGCCGATGCCGAACAGGCGCGGATCCCACTTCTGGGCGGGGCGGCTGGCGCTGGCTTCACCGGACAGCTGGGCCAGGAGATCCTGGCCGGTCTGGGGGCGGTAGAGCAGCACGATGACACCGTGGCCGTGCTCGGCAATGTGCTTGAGGGCGGCATCCACCGGAAAGCTGTGGCGACCGCTGGCGGGGTCGAGGAAGTCGAGCACCGAGACGGGCTCGTGGACGCGGACCAGGGTGTCCACCTCGGGGCGGATGTCACCAAAGGCCATGGCCAGGTGCACTTCGCCAGAGGTCTTGTCCTCGAAGGCCGACAGGCGGAAGGGGCCGTAGGGCGTATCCACGTTCTTCTCGCTGACCTTCTCGACCAACTTTTCGGTGCGGGCGCGATACTCGATGAGGTCGCGGATGGCGCCGATCCTGAGATCATGTTCCCTGGCGAACTCGATCAGTTCCGGCAGGCGCGCCATCGTGCCATCGTCGTTCATGATCTCGCAGATCACGGATGCCGGCTCCAGCCCGGCGATGCCGGCCAGGTCGCAGCCTGCTTCGGTGTGACCGGCGCGGATCAGCACGCCGCCCGGCTTGGCCATGATCGGGAAGATGTGGCCTGGCTGGACGATGTCGGTGGCCTTGGCATGACGGGCCACTGCGGCCTGCACGGTACGTGCCCGGTCGGCCGCGGAGATGCCGGTGGTGACGCCCTCGGCGGCCTCGATGGACACCGTGAAGGCCGTGCTGAACTGGCTGCGGTTGTCCCGCGCCATGTGGTTGATGCCCAGCTGGCGGCAGCGTTCTTCGGTCAGGGTGAGGCAGATCAGGCCGCGGGCGTGCTTGGCCATGAAGTTGATGGTTTCGGGGGTGATGAACTCGGCGGCGATGACGATATCGCCTTCGTTCTCCCGATCTTCCTCGTCCACGAGAATGACCATCCGGCCGGCCTTGATGTCGGCAATGATGTCCTGAATGGGGGCGAGTGCGCTCATGGCAAGGATTCTCCGGCAAGGGGTGAGTGCTGACCCTGGAGGCGCGCGTGTTCGCGGGCGACAGGCCCGCCTGGCCGCAACGACGGGTTCTTCAGTGATCTTCTGCGATTCATGAGCATGGTGCTGAGTGCCCTGTCTGATCGACAGCGGGCAGTCAGGCCGTCAAGTGTTTCCTGGGCCGGCCATTTTCCCACACCCGGGCGGCCAAGCGCGACTTTATCCACCGTAAGCCGTTCCTGCCGCGCGGGCAGGATTCCGGGCGTCGCCTGGCGGGCGGGCATCCGGCGGTGCGGCCGACCCCCAGAAGTGGGGTAAATGCCCCGATTTTTCTGGGCTCTTTGCCCCTGTGCGTCGGTCAGGCGCCGTTTTTCGGCGGAAAAGTATTTGATATCAGTGGCTTGTTGGCGTGACGGGCGGTGGCACGAGGTTTGCACTTATGTCTGTGCCGCGGGGTCGCACGGGTGTGCATCCGGTCAATCGGCACCGCACCGAAACGTCCCGACGGACGAGACAACAAGGGAAGGGAAAAACAATGAAACTCCGGTCTTCTTCAGTGCAGCTCGCCTGGGGGCTTGCGGCCATGGTGCTTGCCCCGGTCGCCCAGGCAGCCGTGCTGTCCCTCGACGGCACCACCTGGGCTGCCACTGGCGCCACCGGCCTGATTGCCGGCGACAGCACCGTCACCACCTCGCCGACGGGCAATGCCCGCTTCGGTTACGTCTCCACCGCCGGCGGCGTGTCGGGCGTCTCCCCGCTGCTGCTCAAGACCGACGGCAAGGGCAATGAAGCGGCGAACAACGGCTCCACGGTGGTCTCCAGCGTCTTCAGCGCCCAGGCCAACGACACCCTGTCCCTGAACTTCAACTACATCTCCACCGATGGCCGCGGCTACGAGGATTACGCCTGGGCGCGGCTGGTGACGGCCGGCACGAACACCACGGCGGCGTGGCTGTTCACCGCCCGCAGCACCAACTCGGCGCGGGGCAATGTGGTGCCGGGGGATGTGCTGAAGCGGCAGCAGGACAACAGCCTGCCGGACGAGCTCAATGCGGTGCTCAACGATGGCGCGTCGATCGGCTTCAATGTGTCGAGCACCGTGTGGGACCCGCTCGGGGCATCCAGCGGCTTCTGCTGGGATGCAGCGAACACGTGCGGCCCGTCGGGCTGGATCCACTCCGACTACACCTTTACCGGCGCAGGCAACTTCGTCCTGGAGTTTGGCGTCGTCAACTGGGGCGACGAAGTCTTCGATTCGGCGCTGGCCTTCGACTTCTCCGGTCTGGATCAGGCGCGCTTCCCGGACGCCACGACGCCGCCCTCAAGCACGGTGCCGGCGCCGGCCTCGTCGGCCCTGGCGCTGCTGGGCCTGGGCCTGATGGGCGGGCTGCGCCGCAAGCGTGGCTGATTCCGGTCAGCTCGCGCTGCGGTCCATGCTGAGCAGGCGCTCGCAGTAGCGGGCGATCAGGTCGATCTCCAGGTTCACCTTGCTGCCGGTCGCCAGGCGGCGCAGGGTGGTCACCTGCACCGTGTGGGGAATCAGGTTGATGGAGAAGTCGCAGCCATCGACCTGATTCACGGTCAGGCTGACGCCATCCACCGTAATCGATCCCTTGCGGGCGATGTAGCCGGCGAGGGCGGCAGGTGCGCGGATCACCAGTTCATGGCTCTCGCCCACCGGGGCGAAGCGGAGCACTTCGCCGAGGCCGTCCACGTGGCCGGTCACCAGGTGGCCACCAAGGCGGTCGGCCAGACGCAGGGCCTTCTCCAGGTTGACCTCGCCGGGGACATCCAGGCCGACTGTGCAGTTGAGGGTTTCGCGGGAGACATCGAACTGGACGGTGTTGCCGTCCCGGGCAATCACCGTGAGGCATACGCCGCTGTTGGCGATGCTGTCACCCAGTTGCACATCGTCCAGATCCAGGGTGCCGACGTCCACCGTGAGGCGCACGCCTTCTTCAAGGGGGGACACATTCAGGATGCGGCCGGTGGCGGCAACGATTCCGGAAAACATGGGCTTGACGCTTTCTTGATGGTGGGGAAAGCGCAATCTTAGGCGATTTGGCCGGGCCCGGGCGTGCCGGGGAGGGCGTCGTGAACGGAGAAAGGCCCCTTGCGGGGCCTTTCGGGGCGTGGGTGGATGCCGCGCTCAGAGGATCTCGGCGATGTGGTCGCGGTCCTTCAGCTCCTTCTCGAACTGGCAGATCTCCAGGCTGAGGGCGTTGCGGGCCGAAACCATGCCTACCGGCCGACCGTTCTCGACGACAGGCACGTGGCGGAAGCCGCCTTCGAACATCATGTGCAGGGCGTGGGCCAGGGGCTTGTCGGGAGAGGCCGTCTGCAGCGTGCTGGTCATGACCGCCGACAGGGGCGTCTTGTCCGGATCAAGCCCCTTGGCAACGACCCGGTTGAGCACATCACGTTCGGTGAACAGGCCGGCGAGCTGGCCCTTGTCATCCACCACCATGATGGCGCCGACCTTGCTGTTGGCCATGGCGATGGCCGCCGCACGGACGGAGGTGTCGGCGATGGCGGAAATCAGTGTCTGGCCTTCTACGACCTGACTCAGGGTTCTGTTGGGCATAGGTGTCTCCTTTATGGGTTTAATGGCCGATGCGTTGAAACAGGAAAAGGCGGTCAGGAACAAAAGATCCCACGCGCCTCCGCGTGGGTGGTAGCCCCGGACACGTGTTTGCGGCCTTGGGGCGTTCCGGATGTAAAAAAGGGCGCTTGCAGGCGCCCTTGTGCTTTCGGCCGGTCAGGTACCTGTTTTGGGGGCCGCCGGTTTGCTCATGTCGGGCTTGGTGTGCTTGGCGTTGTCGCCACAGGCTTGAGCGCCCGCGGTGAAACCCAGGGCCAGGGCGAGCAGCAGGGCAAGGGAACGAATCATGTCGGCATCTCCGGATCGGGTTGATGCTTCATGATGGAACGTCCGGGCGGGTTTCGCAAGGGGCGCGCGAGCCCGTTGGAATGCGCCCCTGACCTATGCCATGGAAAACCCCGCCGCTTCGGCATACCATCGCGAGACAGCTTCTTGCATTCGGCGACTTGCAACACTCTATGACGGGAATATGGATGGCGGGCACCGGTACCCCGGATGCCGGCAAGTGGCCTTGCCTGGTGGTCCTTGGGGGCTTTGCGGACCGGCCCTGGCGTGTCCGGGAACTGCTGCAGAGCCTTGCGCCGCAGGAGCTTGCCGCCTTTGTGCTGGCCGAGCCCCTGCCCATCGATGTGCTTGAGGCGGATTGCCGCCTGCCGGTGCGCCTTGCTGTGGATGGCGACTTCCCCGGCGTGGACTGCGTCCACGTCTGTCCGCCCGGGCAGGTCCTGATCTTTCACGGGGATGGGCTGGGCGTCTTGCCTGCCGGCCCCGAAGAGACGTCTGCCGCCCTGCTCGACCGGCTGCTTGCATCGGCCGCTGGCTTGGGCATTGAGGCGGTAGTGGGCGTGCTGCCGGCGCCGCGGGGCAGTGAAGAGAGCGCGGGGGCGCGGGCCATCCGTGCTGCGGGCGGAGTGGTGCTTTACCTGGCGGACGAAGGTGCGGAGGCGCTGGAGGCCGTGGCCGAATGGCTCAATGATATCGGCGCCCGTCTCGACAGCCTCGCCGAACAGCGCACTGAAGCTGAGGACCGTGCCTTCCGCACCCTGCTGGCCCTGACCTCCCGGGAAACCGGCGTGGACCTGAGCCTCTACAAGGAGAACACCCTGCGGCGCCAGACCCTGCGGCGCAGCCAGGGCATGGGTTTCTCGTGTCTGGAGGATTACCTCGCCCACGTGCAGACCGATCCCGGGGAGCTGGCCCACTTGCAGCACAGTTTCCTGATCTCAGTGTCTTCCTTCTTCCGTGACGGGGCTGTCTTTGATGCGCTGGGGCGCAGCCTGCGTACCCTGGTGGCGACCAAACGCCCGGGGGATGCCCTCCGGGTGTGGGTGCCGGCCTGTGCCACCGGCGAGGAGGCTTACTCTGTCGCCATCCTGCTCGCCGAGATCCTCGGTGATCGGTTGGATCAAAGGGAGCTGCGGGTCTTCGCCTCGGACATCGACCAGGATGCTCTGGAGTTCGCCCGCACGGGCGTGTACGCAACGGCAGATCTGGCCGGCCTCGACCCGGAGCGTCGCAAGCGCTGGTTCCGGCCGGACGGCGGCGGTTGGCGCGTCGTCAAGGGCCTGCGCGAGCTGTGCGTGTTTTCCGCCCATGACCTTACCGGCCACCCGCCCTTCATCCGCATGGATCTGGTGAGTTGCCGCAATATCCTGATCTACTTCAAGCCGGCCCAGCAGGCCGAGCTGATCCGTACCTTTCACTTCGCTATCAATCCGGGAGGGCTGCTGCTGCTGGGCCAGTCGGAGTCGGTGGGGGCTGCTGCCGGGCTTTTCGAGGCCATCGATCCGGCCGTCAAGCTCTACCGGCGGCGGGTCGCGTCCGGCGTACGCGTGGTCCGCGCTCCCCGGCTCGGGCTCGCCGAGCGTCCGGCACGGCCGGTGGCAGTGTCTCCGGCCCAGAGCAATCCGGCACACAACCTGGTCGAGCACAGTCGCAGCCTGATGCTTGAGGCCTACGGTCCGCCGGGGGTGCTGGTGGATGCCGGATTCGCGCCCCTGCATTTCTTCGGCGCCAGCCGGCGCTATTTCTCCCTGCCCGTGGCCCGTGCCGACTTCTCGGTGTTTTCCCTGTGTCTGCCCGAGCTGCGTGGTGAGCTGAAGGCCCTGTGCTACCGCATGCGCCAGGACAAGGCCGAGGTGTTGCAAGGCGGCGGGGTGCTGGTCCAGCTCGGTGGGCAGACCCTGCGCGTGCGTCCGGTGCTGCGGCGCCTGGCCGGGCCGGAGGATGCCGGCGAGGCGGCGGTGCTGATCAGCTTCGAAGAAAGTCCGGTGCACCCGCCGGTGGAGGCCGCCGGGGGGGCGGTCTTGCTGCCGGTGGATGCCATGGACGAGATCGCCCGCCTGCGTGAGGAACTGGCCGACACCCGTGCCCACCTGCAGACGGTGATCGAAGAGCTGGAGGTGTCCAACGAGGAACTGCAGTCCCTGAATGAGGAAATCCAGTCTTCCAGCGAAGAGCTGCAGTCTTCCAACGAGGAGCTGCAGGCTTCCAACGAGGAGCTCACCACTCTCAACGACGAACTGCGGGTCAAATCCCTTGAGTACGTCCAGCTCAACGCCACCCTGGGCAACATCCAGAACTCCATCCGCACCAGCCTGGTGGTGGTGGACCGGGACGGGCGGGTAACCCGCTTCAACGTTCTGGCCAGCCGGATCTTCGGGCTGCTGCCCAACGACATCGGTCAGTTTCTCTACGGCGTGCCCTGCCACCTGGATCTGCCCCAGCTCCGGGAGTGGGTCGGCACGGTGGTCAGTAGTGGCGACTCCCGGGTCGAGCACGTGCATCAGCGCGGCTTCCACTACCTGATGCAGATCGATCCCTATCGCAATGAGCTGGGGGACAAGGCCGGTGCGGTGCTGACCTTCACCGACATCTCCGACCTGCACCGGGCCGAGGCCGCCCAGGCCGACAGCGAGGCCCGCTTTCGCCAAGTCTGGAACTCCAGCGTGGAGGGCCTGGTGGTGGTGGATCCGGAAGGGCGGATGGCGCTGGTCAATCCGGCGCTGGAGCGTATGTTCGGCTATGCCCCGGGTGAGCTCCTTGGCGCGTCCGTCGATCTGCTGGTGCCCGACGCCCTGCGGGGTGCCCACGGCGCCCATCGGGAGCGCTACCGCAACGCGCCGGGGCAGGCCAATGCGCTGATGTCCCGGCGCAACCTGCGCGGACGCTGCAAGTCGGGTGACGAGATCGCCATCGAGATCAGTCTCAGCAGCCTCGAGCTGGACGGCGCCGAGCATGTGCTGGCGACCGTGTCCGACGTGACCGAGCGCAGCCTTTCCGAAGCCCTGCTGCGGGCCAGCGAGCGGCGCCTGCGCCTGGCCCTGGATGCCGCCCGGGCCGGCTCGTGGGAGTGGTTCCTGGAGAGCAACAACAATTACTGGTCCGATGAGTTGTGGGACCTCTA
>Ga0209277_10001567_pt1 | contig 11162 bp, 6 predicted proteins | sample JI81AbrownDNA_FD_187503 | JGI IMG/M metagenome (GOLD analysis project Ga0209277, IMG submission 187503) | Wastewater effluent complex algal communities from Wisconsin, to seasonally profile nutrient transformation and Carbon sequestration -... | ecosystem: Engineered > WWTP > Effluent > Algae... | reverse complement strand
CGCAGATGTGACCGGCCTCAAGAGCGCCACCACCCTGCTCGGCAAGGATGTTACCGTCAAAGTTGATATGGGCAACGTGTACATCAACGATGCCAAAGTCATCATCACGGATATCGAAACATCCAACGGCGTGATCCACGTAGTGGACGCGGTCATTCTTCCTCCCACCGAGGAAGCCGCCTCCAACACCATCGTTGACATTGCTGTTGCCGACGGACGCTTCACCACTTTGGTGGCTGCTGTGACAGCCGCTGACCTGGTCGAGACTTTGAGCGGAGAAGGTCCCTTCACAGTCTTCGCCCCCACTGACGATGCCTTCGCCGCACTTCCTGAAGGCACACTTGACAGCCTGCTTTTGCCTGAAAACAAACAGCAGTTAACAGACATCCTGCTCTACCATGTCGTTTCTGGCAAAGTCATGGCCGCAGATGTGGTCACCCTCTCCAGCGCCACCACTGTGCTAGGCAAGGATGTCACCATCACCGTGAAGGATGGCAAAGTCTTCCTGAACGACACCGTGGAAGTCATTATTACCGACATCGAAGCGTCCAACGGTGTGATCCACGTAATTGACGCGGTTCTTCTCCCGCCTCAATAATTTTCTCTCCTCCTTATTGGTAGTACTAAAATGCATAAAGAAAAGACGGGCAGCTTGCCCGTCTTTTCGATTCTGTCTGCGGCTGCCCCTTCCCGATTCTTTCAAAAATGTAAATAATTCACCCCCAAAAAGTAACACCTTTAGACGTATATTTACCACTATGGTATTGGGAAAACAAATAACCGTCCCGTTGTTTGGAAAATTTGAAAATCGGTTATAAACAAGGAAAATATGAAAATTTTGGCACATAAAACAATTGTAATGATCGCACTCGGGCTTGCAACTACCGTACTCGTCGCCTGCGGCGAAACCCCGGGGGGCAGCAGCCTGGTCGGCGTTGCAGGGCAGCCAACAGCAACAACCGCCCCTTCCACACAAACCGAAACCCTCCCTGAACCGCCCACCCCAACCATTCCAGAACCCATCGGCCATATCATCTTTGTCTCCGACAGAGACGGTAACGACAGCCTATACATCTCCAGCCCAGACGGCTCCGAGCAAACCCGCCTGACTGAGTTGGAAGCAGAAGACCCAAGCATCTCCCCAGACGGAACCCGCGTGGCCTTCGTCTCCAATGTCAATGACAACATGGATATTTATGTACTCGAAATCGCCAGCCTAAACGTCACCCGCATCACCGATGCCCCTGCAAAAGATGCAGCCCCGTCCTGGTCTCCTGATGGAACCAGGCTTGTTTTTGAATCATTTCGGGATGGTAACTTTGAGATTTATATGGTCAACGCAGATGGCTCTGCCCCAACCCGCCTCACCAATGATCCCTCGGGAGATAGCAGCCCTGTCTGGTCTCCTATTGCAGACGAAATCGCCTTCGTCAGCAACCGTTTTGGGAATTCTGATATTTTTCTTTTGACTCCAAATGGCAGCGTCTCCACTTTGACGACGAACTCGGCTCCTGACTCCGCCCCAGCCTGGTCTCCAGATGGAAGCAGAATCGCATACCAGGCATTTTCCGGCAAACTCTCGAACATTTGCCTGATCGCCCGTGATGGGCTTGGCCAAAGCTGCATCACAAATAGTTTTTCAGATTATGGTTCACCGGTCTGGTCGCCGAATGGCAATTTTCTGGCTATAAATGCAAAGCAGAACTCAGGGTATGGAATTAATATCTACAACCTTCAAGACAATTCTCTTCTTCAATTATCCTCTCCAAACATAGACCCGCGCGGCGACCCGCGTTGGTCACCTGAGGGAACGCGGCTGGTATTACAAGCGCAAGCAGATGGGAACATGGATCTCTTTACCGTACTCATCTCAGCCAATGAGTTCACCCGCCTCACATCCAACGGATATGACGCTGAGCCCGCATGGAGCGCTCAATAGAATTATAAAATTTGGGAGTGTCCCAACAAAAAAGAGTCATCTTGCGATGACTCTTTTTTGTTGGAAAAAAATCTATTTATATGTGAACTTCAGTTCGCCAGCCGGTTTGGCATCCCAATAATTGGGGTTGGGACCAAGAACCAGTTCTGTGTCCGTCCATGAGGAGACCATATAAGGTCCGCTTGAAATGATGGTGCTATCCTGTTTTCCATACGTGCCAGCGGCAAGAGCAGCAGGGTTCAAAATAGAAAAAGCAGGGTCGGCCAGGTATTTCAGGAAATCTGGCACAGGGCGGTTGAGGTGAATCAACACGGTGTTGACATCCACCTTTTGAATGCCATCCACCGAGGATTTCGCGCGATCATCCGGCCCCTTCTCTCCGTGGAAGCCTAAAAAGATACGACCCCAAGTGGCGTAGTCTCCACTGCCGCGCAATGGACTCTTTGGATCAAACCAGCGATTGAAGTTATCTGCAACAATATCAGGGGTGATCGGCGTACCATCACTAAAGACTGCATTGGATCGCAGGGTGAAAATATAATCTAGCTGATCGTCAGAAATCACCCAGGATTCAGCAAGAGCAGGGTGTGCTTCCCCGTCTGTACCGAGGCGAACAAGACCTTCATATACGTATTGGGAGACCATCAGAGAATCTGCGTCCTGAGCCAGAGCAGGGTCGAGGTTGATATCCGCGCTAATCTGCGTTGGCAGCGCTTCTGCCTGCACAGGTGGTTGAGTTGCAATACCTGCTACCTCAGTAGGCTGTACTTCTTCAACAACAGGCGCTTCCGTAGCTTGAGGTTGGCACGCAGAAAGCAGAGCCAAAACAGCAAAAAACAAAGCAAAAGAACGGAATAGGGGCATTTTTCGAGTTTTCATTGTTTATAAGTTTCCTTGTTCTCACTAGATAACCGTTTAATTTATTCTAGCTCATATTATTTAATTAGGGAATAAGAATTTAGTTCAAATTATTGCAACTCCAAAAGAATTACCATCCCTTCAAAAAAGCCAAAACCGTTCGACCCTTTTTTTTCAAGTTACACGACTAATTCTATGGACAGCCAAAGTTGCATAAAATCCCGCCAAAACCATTCGCGGGGCAAGTAAATTTCTCAGTATGTTAATAACATATCTACAGCCGATGAAATCAGGACAAGGCATATCTTATTAGATATAATGAAATAGTCAATATTTTTGAAGCATCTACAAAAAGTAATGTCCATAACCCGATTTATGAACATTGCTCAAACAAATGGGATTTATCTTATTTCATCAAATTAAAAGTGCAATTGATAAAAGAAATAGAGGCGATATGCAAGCAAAAAAACACCCCACGTTCTTAAAATTCATCTCGGTGATAATGGTGCTGTCTCTGATCCTGGCAGCATGCGCACCAGCGCCTCTCTCTGGCGCAGCCGGAGCAGATGCGACAGAGCCACCCGTGGCAGCCACAGAACCGCCAGTTGCAGCGACCGAACCTCCGGTTGCTACAGAACCTCCCGCAGCAGAGGCTACTGCAACGGAACCGCCAGTTGCTCAACCTGTTGTTGAGGCTAGCCCCACTAATACCCTGGAAAGTGCCTCGGCAGGCAGCTTAACAATTCCAACCAATACACCCACCCCAACTGCTACGATACTCCCCACAGCCACAGCCACAGCCACTGCCACAGCCACTTCAAGAGCTGGCGCTGCTGCAGGTGTTGGGCCAAACCTTGTTGCAGCATCTACAAACACGCCCACAGCAACCGTAACACCAACTGTCGCTCAAGCGGTCTCTGTAAACGATCCTTATCTTGGTTTAAGTGTTGCCTGCAACAATGATTTGTCTGCCACATTTACAATTTTCAATGCCGGTGGACCCTTAACTGGCGGCAGCTACACAATTAGCGAACCCGGCAAATCTCCGGTTTCTGCTTCATTTGATCTCGGCTCCCAACAAAGCATTTCATTCAATACAGCTGGTAATGCCACAATTTCTGTTAAATATGCAACCTCTGAGTTAGAGCAGGTTAATCTCGGAGCGATTGGAACTTGTCTGCCTTTGCCGGCAAATACGGCCACGTATACACCGACTGTTACGAAGACGCCGACCAACACAAAAACACCAACTCCCACAAGAACGCCCACTTCAACCATTACACCGGGACCTTCTCCTACGGCTACCAATACAAAAACAGCTACACCAACCAAAACACCGACATCGACAATTACGCCGGGACCTTCTCCCACGCCAACAAACACCAGAACACCCAGACCCACCAACACTGCTACAGCCACAAGAACGCCCACTTCAACTATTACGCCGGGGCCCTCTCCTACGCCGACCAACACGAAAACACCAAGACCAACCAATACAATTACACTTACTCCGACAATAACATTGACGCCTTCCTACACACCAACTCGTGAGATATTAGACGGGCAACTGGACTTGCAAGTGTTCTGTAATTCCGATCTGAGCGCGACCTTTATCATCCGTAACATTTCCGGCTCTGTCAGTGATGGTGCATATAACCTGTCTGATCCTTCCCAGAGCGGTTCTATTAACCTACAGCCTGGCGGAACCATTTCCCTAAAAGGCGCTGGTTATGCGACCATGACCGTATCTTATAAGACCTCGTTCCTGTCTTCAGTAACATTGAGCACGGTTGGCTCATGTTTATTGCGCCCAACCAGCACACCAACTAACACACCCGTTAGCACACCGACAAATACACCAACCAGCACGCCGACAAACACACCGCCTGCCCCTCCCTCCCTTTCTGCTACTGGTGTATGTACTGGAATCAACACCGGTACAGCAACATTTGTCATCACCAATAACGGCAGCGATATGCCCACTCCGTACACCTATAACATTGCCGATGACAAAGGCACAGTCGTTCAAACTGGAACTTTCCAATTGCCTGCCGGTGGCAGCACCATCCTTACTATAAACGGCATATCGAGCACATATACGTTGTCCAGCCCGAATGACAATTCGCTGACCGTTGTTGCGGATATGTCCCTCTGCGTACCGCCTCCTCCCCCGCCCCCGGCATTGACAGTGGCTGGCGCATGCACTTCCAACGCTGGAACCGCTACCTTTGTTGTCACAAACAATGGTGGAAATATGACGAACGCTTACACCTACAATGTGACGGATGCCAGCGGCACCATTGTGGATACAAACACCTTCCAACTTGCCGCAGGAGCTAGCACCACTATTACAGTAAACGGTTCATCCACATCTTACACACTCGCCAGTCCTGATGATGCTGGTCTGAATACTGTAGCAGACATGACCCTGTGCGTGCCTCCGCCTCCTCCACCCGTTTTGACGGCAACCGGCGCATGTACTTCCAATGCCGGTACAGCAACATTCGTTATCACCAATAATGGCGCTGCCATGACCACTGCCTACACATACAATGTCAAAGATGCAAACGGCAATGTGGTACAGACTTCCACCTTCCAACTGGCTGCTGGAGCGAGTACAACTATCACTGTCAATGGCTCGTCTACTTCATACACATTATCCAGCCCGAATGACATTACACTAACAGCAGTGGCAGATATGTCCACCTGTGTTCAACCGCCAGTTGTACCGGCACTTTCTGTGATGGGCGTATGTACTTCTAATGATGGCACGGCTACATTTGTTATCACAAACAATGGCGCGAGCATGCCCGCTCCGTACACCTATAACATTACAGATGCCAGCGGCACCGTAGTTCAAACCGCCACCTTCCAATTGGCGGCAGGGCAAAGTACTACCATTAACGTAACCGGCACTTCAACTACTTATACATTAGTCAGCCCGAACGACAACAAGTTAACTGTCCAGGCAAATATGTCCACCTGTGTGACACCTCCGCCTCAGCCAAGCCTGACAGCGACTGGTGTTTGTACGGATAAGGATGGCACCGCAATGTTCATCATCACCAACAATGGCGGTGATATGACAGTGGCATACCTCTACACTGTCACAGACATTTATGGAAATATCGTGCAGAAGAGCACTCCCTTCCAATTAACTGCTGGACAAAGCCTGAGCATTACGTTGAATAGTGTTACCACCGGCTTGATATTGTCCATTACTAATGCGGGCAACCTGACGGTTCAGGCATCCATGGCAAATTGCCATGAACCTATCCCCGCAATCGCGCCGGCTCAACCTTCGATCTGTATACAATGCTTGGTGTTCCATACCTTCCGTGATGAGAACCTTGAAGTCTATCGGCTGGATGGAATTGAAGGACAGGAAGGCTTCAAACTTTACAATCTCTCCAAAGACGAGGCCGTAGATAGCCGTCCAAGCCGCGCGCCCAACGATTCCAACGTAGTGTTCCAAAGTAACCGCGATGGAAACGTAGAACTCTACTATACCGACCTGCTCGGCAGTGGAGAAGCCGTCCGCTTGACAAATACTCAATCGAACAATGCCAACCCAATGTACGGGCCAGATGCGCGCACCATCGTCTATCAGAGTGACAGGAACGGTACCTTCGATCTATTCACCATTGACCAAGTTACAGGGAAAGAACTCCAAATCACCAGTGACAAGTCAGACGATATCAACCCGTTCTACTCGCCCGATCTTAAGTGGCTGGTCTACCAAAGCAACCGCAATAACAATTGGGATATCTTCGTTCTCAATGTTGAAACGGGCAACGAATATCAAATAACCGATACGCCAATGGACGAGACCTTCCCAAGCTGGTCGCCAAATGGCAGGCAAATTGCATACCTCATGGATAACGCTGGCAAGACTGATCTTTACATCGTTGACCAAAACGGCAACAATATGCAGCGTATCACCGTTGACGGACAGACCAATAACCATGTTTGGTCGCATGAGGGCAATCGCATTGCCTATCAATCCGAGCGAAATGGAAATCTCGATATCTACAGTTATGACCTGCTAACTAAAAAGGAATATCGAGTAACCACTTACGCAGGCATCGATTCAGGCCCGACCTGGGATTGCGGCAGTACAAACCTGGCATTCACCTCCGATCGGGATGGCGATACAAACATCTTCCAAGTATTCTGGCAAGGCGGCGAAGCTGGTAACATGACCATCGACCCTGCTACAGATAAGTGGTCACAGTGGCGGCCATCCAATGATGTTTCGAGCGTCGGGTATTAGCAAGAATTTTATTAGAGAAACAGAAAAGTCCTCCAAATATATTTTGGAGGACTTTCTTGTGAGCGCGGAGGAACTCGAATGCCATCCCCCCTGTGGGGACTCACAACAAAAAAGCCTCCCGATTACGGAAGACTTCTTGTGAGCGCGGAGGGGCTCGAACCCTCAACAAACGGCTTAAAAGGCCGCTGCTCTGCCATTGAGCTACGCGCCCATTTGTAAAGCGGATTGCATTCTATCACGGCAAAATACTGGCGTCAACGTAATAAAGCCAACTGACAACTCATCTATTTGCCTGGAGGCAAAAATGACCGAACTAAAATATGTAACAGAAACAGACTTTCAGGACGAAGTGATCGGTGCCGAACTCCCTGTCCTTGTAGATTTCACAGCAACCTGGTGCCAACCCTGCAAAATGATCGAACCCATCGTCAAACAGCTTGCCGGTGAATGGGAAGGCAAGGTCAAAGTCGTCAAATTAGACGCCGACCAAAACCCCAACATCATGATGCAATACGGCGTCATGGGCATCCCCACCCTCATGCTATTCAAAGGCGGCCAAATCAAGGAACGTATGACAGGATTCCAGCCAAAAGAAAAATTGGCAGCCAAAGTCACCCCGCACGTATAATTTACCGTTCGTCGTATAATAGAGCCGAGCATATCGGCTCTATTTTTTATTAGGGACAGTTCCGTGTCAGAACAAGAAATCCTTCAGGCGGGCGTTACAGCTTTCAAATCAGGCGACAAACAAAAGGCCGCCTCGATACTCTCACAACTTGTCAAAGAATATCCAGGTTCAGAGCGGGGATGGTATTTGCTGGGCATGTGCGTTTCAACATTGGAACAACGCCAATATTGTTATCGACAAGTTTTGAAGATTAACCCCAACAATCCCGACGCAAAAAAAAAACTCTCGCTTCTTTCTGCGCCTCAGCCTGCCTCAACACCTCGAGCATCTACTCCGCTGCCGCCGCGCAGCGAACCCGCCTCCACCCCAATCCCCCATCCCGAACAATCATTTCGCTCCGCCCCTCCATTCATCCCCGACGACCAGAATCAGAGCGTAGATGAAAACGTAGAGAAAGAACAAAAAAAAGCTGCCAAGCAAGCCCTTATAGAAAAAAAGAAAAAGAACAGACAGATTCTAATTGCAGCATCTGTTTCAGTCGTGGTGGTCTTGATATGTGCTTCCATTGCCGCATTCATCATGCTAAACGGCTCATTGAACCAACCCGCATCTCCTGCGCCGCAGAATCAGGTCACACCTTCCTCTACCCCTACCCAACTAATCCCACCAACTGCAACAAATACGTTGCTGCCGCCTACGCAGCTCCCCACGCCACTACCAACTGTCGCGTACACGCCTCTTTTTGAAGAGACCCCGTGTCAATTTGATATCCCCATCGCAACGAGGGTAACCTGTGGCTACGCAATCGTTCCTGAAAATAGAACTGCCAATTCAGTAGACACTATAAAACTGGCAGTAGCAGTTTTTCACAGTACCAGCAATAACCCTGCTCCTGATCCGCTCATATTTTTGCAAGGTGGTCCGGGCGGTCAGGCGGTTGAATTAAGTGCAAACGCTTATGATATTCTTGTGGAGCCTTTCCTCGCAGAGCGTGACTTCATCGCCTTCGACCAGCGCGGTACCGGACATTCGGAACCTGCATTAAAGTGTGATGAACTGGACAAGGCGTACCGTCAAGACATCTACGGAATGATCGATGTGCAATCGCGAGAGTATGTTTTCAAAAATGCCCTGCTCTCCTGCAATGGACTTTTACAGGCAAATGGCGTTGACCTGAACGCCTATTCCACAATCGAGTCTGCTGCCGACCTGCGGGACATTGTAAAACTACTAGGTTATGAAAAGGTCAACTTATACGGCGTTTCCTACGGAACCCGTCTTGCGCTCGTGACCATGCGGAATCATCCTGAGATTATCCGCTCTGCCATTTTGGATTCTGTAGTGCCGGTGGATGCCAATGTTCTGAAAGAATATCCTGCATCTGTCGACTCATCCTTATCCAGATTGTTTGATTCCTGCACAGCAAGCTCCGAATGCAATGCAGTCTATCCAAACCTAAAAACAGTTTTTTGGGATCTGGTGCATAGGCTGGATGAGCGCCCGATCACACTATCCACCTCTGCCTACCCAATGGGGACCGTCACTGAAACAATGGATGGAGCCTATCTATTATCTGTCATCCTTGGGCTGGAACGAAATGCCGACCTGATTGATGCTGCGCCGCAAACGATTTACCGTGTCAACGCTGGAGACCTTTCCACACTGACCGCTGCGCAATATTCCCTGCCATACGCATTTGAAGGCATCAACCCGGGTGTGTATGTTTCTATGATTTGCCGTGAACATGTCCTTGCCACAACCGAGGAAGAGCTTCGGATTGCATCAGAAAAAGTTGATGTCAATGAATTTGTTTGGCGTCCGTTTTACGGGAATTTTGGCGAAATGTTTTCAGCGTGTAAATCCTGGGGGGCGGTTGGACCAGACCTGGGCGAGAATGAAGCGGTTGTTAGTGACATCCCCAGCCTGGTGATCGAAGGCGCATATGATCCAGCCACGCCGCCATTTATGGGAAAACAAGCGGCAGAGAGTTTATCAAACAGTTTCTATTTCGAATTCCCAAATATGGGGCACGCCCCCACAGCCGATGACTCCAGCGGGTGCGCCCGACAAATCGTATTGGACTTTATCAAGAATCCAGCTGTTGAGCCAGATCGAAGCTGTTTAAATGAAATACAGAATGTAAAATTCCTTGTGCCGTACACTGGCGAGCCGGCTATTAAATTAAAGAAACAGAATTCAGCCGGAATAACGGTTGACGCTCCCGAGGGTTGGTTTTACGACGAAGGCTTTTTTGTGCGCTATTCATCCCCGTTTGATGTTACACAGGTGGGAGCTTTCAGCATAAATGTTAGCGTGCAAGATCTGAAGGATTACTTTTCATCCAGTGTGTATGGCTACCGTGAGCTGGATAGCGCCCCTGTGGAAGTAGGAGTTCGAGAAGCCAACGGTTATTTGTGGAAGTTGTATACATCCACATCGAATGGGCATCCTGTAGATCTAGCCGCTGCTGGAAACGGATCTAGCTCTCTGGTGGTTACTATGTTCAGCCATCCAGATGAACATGATGCCCTATACCGCACGGTCTTCCTGCCAATGGTGGATTCAGCAAGGTGAAAAAAAGGCGTTTTCGTTGACGATTCGCCTGCCTTCGTGGTATTATTCGCCCCGCTAAAAAACCAGCCAAAAGCTGGGTTTGTTTTGTCTAAAACAAGAGGAGCATACTCATAAGCGCTAACGAATTTCGAGTGAATGAAGGCATCCGCGTTGCGGAAGTTCGCCTAATTGGTCCGGACGGCGGCAATGTCGGTGTTGTACCGATTCGCCAGGCCTTGCAAATTGCCCGTGATGCTGAGATGGATTTGGTCGAAGTCTCACCAGGCGCCACCCCTCCCGTTTGCCGTGTGATGGATTTTGGTAAATTCATCTACGAAAAAACGAAGAAGGAACGCGAGGCTAAAAAAGCTCAGACCAAGATCGAAGTTAAGGAAATTCGTCTGCGCCCAAAGACAAACGAAGCGCACCGCGGTTTCAAAGTGGATGATGCCCGCCGCTGGCTGAACCAGGGTCATAAAGTTCGTGTGACCGTCAAGTTCCGTGGCCGTGAAATGGACTATCCCGAGATCGCGTTGGAAGATTTGAGAGAAATCGCGCAGGATCTTGCCGATATCGCTACGATCGAAGTCCCGCCGCAAATGGAAGGGCGCACGATGCTCGTGGTTCTTGTCCCTGCCAAGGGTGCGGCAAAAAAGAAAGAGAAAACTGATCAGGCCGAAGTTAAGAACGAAGCGTAAGCCTGAGAGTTGTGAAATGCCCGTAAGGGTGCAAGCCCCTCAAGATGTTGATCGTCCGCGGGCGTAGGAATATGTTCCGCGGTTTACTGCTACTTGCATAATTTACTAAGCCCCGTGATATTGTCAAATAATGACATAGTCATGGTTTAGAACAAACGCAGTACTGCGAATTTTGTCTGAAAGGAGAACACCAGCAATGCCTCGCAAAGCAAA
>Ga0209277_10001559_pt1 | contig 11187 bp, 6 predicted proteins | sample JI81AbrownDNA_FD_187503 | JGI IMG/M metagenome (GOLD analysis project Ga0209277, IMG submission 187503) | Wastewater effluent complex algal communities from Wisconsin, to seasonally profile nutrient transformation and Carbon sequestration -... | ecosystem: Engineered > WWTP > Effluent > Algae... | reverse complement strand
CTAATGATCTGCCTACTATTGCTATTTCTAAAGGTGGGACTGGGGCGACTACGGCGACTGCGGGACTCAACAATTTACTACCTGCGCAAACGGGGAATTCAGGGAAAGTATTGCAAACTGATGGTACGAATACTAGTTGGGTGGCGGCTGCTAATGGATCGGTGACGTCGGTTGGGCTTACTTTACCGTCAATTTTCTCGGTGACGGGTTCGCCGATTACTACTGCGGGTACGCTTTCGGCTTCGCTGGCTACGCAATCGCAGAATCTTTTCTTTGCTTCGCCTGATGGTGCAACGGGAGCGCCTGTTTTTAGAGCTATTACTACTAATGATCTTCCGACTATTGCTATTTCTAAAGGTGGGACTGGGGCGACTACGGCGACGGCGGGACTCAACAATTTACTACCTGCGCAAACGGGGAATTCGGGGAAAGTATTGCAAACGGATGGTACGAATACGAGTTGGACTGCGGCGGCTAATGGATCAGTGACGTCGGTTGGGCTGGCGCTACCGTCGATTTTCTCGGTGTCGGGTTCGCCGATTACTACTGCGGGAACGCTTTCGGCTTCGTTAGCTACACAAACGCAGAATCTTATCTTTGCTTCGCCGGATGGTGCGACGGGGGCGCCTGTTTTTAGAGCTATTACCGCTAATGATCTGCCTACTATTACTATTAGTAAAGGTGGAACGGGGGCGACTACGGCGACTGCGGGACTCAATAATTTACTACCTGCGCAAACGGGGAATTCAGGGAAAGTATTGCAAACGGATGGTACGAATACTAGTTGGGTGGCGGCTGCTAATGGATCGGTGACGTCGGTTGGACTTACGCTTCCATCAATCTTCTCGGTGTCGGGTTCGCCGATTACTTCTGCGGGAACGCTTTCGGCTTCGCTCGCTACACAAACGCAGAATCTTATCTTTGCTTCGCCCGATGGTGCGACAGGTGCGCCTGTTTTCAGAGCTATTACTGCTAATGATCTGCCGACTATTACTATCAGTAAAGGTGGGACGGGGGCGACTACGGCGACTGCAGGACTCAATAATTTACTACCTGCGCAAACCGGGAACTCAGGGAAAGTGTTGCAAACGGATGGTACGAACACTAGTTGGGTGGCGGCAGCGAATGGATCAGTGACTTCTGTTGGACTTTCGCTTCCATCGATCTTCTCGGTGTCAGGTTCGCCGATTACTTCTGCTGGTACGCTTTCGGCTTCGCTGGCTACGCAATCGCAGAATCTTATCTTCGCTTCTCCGGATGGTGCGACCGGTGCACCTGTTTTCAGAGCTATTACTACTAATGATCTGCCGACTATTTCTATTTCTAAAGGTGGGACGGGGGCGACTACGGCGACTGCGGGGCTCAATAATTTACTACCTGCGCAAACAGGAAATTCAGGAAAAGTGTTGCAAACGGATGGTACGAATACTAGTTGGGTGGCGGCATACGGCGGACTCGTCAATTTCACCGAATCAGCAAATTCCGCCGCGCCTAACACTACAACACCCGTCGCGCAACTCCTTGCAACCGGCGGCGCGACTAATATCGATGTAGCGCTTACTCCAAAAGGAAACGGCGCACTTGTAGCACAAATTCCGAATAGTGCAGCAAGCGGCGGCGACAAACGCGGGACAAATGCCGTCGATTGGCAGACTTCACGCACAACCTCCACGCAAGTAGCAAGCGGGAATAATTCCTCGATTGGCGGCGGACTTAATAATACAGCAAGTGGACTCAATTCGAATGTTCATGGCGGTACAAGCAATACAGCAAGCGGACAAAATGCAACCGTCGGCGGAGGTTCGATAAATACTGCAACTTCAACCGGTGCAACGATTAGCGGTGGCAATAGCAATCTGGCAAGTAATTCCAATACCACCATCGGCGGCGGTAATGGCAATGTAGCAAGCGGACAAAATGCGACCATCGGCGGCGGTGATGTGAACTCTGCAGCCGGGCTGAATGCAACCGTAGCCGGTGGCAGCACCAATTCTGCAAGTGTATCCGCTGCAACGATTAGCGGCGGTACGAATAATACAGCAAACGGTGGCGCGGCAGCCATCGGCGGCGGCTCGGGTAACCTCGCAAGCGGTTCGTATTCAAGCATTTCCGGCGGACGCTCCAATACTGCAAGCGGTGTAGGTTCCGTCGTCGGTGGTGGCGGTGATAATGGCGCGGCGACCAGCGGCAATACTGCTTCCGGAGCTGTCTCTTCCATTCTCGGCGGCTATGGTAATAGCACTGCAGGCGATTATTCCTCCATCCTCGGCGGACGCGGACTCACCCTCGGCGCGACTGCCGATCGCACAATAGGATTCCACGCCAATAATGCCGGCGGTTCATCCCCAATGACCATCGACTCATCGGACGCAGCCGTCTTTGGCAATGCAAATGTGTGGCTTGCGAATACCAATAATACAGCGGCCGAACTCCGATTCTACGAAGCGCAAAGCACAAATGGCGCTTTTCCGGCTGCTGGTACAAACTTCACGTCCTTCAAGGCAGGTACGATGTCAGCAAATGTCGCCTACACTCTGCCTACTGCTCAGGGCAGTGCCAATACCTTCCTCAAAAATGACGGAAGTGGTAATTTATCATGGGGTTCGCCAAGCAGTTTGGCTAATTTTGTCGAATCGGTCAATTCCACCGCTCCCAATGCCACTACTCCCGTTGTACAACTCCTCGCTCTCAACGGCGCAACAAATGTGGACGTAGCCCTCACACCGAAGGGGAACGGTTCGGTCATGGCTCAAATTCCTAACAATGCATCAAGCGGTGGTAATAAACGTGGTTCAAATGCAGTGGACTGGCAAACAGCACGCTCCTCGGCTTCACAAGTAGCAAGTGGCTCGTTTGCCACGGTTAGCGGTGGGTATCAAAATACTGCAAGTGGAAGTAATTCAACTATTGGCGGTGGAAATGCTCATGTCGCAAGTGGCTCGTCATCGACCGTTGGCGGTGGGAATGATAATAAAGCAATTCATACCTACGCAACCGTTGCCGGTGGAAATGCCAATACAGCAAGTGAAATTGGTTCAACAATCGGCGGCGGATATAGTAATACTGCCAGCAATACCTATACAACGATTGCCGGTGGCTATGCCAACTCCGTCATCAGTACTTCTGGATTCGTCGGTGGAGGTACATTTAATAATGTTCAGAATAGTTATGCTACCATCGCCGGTGGTCGCTCTAACTTTGCAAGCGGTATAGGATCATTTGTCGGAGGTGGTGGTGAAAACGGCACTGTTACATCCGGTAATGCCGCTGCAGGCGTTACCTCAGCTGTCGTCGGCGGTCTAGGGAATATCAATTACGGAGATTATGGCTCCATCCTTGGTGGACGCGCGCTCACCTTCAGTTCCTCTGCCGCCAGATCTGTCGGCTTTCATGCAAATAATAGTGCAGGTTCTCTCCCGATGACTATAGATGCATCTGACGTAGCCGTTTTCGGTAATACGAACCTATGGCTAGCCAATAATAAAAATGTTGCCAGCGAAATGAGATTCTACGAAGCGCAAAATTCTTCGGGTACTTTCCCGGTTGCGGCTACGAACTACACGGCATTCAAAGCAGGCACACAATCAGCGGATATTACCTATACACTTCCTGCATCCCAAGGTGGAGCAAATTCTGTGCTCACGAATGATGGCAACGGTGGACTTACCTGGGGCAAAAAAACCCTTCAACTTCTTGACCAAGCAGTCGATTGCGCGAATCTTCCTGCCGATGGCGGTACTGCGTATGTGAATGTAGCCGTCACGGGCGCAGCAGTCGGAAGTACGGTCATCGTCTCTCCTCGCGGCGATATGGAAGACGGCATCGTCATCGCCTCAGCCCGCGTGTCGGCAGCAGATAATGTGCGGATTAAATTTGTGAATTCGAGCAATGGAGCCGTGAATCCTGCTGCCGTCAATTTTGATGTAACCGTTATACAACCTTAAGAGTTATTTCAATTTATTTTTATACTGAACTGTATAAAATAGTATCCTATTTATAAGGAGCTGTCATTCTGAGCCCTTCGGAGGGCGAAGAATCGAAACTCGCTGCACGGTCATGCTATTACGTCATCATGTTTCGATTCTTCAGTCGAAGACTCCTTCAGAATGACATACTTTTAAATCAATTTTAGTATTACAGCAACTCTATGAAATTACTCACACTTATCCTTCTATCCTGTTCGGTCATCTGCACCGGACAAACGATTAATCGCAGCGTCATGGGCAGTGGCGGCGGGAGCTCGACCAATGGCACGACCACCCTACGCGGCACCGTGAGTCAGACGGCAATCGGTCGAATCGCACAATCGCAGGCACGTCACTCGGTGGGGTTTTGGTATAATGCTTCCCAAATTATGCGGTCGAGTGGGTTTGGTAGCGTGGTCGTAATCCCGAGCGTCGAAGTGCCGATCGGACAATCGGTGAAAGTGCCGTTGATTCTGGAGCAATCGAGTCATTTACTGGAAACATCAGCGCGCACATTTACGGCGGTAATCACCTTTAATGCTTCGCTCTTAGAACCGATTGGCAGTAAATATCCGTATAAGCGTAACGGGAATAAAGGTGAGCTGACGGTCACCGGCACGGTCACCGATACAGCGGGTGTTTTGGCGGAAATGGAATTCACCGCCAAGCTTGGCGACGCCGAAAGTACCCCGCTGACTATTCAATCCTTCCTCTGGAATGAGACCAATCGCGTGAAAATTATCACGAAGAATGGTGACCTTCATCTTACGGGAATCTGTGAGGCCGGTGATACTTCACGACTTATCAAGCGTTCGGGTGCGGCAGCGCTCATTCGGGCGTATCCGAATCCTGCTGTGAATGTCTCGACGATTGAGTATCAGCTCAGTGAGCGTGGACTAACGTCGGTCTATCTCGTTGATGCACAAGGAAAAACACTCGCCTCGCTCTATCAGACAGACAATGCAATGCCCGGACATTTCTCCTTTGATGCCGATGTGCAGCTCATTCCAAGCGGTTCGTACTTTTTAATTCTCAAGACGCCGAATGAGATCTTCAGCAAACGCTTTATGATCGAACGGTAAACGCGTATGATGTTCATTTTACATAAGGTGAGTTCGGGATAACCACCTCTCATACTATTCAATACTATAAGGATGATAGATGGAATTACGATATACTCTGCACCTCCTCCATCCCTAAAAGGGATGAACATCAATAGCCACCGATGATAGGGTCGTACAGCGTTTAATTAATAAAGCAATGTTGTTGTTTGTTGTAACTGTTTGTAAATAAACAAAATAAAAAAGTCGCGCAGAGTGTGTATTATAACTATTTAAAGCACAACCCTAAAATCGGTGGATAAATGCAGCGTTCCCCAAAAAACCCCAACGGGGTTTAATGACGGTATGGACGCAATTAAACCCCTTTGGGGTTTAGGAATTACGTATCTGTGTCCCCCGCATTCCATGCGGGGCTATTGAAATTGAAGCCCTTTGGGCTTCTCGAATGCACTGTTGTTATCTCGAACTCACGTAAAACAATTTACTCAAACAATCCAATACCCATGAAACGACTCTTCCTCATCGCCATCATCGGCATCATTAGCTCGCAGGCACTGCCCGCGTTTGCGCAGAATATGATCATAGATTCCACCGGCAAAAAAACGCTCGAATGGACGCTCATGCTCTCCGGCGGACTGAACATCAATCAGCAGCAGGCGAATTTTACGGGCATGCCGGGCGTGCCGAGCTGCTGTCCGCAATATTCAGACGGCAGCAGTAATGCTCCATCTTTCGGTGCGGTATTTTCGCTGCCTATAAGCCGTTCGCTCTTTGCCGAAATGCACATCGGACTCGAAATGCTCAACGGCACGATGACTGCGCAGCAAACGCAAACAATTGATAATTATGGACTAGCAGTGGGATTATTCGAACACAAAATCGACACCCGAATCAGTATGCTCACCTTCGAGCCGATGATAAAATCTATTCTCTGGAAATCTTTCGCCGTGCATGCAGGACTCAGCATCGGCGCGCTTCTGCGGGCTACCTACTCCCAAAGCGAAACCCTGCTCGCGCCCTCCGATATTACCTTTGAAAATGACAGCCGCGTTCGTAATAAGCGTGAAGGCACAATCGCCCAAACATCAGCGCTGCAAGCGGGATTGACAGCCGGACTAAGCTATGATTTCCCGATTAATGCAGAAGGTTCACTCGCCATAACTCCCCAAATATTCTATACATATAGTCTGACGAATATTATTTCGACCAGCGATACGTGGAAGATAAATTCTCTCCACGCTGCGCTTGGCGTCACCTATTCCTTCCTCAAAGCGCCGCCGAAACCGTCGGACTTGCCGCTTGAGTCGCCGCAGCAGCAGCCGCATATCCCGACGAAGAGGTAAGCCTGTTTTACAGTCAACCCGAGAGTATCGTTTCCGAACGATGCCCTCGGGTTCTGGGGGCAAAAAAAAACACGCAGAGAGCGTGCCTTTTCCTGCACTTTTTCTCTGCGTGTCTTGCTCCAAAAGCTATGTCTGCCTGCGGCTTACACCGCTACATCGACCTGCCCCATTTCCTTGCCTTGCCAGCGCAGGATGACCTTCATCTTAGCTTGTCCGGGCGTCGTCGTCGTGATGCGTTTGCGGATACCGTCGAGCAGGAGAATTGCCTTGCCCTCGGTTAAACTGGTCATTGGATTGGGAGTTCCGTCGGTGACTAAGTCCACGACCACGACGGGCGGCATCGAACGGTCAAACTCAAAAAGAGAGTATGCTGAGATTCGGAAGTCGTCAGTTTGTCCGCCATATTTATAGTCGAAGGTGATGTTTTTTCCGTCGAATTGAGGATTCTCAAGGTACATCATCGGATATGAGCTCACCGGCACACCTGTCGCCGGCGTGTCCTGGATGTCAATTGTCGCGAGGATAGGATCGGTCGGCACAGCTACTTTCAGCACCATTTTCGACTCGGCAAAGGTTGAAAGCGATGTCCAAATCGTAAGCGTTGTGCCATAATCGCTGTACTCGAAACGCCCTGTATTGCGCAGGAAATCGACATAGCGGTTAGCGACGTCCTGATTCTGACATGCCATCTTGGTAAGTGCTATATTATCAAGATTCATGGATTGATAGTCGGCGCTGAAGGTGAGGTCTGCCGTGCCCTTGTTGCAGTCGGCAAGTATCGTCGCCGAACCCTTCCCCTGGGCGCTTGGATAGAAGGTAATCGTGCAGTTTTGGGCATTATTCTGCACTTCTTCGATACCTGCATTTACGTAGGAATAGAGCGTATAGGTATGCCCCGTGAGCTGCTTGACACGCAGGTCGAGTTCATCGCCGGGATTTCCGCCGGTACCTGTCAGCGGAGCAAAGACAAGTGTACGGCTAACTACTTCAGGAATCGATACTTCGGGCGTGTAACTGATGCGGAGCTCTTTGTCGGTAGCCGTATATGCAGCTGCCCCGCGCAGTCCCATCAAATACTCAGCATCCGGTAGTCCATTCCCACAAAAGGCTTCTGTGGAAATAATATCACTGAATTTCATCTCACCCGGTTTACTGCTTCGCAGATTTGCACCGTAACTGTTACAAATATTCATGCCGCTGACACGGGTAGGCGTTTCGAAACCAATCGTTATAAGCTGTTCTTTGGCAATAGGTTGTATTTGCTGCTGACTGCTGAGCGATGTACTTTCAATAGAGGTCAGTCTCCATTTGGTGCCTACTAACTTCTCAATCGGCAGAGTGTTTTTGGTGCTATCGGTTGGATTACCGCCACCATTGCCCTTATCCCATGGATCGATTCCCATTTCGCGGCAGGATTGCACCGTTAGACAGGCAATAAGCGCGAGTGCGAGGAGAGAGAGTTTGTTTTTCATAGATGTACCTTTCTGATTATAATTTAGAAAAATGATGATATAAGTGTTTTTAATTATTACACGTTAGAGAATTACCGGAATTGACTTTAATTCCTGTCCATTCCATCGGAGTAGTACCGTGAGCGCTGTTTTGCCCGGACTTGCAATCAGGATTCTCGCGCGAATTGCATCAAGCGAGAGATGCGCTTCGCCGCTGGTGATACTGCTGAATGGATTCATCGAACCGTCGGTCACGAGATCCACGACCACGACCGGTGGGTCGCTTTTGTTAAATTCAAAGAGTGAATACGCGGATATTCTGTAGTCGGCTGTTTTGCCATTGTACTGATAAGTAATCTTGATGTTTTTCCCATCGAAGACTGCATCGGTGAGTGTAAAGGACGGATACGATCCCACAGGCACGCCACTTGCGGGAGTCTGAAGTATTTCAATGAGTTCCTGCGGGAATGGATCGGGTCCGGGAGAGAGCTTGAGCACCATTTTCGACTCGGCAAAGGTCGTCAGCGACGTCCATATCGTGAGCGTTGTACCATAATCGCTGTACTCAAAGCTTCCGGTATTCCGCAGGAAATCGACAAAACGGTCGGCTGTGAGCTGATTCTGACAAGCCATTTTGCTAAGCCCAATATTATCAAGCTTCATGCTTTGATAGTCGGCGCTGAACGTAAGGTCAGCGTAGCCCTTGTTACAGTCGGCAAGGATAGCAGCCGAACCTTTTCCCGTTGCCGATGGAGCAAAAGAAATAAGGCAGTTTTGGGAATTCGGCATCACGTCCTCGACTCCGGCGTTGACAAACGAATAGAGCATAAACGTTTGCCCTGCAAGCTGTTTGACGCGGAGGTCGAGTTCGCCGCCCGAACCGTCATTCCCGGTGAGGGGAGCATAGACCAGTGTGCAGGTACCGCCGTTAGCGACCGGCACTTCTGATTGGTAATTGATGCGAAGTTCTTTGTCAGTAGCAACATACGTCGTTGCATTGTTCAGGGCGAGCAAGTATTCTGCATTCACGAATCCATTACCGCACAATGCTTCGGTGGAAATAATTTCCGTAAATCTAATTTGTCCCTCCGGCGTGCCGCTCACCGTTGCACCGTAGGTATTACAGAGGTTGGTGCCGCTGACATGCCCGGGGATATCGAAGGTTAATGACAGAAACTGTTCTTTCGGCAGCGTGACAATATCCCGTTTATTATTTTTCTCGATTGACATAAGTCGCCATTTGGTATGGAGTAACTTATCGAGCGTGAGTGTTTTGGCGGTGGTGTCCGTCGTGCCGCCTTTATCCTTGTCCCATGGGTCAAGTCCCATTTCCTTGCAAGATTGCATCGATAGACAAGCTACAAGAGTAAGAGCGAGTAGAGTGAGTCGCTTTTTCATAGAATTTCCTTTGTATATAATTTATTTTTATACTGGTTATTAAAATTTAATTTCCACCTGATACACTGCGCCCAGTGAACGTAAACTATACCACTCTGCAGAATTTTGGTACAGAAATGCGCTGCCTTCTATGCCCGCCGACAGTGCGATACGTCTATCCGGCTGCCAGCAAAGACCTGCGAGCAGGCGGCCGGACGGACCCGACATCGAACCGCCGAGTGTAACTTGTGTATAAGGTGTGATTTCATAATAGGTTAGATCGCTAAATCGCTGTCTGTAGAATGCTCCCGCCCAGTCAATCGACGTGTGGAGAGTGGACTTTTCATTCTTACCGTTTTCAAACGTAAAATACCGCATCGCCTGACGTCCGCCTTCGACGCCGAGGCGAATATCCTTGCTCACATCATACCCGATGGAGAGCGCTATATTATTGAATTCATTACTTATTGCCGTTGACGCTACCGATGGGAAGGACGATAATTCCATCAAGCCGCGCATCGACACGGTAATAGGTAAGGTATTTTCAGTTGAAGGCGCAGTTACTTCCTGCGTAAGGGTGGGATGGAATTGCGGTGAAGAAGAAAACTGTGGAATTTCGCGCTCGTTTGCTGCATATTGTAAATGAGCAATCTGTATCTGTGGACAAGTGGAATTGCCTGAAAATTCAACAGCATTGTGATATTCCTGCGCTGTGAAGGATGCTGCTGCGTTTCGCTCCCCATGGAGATTATTGATTTTATTGTCTGTATTTGTGGGTACACTATGTTCGCGCAACGTTTTATTTATCAATACACTAGATTCATTTTGACTATTAACTGATATCGGTGCTTGGCTTAGTAATGCACCCGATTTTACCTCATCGCGCGCTGTCGAGATTATCGTTTTTCCCGTAGTAGCACTAACGGAAGCATTCGGCGTCGTGGGAACATTTCCCCAAAAATACACTGCACTGAGTGCAGCGCCGCCGAGCGCAAAAAGTGCAGGCAGGGCGAGTGATTTGAGCCCCATATAGACCTTTCCGGCAAACGTGGCGACTGCCGTTGAGGCGCCGCTGCCTGCTGCGCCCGGAAGCGCAAAACCCGCTTTTTGGAAGAGTGCAGCCGTTGTTTCCGGAGGCACTGCCAGGGCTGAACAGTCCTTTTCGAGGGTCGAGCGGATGAGGATTGCTTCCTGCAACTCCTGTTGTAATTCGGGGTTACCTGCGAGTGTATTGAAGAGCATCTCTTCCTGTGCGGCGTTTGTCTCGCCGTCAACGAATAAATACACGAGCTCAGATAGGGGCGTATAATTTGGTTCGGCTGTCATAGTTATTGCTCCATCTCTTGAATATAAGGCGAGAGAATTTCCCGCAATTTCTTTTTTCCGCGAACGATCCAATTTCTGACGGTCGAGACCGGTACATCGGTCGCTTCGCTAATTTCCTGATAACTCATTCCGTTGTATGCTTGGAGCACAATTGCCTCCTTGTGGTCATCGGGCAGCGCATCGAGAGCGGCTACGAGCAAATGGCGGAGTTCTTTTGATTCTAATGACGTGTCATGCGTCGGTATTTCCATACTATCAAAGGAGATGGTGTGGTTTTGCTTTTTCCGCGCATCAAAACACAAATTCCGGGCAACGCGGAGTAAAAATCCCGCGATATTACTCATCTCGACGCGTGAGTCGGCGGCTTTGAGCAGGCGCATGAACGTATCCTGCAGTACATCGCTTGCCATTTCATCATGCCCGCAAATCCGCCTGCAGTATTGATACAGGCGCTGCGAGTGACGCTGATACAGTTCTGTAAATGCCGATTCCTTCTCGGCTTTAGAACCAAAAAGCATCGCATAGAGCTGTTCGTCGGATTTATGAGAATTTTTGTGTGTCATTCGTTTGGATGTCTATTTTCTACCGCAATGACTTTTGGGGCAGTGTTCTTGTTTCACTTGAGTGATAAATTAACATTTTTAATTCTTCCGAGAGTATCGTT
>Ga0209277_10001558_pt1 | contig 11188 bp, 9 predicted proteins | sample JI81AbrownDNA_FD_187503 | JGI IMG/M metagenome (GOLD analysis project Ga0209277, IMG submission 187503) | Wastewater effluent complex algal communities from Wisconsin, to seasonally profile nutrient transformation and Carbon sequestration -... | ecosystem: Engineered > WWTP > Effluent > Algae... | reverse complement strand
AGATTTTATTCAATAAAGTATTTGCGTAAGTGGCATTAAAAAATGTGAGTGGATTGTGAATGCAAGAAACAGAAATTAGACTTCTGGAAACCGATACATTGATGTCGGAGATAATAAATAGAACCCCATCCCTGAGAACTTATAAGCCTCCCTTTTGGTGTAAGAATGCATTTGTGCAAATCCTCTGGCTGATTATTCGAGAAATTGTTTATTACAACACAGTAAAATACCAGCGGCATAAATTGATTAGACCAGATGGTGGAACTCTATGTATTGATGTCTCGAAGGATGAAGAATTAAAAGAAGATGCTCCGATTGTAATTTTTATTCACTCGATTACAGGAAGTTCGAATGCAGTAAATAGCTTTGTGCGATATGCGCGAGACCGTGGGTGGCGCTCGATTGTTTTAAATCGGCGAGGTCATGATCATCCCCTAACAAGTCCTAATTTTAATTTAATGGGAGATGTAGATGATACAGTTGCGATGATAGATCATATCAAGACAATGTATCCCGATTCTAAGTTTATGAGTGCTGTTGGTATATCTGCTGGAAGTGGACAAGTTGTTTCTTATATTGGACGGGAAGCGCATAATGTCGGAATATCCGCTGCTGTATCTCTTTGTCCCGCCTATGATATAGGACAGGCATTTGCGAATTTGGATGAGCATTATCCATTCGTCGCTTCTTTATTATTAAAAAGAATTCAGAGTTATTTCTTAAAGAACAATGCTCGAGTGCTTAAAGATGCAATTGGCTTTGAGGAAGGTTTACGGGCTAAATCCTTGCATGAATTTGTAGAAAGAGTAACTCCCATTTCTGGATCAAAGGATTGGGAGCATTATTTAGAAAAGCACAACCCGATGTCTCATTTTAAGGACAATCAAGTTCCGTGTCTAATCCTAAATAGCCTCGATGATCCAATCTGTGTAAAAGAAAATATTCCCAATGAACGCTATCAAAACTACGCTATCGTCTTGACTCAATATGGCTCTCATATTGCTTTTGCAGAAGGTCTTTTCGCACAGCGCTCCTGGATGGAAAGAATCACAATGGATTTTCTAGAAACTTGTTCTTCTAAATCTCTTTAAATAAATCCCTCAAATGCTCTTTGTAGTTGTGGTAGGGGCATAGCACCTGAGATTCTTTTTACTTCTTTTCCACCTTTAAAAAGTATGATGGTTGGGATGCTGTTTATATTAAATTGTCTGGCAATATCTGGCTTTTCTTCTGTGTTGATTTTGATTACTGTAACTCTGCCTTTCCAAGCAGATGCTAATTCAGCTATCACAGGACTTAATGTTCTACAAGGCGCACACCAGGCAGCCCAGAAGTCAACCAGTATTGGCTTATCATGAGTAGCCACTAAGTCATTGAAAGAAGATGGTAGTTTTTCACTCATACATGAACCCCCATCATAAAGCCAAGCAACGCGCCGTAGATTGTGCTAATGTATGGATTCGCTGTAATAGGACAGGCACCGGATCTACATCCAATTACCTTATGCCATGCAAAGCCTAACGCTGCACCGGAAAGAACTTGTAGTAATGTTGTCATTGTTATCATAAGAAAATCCTCCTAAGGTTGAAATAGAAATTAATTTGCAAATAGGATACCCTGTAGGGTATAGTGACAGGAAAAAGGTATGATTGTTTTTAAGCAAGCAGAAATTGTTTTATTTAATTCTCTTTTCTATGATAACGGTGTTAATACCATTCTCGTGAATGTAACTGACTTTATCCATTAGCTTTTCTACGAGGAATACGCCGAAACCACCACGACGCTCGCCTTTTAGATTGGCTTCTAAAGACGGTGCAGGAACAGCAGAGCGGTCAAAGAATTTTCCTCTGTCCTGAATCATGATAATGATAGAATCGTCTGTGAATTTTATAGCATAGTCGAAGGTAGGATTGGAAAGCTTTGTGTCTTTGTAGGAATGCATCACAACGTTAGTCGCTGCTTCATCACAGCAGAGAAGAATATCATCGCATAGAAATTCAGCTAGATTACGAATCTTGATTGTTTCAAATAAGAAATCACGAAACTTAGGTATAGATGCATTATTCGCTGGAAATGTTTTTCTGAATTGGTAGTCATCATTGAATTTTAAAATAAGAACAGTGAAGTCATCGAACTGCTCTGTAGTTTGTGAGTAGTCTACGATTTCTTTGTATACTTCCTCAATAATTTCTTGCGGGTGTTTATTTCTACGTTTAATGATTTCTTGAACGAATCTTTCTAACCCAAATTCTACATCATCTTTGTCCTTTTCTTCAATAGCACCGTCTGTATAGAGAACTACCATATCACCGGACTTCGGTTTGATTCTTCCACCTACATACTTCATCGAAGGAATTACTCCAAGAGGAGCACCAGTCCCTTTTATGAACTCATAGCTATTATCCGCTTTAATCCAGATTTGATCATTATGACCGGCTGAGGCAAATTCTATTTCCATAATGGATGGATCATAGTGAATGAAGAAAAGAGTAACAAACATTCCCGATTGAGAATCTTCATAGATGAGTGAATTAGCTGCCTTTAATAATTCAGCAGGATTCATCTCGTGGTTACGGCTGAGTGTGCGCATGACTGAAGAACTCATTGCCATGAATATTGCCGCAGGAAGACTCTTACCGGAAACGTCTGCAATTAGAAAAGAAAATTGTCCGTCTTCGTATTTATAGAAGTCATAGAAGTCCCCAGATACTTCTTTTGCAGGAACTGATTTTACTCCTAGTTCAAAGTTAGATCCAGATGGAATTTTAGAGGGCAAAATATTATTCTGAATATTACGGGTAATCTCTATTTCCTTCTGCATTGCTTTCTTTGCGATCATATCTGCATTGAGCTTAATGTTCTCATATCCTTTAATGAATTGAGAAGAAATAGTCTGGAGCAAACGAAGATTATTCTCTTTGAAAAATGTATTGTCAATTCTCTCAGAAATACAAATCGCCCCAAACGGTTTCTGGTTATTACCCAGTAAAGGAAGAACGATAAAGGAGTCTTTCAAGAATTTCTTGTCTAGAAGGTCAGCATCTTCATCAACTATATACGATTCTTTCAGTAGGATTTTATTTTCAATGATTGCATGAACGATAAGTGAGTCTCTTGGAAATGTTTCATGGGATTTATCTTCAACACCATCTATAAAAGACCATAGATTTAGTTTTTCTTTGTTCTGATCGATTATGAGAATAACAGCACGCTTGGCATCAAGCTCTCTAACTACAATACGAATTGATTTACGAATTAAATCTTGCTCATCTTTGGATTCTAGAACTGCTTTTCCTAAATCAAAAAGACTTCCTAGTTCACTAACTTTTTTTTCTAATTCTCGATTTGTTTTTTCTAGGTTATCAAGTAGTCTTGTCTTTTGAATTGCTACAGCCGCCGCATCTGAGAAGCTAAGAAATAATTCAATATCACTATCGTTGAAATTATTTCGGTCAATAGTGTTAATTCCTTCCATGACTCCGATGACTTCATCGTCGGCGATTAAGGGGGCAGCTAGAATATTACGCGTTGTAAAATCGGAAGCTTTATCTACTACTTTGTAAACACGGTCATCATTTTGTGCATCGTTGATAATCATTGGAACGCGGGTAACTGCGACTGTTCCCGCAATCCCTTTGCCCATAGGCACTCGGATTTTTTGAATTTCTTCTTCTTTTTCTCCTGCCACAATATGAAAGTATAATTCGTTCTTTGCTTTATCAACTAGCAAGATAGAGCAGGATTCTGTTCTGAACACACTCTTTACTGATTCCATTACGTCTTTTAATAGATTGGTAAGGTGACGAGAAGAGTTGATTAAGCCGGACACTCGAATTACTTCTTTGAGTAAAAATTCTAAGCGAGTATTTTTTTGAAGGTTGTCTGTTGAATTGAGTAAAAGCTGAATTGCTGTTGTGAAGTGTAAAAAGATTTCTCCGTTTTCAGGAAGAACGAGAGAGTCTTTTAAGAGTCTGCTCAATGTTTTGGAGTAAACAGAGATTAGCTCAAAGTCATTGGTAGAAAAGTTTTCGAAGTGATTGATTCCGGCTAATAGAAACACTCCAATCGATGTAGCCTCATCTCCTAAAAAGCATGAAATATAGCTCTGATCTGCATCAATCTTGGAGCCCGGAATGGTGGAATTTTTTTTGATTCTAAAACTTCTTTTCTCTCTGAAGCAGTGATTCGCAAGGATCCGCGCTTCATCTGATAATGATTCTGCCCCAAAACTTTTAAGAGTATTCTTTTCATCTAGAAAAAATAAAAAGCCAGATTTTGCTCCGACATTTTTTATCGCTTCATTTAAGATTAATACAAAAACCTGTGTTAGGTTTTCATTTTCCTTGACCGATGCAGTTCCTCCAGAGTTACTTTGAAGGAGAGTTAAAAGAGTAGATTGCAGCAAACGTTTATGAAAAGTTCAGCTTAAGAGTTTCTTCTCGGAGCTTTTTGTTAGCTTGTTCTAGCTCTTTGATTTTATCGAGAGCATTCATAAGCTCATCTCTTGAAATATTAGAAACTATATCGGAAGCTTGCATTGTTTGTTGTGCGTTTTTCATTTCAGATGAAGAATAATCAATAATAGACTCATACATTTTAATAATTTGATCTGCATTTGAAAGTTCTTTTTCATTGAGTTTAAGAACTTTTTCGTAGCCTTTGATGATGTCGCTTTGAGCCATCACTTTCTTTTGTAAACTTTCTATCGTTTCCATAAAAATCACCTTTTAAATATAAAACTTAAATTGACACATAGGATATAGTTTTCAAACTCATACTATACCTATGGGGACGTAGCTCAGCTGGGAGAGCATTTGCATGGCATGCAAGAGGTCGGGGGTTCGATCCCCCTCGTCTCCAATCTAAAATTACGCCTACATAATTTCTATTGATTATTGATTGTACGTCAATGTTTTTTTTGCTTGCTTGAATTTTTCATTTATATTTTGAGAATGGATATTATTGTAACTGTCAGGCTAAAAATCTGCCTCTGTGGCAGGCTTATTAGTTTATACATTTGGAGAATTTATGGCTGCGAGAAAAGTCCTTAGATTAGGCGATCCTGTACTTAGAAAAATTAGTCAGGTGATCACGGAAGATGAAACAAAGACCAAAGAGTTTAAAAAGCTGATTAAAGACATGTTTGATACTATGAAGTTTGAAAATGGAGTAGGACTAGCAGCACCACAAATCGGCGTTTTGAAGCGATTAGTCGTAGTTGGAGTCGAAAACTCAGAGCGTTATCCGGGCACACCCGACATTGAAGAACGAATTCTAATCAATCCAGTCATAACAGCTTTAGCACCACCGGGGGCAGGATTTTGGGAAGGATGTCTCTCCGTTCCTGGTATGCGAGGACTTGTAGAGCGACCGAATAAAATCAAAATAGAATGGTATGACGAAAAATGGAATCATCATTCAGAAATAGTAGAAGGCTATAGAGCAATTGTATTTCAACATGAATGCGATCATCTAGATGGAGTTTTATATGTGGATAGACTCAAAGATATAAAACTTTTTGGGTATACCGATGTAATTGATACACAGGGCAATGAGCTTGACTAAGTAAAAATAAGACTTTATAACACGAAAAAGTTAAGGCTTAAAGAAAAGAGGCTGCTTAGATGAATTCAAAAATCTCTGCGTAACCGGCGACTTCTGCGCTTAAATTTTTTTTAGTCTTTCCTATAAATGAAAAAATATCTACAAACTTTATTTCTTTTTTTCTTTTCCGTTTCTTTGCTCGCTCAAAATGAGGATAATCAGGATAAACCTTCCTATCATAAAGGTAAAATTCTAACTGATATTAGTATTGCTAGTCTTGGCTCAGAAGTTTCTTCGCGTTCAAATCCGAATACATTTACTTCCCTCTACTTTTTATATGATGTAAGACCATTACTGCTTTCCTCGAATACTCAAAGTGTTGACCTCGGTTTGTATAAATATGCAAGTTATAGTAAGCCTGAAATTCAAAATTACAATTCCAGACTAGGTGTAGAATATGCGATCTTTGATTGGTTGGGAATTGGTGCATCGGTTTCGGCGACTCGTGTTAGAATTACTAAGATTACTCCGGGAAGTTATCTTACTGCAACGTCTAGTTATTTTTTACCAACTCTTCCAAACGGCAAGGCTCCTACAATCAGTGATTATTTTAGCTTTAGTAGGCAGGAGTTTAGGATTAATTTTGCTACGATTGACTTAGAGGCAAGTTTACATTATCCGTATAAAATTTTCGATCCATACTTTAGGTTCGGCTATGGGGTTACACCCGGTTATCCCGGTGTTTATAAGTCTTCTATTGCAGGTGGACTTAGAATATTTTGGGATAATTTTTATTTGCAAACAGAATACATTCAAGATTTTCTGTATGGTATTCGAATTCAGCAAACTGATTATTTACTCGAACGAGGATTTCGTCTTGGCATTGGCTATTCCTGGCTTTAATAAATATTTGGAGATTGGTTTTCCTTTGTTAAAAAAAGATATTGACTTGTAAGTCTACCTAGGACAGGTTTTTTAGGTAAAGGTTTTAAATTAGGAAAGCTCTAGGGTTTAATGCTGAGGATTTTTGAATGAAATTAGTCATTGATAAAGAAAAATTAAAGAGTATTCAAGATGAAAAAGCCACAAAGAAGAAATACACACTCCTTCTAGTTGACGATGAGCCTGCCAATATTGAAGCTCTCACGATGATCTTGGAAGACACCTACAATATTATAAAAGCATACACAGGCGATGAAGCCCTTGCTTTTATTAAGGAAGACCCTAATCCTTCTAGAATTCATTTGATTATCTCTGATCAGAGAATGCCCGGTATGAGTGGCGTTGAATTCTTAAAGCAGACAATCGCTATTATCCCCAGATCCATTCGAATGATACTCACCGGCTTTACTGATATCAATGACATCATAGATTCCATCAATGAAGGAAAAGTCTATAAATTTCTTACCAAGCCTATTGAACCGAAAGATTTACTTATCTCTATCCAAAGAGCTTTAGAAGCATATGAATTAGAAAAACAAAATATCATCTTAATTGAGCAATTGAAAGAGATGAATGAAAACTTAGAAAAATTAGTTCAGGAAAGAACGGAACAATTACAAGAGTCTCTAACTATTTTACGAAAACAAAAAGAAGAACTAGAATATCTTTCCAATTTTCAAGACACACTCGTCAATGAATTAGAAGTATTATCTATTACAGATCCTCTGACCGGTCTGGCTAATCGTCGTTGGCTTGAATCATTCGCAAAAGAAGAATGTGAAAAAGCATTTCGTAAACAAGATGAAATTTCCGTTATCATGTTAGACATTGATCATTTTAAACGATACAATGATTTTTATGGACATGCGATGGGGGATAAATGCATTAAGATGGTTGCAGAGGTCATCAAGAAAAGTATTCGTCCTAAGACCGACCTGGCCGCTCGCTATGGAGGAGAAGAATTTTGTTGTGTTTTGACTCGGACTGGATTAGAAGAAGCATGGAAAATTGCTGAATCCATGATTCATGCTTTAAAGGTAGAAGCTATTCCACATGAAAAATCAGAGACTTCAAACATGGTAACAATTAGTCTCGGGGTTTATTCTGCTTTGCCTACAGATGAAGGTGCATGGAAGGAATTGATTTTACGAGCGGATGATTATCTGTACAAGGCAAAAACAAATGGTCGCAATCAGGTATGGTTTAAAGAATAAATCTACCAATTGGCAAAGCCGTGAAGCAACGAATTCAGCAATTTTCCAATAAGATACTAATCTATGAAAGAGATTCATTGATTAGAAACAAGATCATTGATATTCTCGCGGCAAATGCATATATTCCTGAATATGTTGAAACAGTCACTGATATTTCTCGTATTCTTCAAAACGATATTGCTTGCTTAGTAATTCTTGATTCATCAGCGTTAGAAAATCTTTCTTTCTTAGGAAAAAATGATACATCGAATGAATTGCCAATTCTCTTTTTGTGCAATGAGTATAATCTAATAAATGAATACTCTAAAAGAGTTACGGATACTCTAAATAAGCCGATACGAGAGCAAGAACTTTTATATCGAGTAAAAAACCTAATAAATCTTAGCCATACGTTTCATGAGCTAAAGAAAAAAAATCTTGAATTAGAAATAGATATGAAAGTTCAGAGATTAATTGAATCAGAACTGCTTGAAAAAGAAAATCGTCTCGCTACAATCCTAGATAGTGTAGAGGCATTTATTTATATTAAAGATACACATTATCGATACCAATATGCAAATAAAAAGGTTTGCGATTTATTTCATCATTCGCTTGAAGATATTATTAATAAAGATGATTATGAATTTTTTGATAATGAAACGGCGACTAATCTACGACAGAATGATCGAAGAATCATTGATTACGGAGAGAGAATTGAGGAGGAGGAAATAAATACCGGAAAGAATGGTTTGATTACTAACGCATTTCTTTCTGTGAAACTTCCATTGTATAAAGAAGACGGAACCGTTTATGCGTTAAGCGGTATATCAACAGAAATCACAAAGCATAAGCAAGCAGAAGATAAACTAAAGCGTGCCTTAGCTCAATTAGAGGAACAGCATACACAATTAAAGTCTACACAGGCACAATTAGTGCAAGCAGAAAAGATGGCAGGACTTGGAACGTTAGTCGCCGGTGTGGCTCATGAAGTAAATAATCCCACCAATTATATTTTCTTAAGCTCTAAGGCATTGGAGCGGGATTTGATTTCATTTAAAGAAGAAGTGATTCAATTGATGGATGGCAGTGAAGCAGTAGTAATTAAATACTTTGAGGATAACTTCAATAAGTTTCAACGGTCTCTATCAAATATTATCGATGGTGGTGAGCGGATAAGAATGATAGTCCAGGACTTGCGATCTTTTTCTAGATTAGATGAGGCTGAGAAAAAACGCGCAAGTATATATGAAATATTGGACTCCACTCTAAGAATTGTTAAGATTCAATATAAAAAAGAAATCAAGATAAGCATGGATTCAAATGTTGATGAAAGTATTGAGTGTTATCCAGCGCAGCTAGGACAAGTTTTTTTGAATGTTCTCATTAATTCCTGTCAGGCAATTTTACAAAAAAAGAAAGACGTTAAAGAAGTATTTAATGGAAGAATAAAAATATCTGTTCAAAGCAGCGAGAATTCAATCGAAGTAGTTATCGAAGACAATGGTTGTGGTATGTCGGATGACGTTCGAAAGAAAATCTTTGAGCCTTTCTTTACTACTAAACTTGTAGGCCAGGGAACAGGACTTGGTATGTCAATCTCTTATGGCATTATTCAAAAACACAACGGACAAATCAAAGTAGAATCAGAATTAAACGCAGGCACAAAGATTACAATCAGCTTACCGTTAGGTGGTATATAGTTAAATCTGTTTTAGCGATGAAACTGTAATGGAAGTATTGTTTAGTTTTCGAGCAAGAATTCTTGAAAGATAAACTCCATACATTGGGTATTTTCGAATTGTATCAATCCAATCTCTAGCAGAAATAAAAATTACTTGCGAAGTAGTTTTGGCTTTGACCGTAGCGGTTCGCCTGTGTCTTAATAAAAATGCCATTTCTCCAATGAAAACATCGCTACTATCGAGGATACTCACGATTTTCCCATCAATCCATGCTTCAAATTCTCCCTTTACGATGAAATAGAGTCCGTCGCTTTTGTCTCCTTTTTGAAATAGAATATCTCCGGCAGATAATTCGATTACCTTATGATCTTCTAGTCCTTGCGGCAATTTGGTATTAGTTGCATCATAGGAGATTTCTAAGGTAACTTTATTTCCGGGTTCATGGTAAGTGATTGAGTCGATAAAACACTTTGTCATGAGAATACCACGACCACTATAGCCTGTGACTTCTAAGAGGTCAGTATTCAAAAAGGAATTGAAATCAAAGCCTTTGCCCTTATCTGTAATCGTGATTGAAATCTTAGTCTCTAAAAGCTCGTATTCTAAAGTGACAATGCGGCTAGCTATCTTTGGGTCTTTCTTTTTTAGTTCTACTAGCTCACGCATTTTGCGATCATCTAACATCCATTCTTTTTTTTCTTCGGTTGTGATTTCACAATTTCCATGTTCAATCGCGTTGATGAGCATTTCATTTAAAGCGAATATAACACCGTATTTTTTTTGAGTTTGAATGAGTCCTCGATTTGCGAGGTTACTTGCGATTAGCTCTGCATAAGCTTTCACATCATCAATTTCAGATTGAATTACGAATAGTCCTTTGTTTCCAATGTCTTGTATAATGCCTGCCCTAAATAAAAGATTCTCGTTTCTCATGAGAACAGAAAGTATCTTAGGCATCTGGGTCAGAATTTCAAAGGGAGAGAAAATGTAAAAGAATGGAAAGTCGATTGCGCCTAATTCTGATTTGTCTTCCTTGATTCCAAATATGCCGGTATTACTGAGCCAATGATCGTGAGCTATTGTATGAAAAATTTTGGGAGTAGAAAAGTCAGTATCATCTAAATCAAAGATAGCAAATTGAGGCATGATGTATTCTAGAAAATGAAGGGTCTCGCTTGGCTCTTTGCTAACTACAAATTCAAAGTCTAGGAAAATATTTTCCGTAAGAGACTTTTCTATACTAGCTCCCAGCTCTTCGTTCTTAGAAAAAAATACTATCATCATGGATTTGATACCTAGTTCAATATGAAAAGCAAACCAAACTAATACAAGGATTTTTTTAATAAAGATTTAAAGCTAGCTGTCTTGCGTAACTTGGCGAAAGAGTGATAGCCGGCAATATCATTAAGAATTGCACAGTCATTTCGAACATCGCTTGGCGGCAGGATTTGCAGCTAAGCAAATGGGTGGATGCGAGAAATCTATCTGACAATAAAAACGATAGTTTTAAGCTATATAGACCTCTCACGATAAAGCTGTTCGAGGTGATTGAGTAATTAATGACATCGGGCTATCGCGTGCTTATTGCAGATCGGTGATAATCTTTTTCTTCATAAAAACTTTACAAAATAATGCTTACTATTTAAGTAGTATATATGCAAAGGAGTATGCTATGATTCAGACAATCACAATGCCGGACAATTGGAATCTTATTTTTAGAGATGAGCTTTTGCTTGGAGAAGGTTTTTTTAGCACAAGCTTTGAAGACACGGAAGGTTTTTTTGAAATCAATGTAAATTATATTCCTTCTCTTGAAAAATACTACAT
>Ga0209277_10001555_pt1 | contig 11201 bp, 7 predicted proteins | sample JI81AbrownDNA_FD_187503 | JGI IMG/M metagenome (GOLD analysis project Ga0209277, IMG submission 187503) | Wastewater effluent complex algal communities from Wisconsin, to seasonally profile nutrient transformation and Carbon sequestration -... | ecosystem: Engineered > WWTP > Effluent > Algae... | reverse complement strand
AATAGTTTTAGTAAGCTACAAAGTAAAGACCTAAAGTTATCCAGCAACTTTAAGCCCTAGTCCTTTGTCTTCATTAGGTACCTTCTGATTCTTAGCATTGCATGTTTATGTGTGGATCTGGGATTTGCCATGACCTGCCTCACTGGTGCACTGCATAGGCTATGTCTTCGATGTTGATTTCTCTAGGAAATTGAGTTTACCCAGGATTCTTCTGTACTCCTATGGTGTATCATTGTGGGTCCATTCTGGTATCTGTGGAGGATCTTGCTTGACAGTGAACAATTGTCATGTGACTTTGTTCTGTAATTGAAGTCCAGGCCTTGTAATATTTGGTCAATTAGTATCAGTTGTGAGAGTTTGTAGCTCACATAATCTCTACGCTCTACCTTCACACCCAAGTATTCATCCACTTCACCTTCATCTTCTTGGTTCATGGGCTATTGATGCTACAACATTATTGTCTGATTCAGGTGTGATATCTTCAGCTTCATTTGTCTCCCGAGTGTTTGTATGTTCCTCCTCTGATGTCATTGGTGCAGGGTGTTCAATCATTGTCTCATTGGCTGTTGCTGTATGATAAGCTGTTTTTCATGCTCCACTGGTTTGTCTTCATTGGTATTCCGCTCCAATGTGTGGTTGCTTGTCCTATCCAGATCTTCCATAATAGTTGTCTTGGGTGCCCACTTTATTTGCTAAATGATTCTGATGAAGAAAAGGAAGTCAAGAGAGACTTGCTACTAGCTTGTGTGCTGGCTGGAGAATATGTCTTTGCAATCAAGTCTTTCAACTGAAATAGATTTGCAAGATGATTCTAATGAGGAGAAAAAAGTATTTTGGAACTATTTTTAGCTTTTTAACTTTGTAAGAATATTTATAGCTTTGTAAAACTATTCTGATCAATGTGAAAAAATTGGCGGTTTGGGAAATGATTCAGAGCTTTGTAAAACGATTCAGAGCATTATAACACATTTCAGCACTTTGTAAATCTATTCAGAGCATCTATATACTATTCTGATATTTTAAACCATTCAGCTTTTTGAATATATTCACCACTTTGTAAAGCTATTCAGAGCCTTTGAAGACATTCAAAGATTTTTAATGCTTTCTGAAACTGTTCAGCGCATTGTAATTCAGAGCATCAAAACTGTTTAGAGCGTTGTGAATCTATTCAGAACTTTGTTCATATCTTGGTACAACAATTCAAAGGTTTGCAAAGCTATTCAGAGCTTTGTACTCATGCTTTGAACAACTTTTCAAGGCTTTGTACAGCTATTTGATTCACCTTGGTATTCGATGCACCTTGGTAGGATGAGCTGTCAAAATTACTTCTACCTTCTGTTCCAAGGAGGCATCATGGATAGAACTGTTAGCTTCTGCAATTTACATTCCTTCCTTTTGTTTTTGCTTCATGATTTCAATGGATTTTTGAATCCTAAACCTCAACCATCTCAGATCTATGCTTAAGAAAACTTGATCAATATTGATAAATCACAACAAATTAATTGTTCGAACGAATCCAAATACAATTGATCAGAATCGTTTTTGCAGATTATGCAATTGTTTAAGACATCATTGTCCAAGATTTGGTTCAGCATGGACTAGAAAGGCCAGCTTTTAGTTAAACTACATATAACATTCATTAAATCTTAATAATTTAATCTTAATTCAATATTTAAAATCAATCTAAGATGTGATTTAACTATAGCTAAGTAAAATTTAAATATAACATTCATTTAATCTTAATTCAATATTTGAAATCAATCTAAGATGTGATTTAACTATAGCTAAGTAAAGTTTAACCTGACAGCAAGTTGATTTTTTCTATTAATCAGAACAACAATATCAGTCTCCATATCATGTTTGATTAATTCATTAGAGCAGTACAAGTTAGATTGTCGAATTGTATTGTTGCCTCCATCTTCTCTTGTTCTGTTTCACTAGCTGATTGTTGACTCGAGTGTTCGAAGACCTTATAATGAGTGTTCGCAGATCTTGTTGGTAAATATGTAAAAATATTCGCACGTGCTTTTTTGCATGCGAATGAGCCTTTTTTCACCTACAGCTGTAAATTTATGATTAGCGCTGATGAAAACAGCTCCCCACCCAAAAAACCTGGGAAACACCAAATCGATCAGTATGGAAAGCAGTAACTGCCATTGAAATGAGACAATAAGTGTTTTAGTATCCCGATCTTACCCTGTCAAGAACAAGCCTTAGGGTCCATTTGTCAAACTTTTCTTTTCTTGTAGTTTGTATGTTAGTACGTATGCAGGAGATCCAAATGCATGCAGGTGTGATATATTGGGTATACTACTTTCCTTGCAAACATTGCAATGGGGATTTGCCCATTATGTGTGCATGGTGAGTGGTTCCATAATTCATTCGCCATTAACACTGCATATGGCCAAAGATCTGATGTGATGGCATTTGGGCACTTGTGCACAGCTTGCATGATCAGCACTTGAACCTGGTCCTGCAAATCTCTTATTCGTTTTTCTGCTCGACCATTTTGGTCGTACACATTGACTCCATAGTATGAAATGTTTTTTCTTTCATTTTTGGTGTCATCCACAAACGCATTATCTGCGAATCTGCTATTATTTGGATGGCTGTTTTATATTTACATGCCATATATTCTGGCATACAACTCAAAAGCAACCTTGGCCTTCATCGGTTCTTTGTCGGTTTGTTGTGCATGTAAAAAAAGAGAGGTCAAATTGATCATCCACGAACACACTTGCTGCTGTGTACCTTGCCTTCATTAGGCTGCCCTTCATTTGCGTGATCAATTCTTTGGTTGCTGACTCAAAGGTGTCAATTTATACATACTCTTCTGGTGATCTTCCTTGTTTGATGGGTGTTGTAGATGCTTTTCCTCGCCATGGATCTTTTGTGTAACTTTTCCAAAAATGCATCTGGCATACATTGGCATTTCACACTTTATCAAATTGGTTAGTTCTTTTGGAATCATAGGCATCTGTGCCATCATTGTCAATTTTCCCAAAAGGAGATGATTTAGATTTATATGACATTTCATGAGATTGTCTTTGACCATAGATTTCAAATCCTGTTCGCAGAATGTGCTAATTTCCTCTACTATCTTCTCGTATCCCTCGCCTAAATTGAATGGTGTGCTTGGTTCAATGTTTGCTTTGGTGTCTGTGTTAATTTCATGTGTGTTGATCACCATAGTGGCATAATCAATTGTCATGGCCATGAACTTGTTGAATCCATCATATCCTGGTGTACTCCAAATAAATGCACAGTTATTATTCGGGTTTAGCTTCACACTTCTGTTTCGTTTTACCCCCATCCCAAACCAATTATATCTGCTCATGACTCACATTGCAGTATGTTCCTGGCGGATGTTTGCTCTGTTGACTCCAGTGCTGGGGTGACAGAAGGTGATATGGTGAGTCCTTGCAGTAATTGGTGTAGGGAATCTCTATAGTTCTTTCTATCACATCATTGTCCTCTATGCTAAATTTCCAAGTCTCTTTCCACTTGACTGCATATCCTCTATTGATCCCTTGAATTTGATTTTGCATGGTTTGATATCTCCAGTAATATCCCTTCTGCTCTTTGCTATGGAGTGTGAACTGCAGCTTCAATCGCAAACTGGTACGAAATCGAATTGTATAGGCATCCCATTGCCTGTTGGTCATGTGATCATACAAATCATGTTGTTGATTATTGATGCAAGACTCTCTTGTTTCCTACTATTGTGCTATGTCTACTTCTGCTATATGATCCTATGTGTTGAATTGAAGTGATCTTGTACTTCTGGGTGGGTTTGGTAGTTCGCCATGTGGTTGTCAGTAAATGTATGCAATGTTCAGCAAGTCTAAATACATGTTGGCATAAATAATAAACACAAAAGATTTCTAGTCAATTTACCCATTTGTTAGTATTCTCCCTGTGTACCCCTTCTAATGCTATAATCATTCGTTTCGTCAGCGTCAACCACTGACATAGCAATCGTTCCATCAAGCCATAATTAAGTTCCTGGATTGCTGATAGAACATTTGCCAACCTCCACTGATTTTATCTCTCGCTTTAGGGATAATCCTCCTTGTTCCTTGCCAGGTTGCATTCATTTGGCTTGTGCAAGTTCCACATTGCATGTTTTGGGCACCAATTGTACTCGTTGTTGTTAATCTGTTTCATTTCATTGAGATCACTGGGAGATTTTTTCTTCCACTCAAACTTCTTTTTGCGATTAGAACTTTCTTCTCTTTCCTTGTGTCTTCGATTTGAGCTTGCTTTGCAAAAGATTTACTTCTTGTCATTAGTTGGTGCTTTCCACTCTCCAGATCTGACAAAGGTCTTGTAGTTGATCTCTGATAGCACCATCAATCACTCTTTGGTTATTTGACCACCTTCATGATATTCATTTATCTTTGTGCCATGTATAGCTTGAAGTTTCCATCTGTGTATGGCTTTATATCCCTTGTTGAGATTTACCATGAGGTCATTTGAGTTTTATCCTCTGTGATTTAGGGTATCCAGTTGTAACCTGAAAAAATTGTTGAACTTGGTTAAATCTTTGTCAAAACTGGCCATATGTTATTCCAGTTCAGAAAGTGCACTATGGTAATCCTTGAGATCATGATCTTCAGAAACAGTGGCCCATCTTGCAATATGTCTTCATGAGATCCATTTGATACCTTGAACTTGGACTCTTTGCCAATTGTTTGCAAAGCACATTCATCGCTGATCTATTGCTTGATGTAGACTATAAGCGGATAGCTGTGAATCACATCTTGTTTTCATTTTGCCTTGAGTATCTTGTTTGAAATGCTTCTTGGCATCTTCTTAACATTCTTAAACCGTGATCATGCCATATGCTGTGAATAGGGACTTATAGTTGATCTGACAAAGCAGTATCCATCCAGAGACTTTTGCATGAGTCTCCATGCTATCAAGGAACACTTGCATGTTGTTCACGCTGCAATCGAAAAGTTCATCGCCTAGCTTCTTAGTTGAAGCATCCTATTGCTTCATCCCCTGGATGGTTGTGCAGTACAAAGCTAACTTTGAGATTCTCTAGGGTAAGCGCAAAAGCGACGCTGTTTTTACTGCTGGACATTTTTTCCTCCATTGGAGGAGTTTGATTTCATTGGTTGATATTTTGGCAATGCAAATTAGTTGTAAGCAATTGTAGCTGCGCATTTGTAAAGGTAGTTAAAATGTTATTTGTTTGCGCAGAGGCACTTATTTATGATTTGATTTGCGATTTGTTAATCTAAAAGTAAATTGTAGTCTGCTGTTTACATAAATCCCAATTATAAAGTTTTTCATATTTACTTTTTGCGGCACGCTGTGCCCCCTGCTGAAAATTCGCCAGCATGCCCTTTAATGGTTTCCATCCTTGCGATGCCTTCCTTCACAGAAATTCTTTAATCCTTCTGTAACCTTTAAGTGGAATGGTTTCTCAAACAGAAAAATCTATGTTTGGTTTTGGCCCATCTCCAAGTGTTTTAAACTACTCCAGTAGTCTAGGATTATCTTTCTCGACATTCTCCTGGAACATCATCCGATTGAACCAGATAAAGTCCTGATGGCATGCATTCTTTACATAACTGGCTTCCAGGTTTGTCAAATGTGCCCATTGTGCTTCTCAAATTATCCTAACATCTAATTGAGTGGTGTCTTCTTGATATTCAGTATACTTTCTTCTCCAAGCAGCCTCAGATCATGTACTAGAATTACCCAATATCTTAATTGGGTCGTGCAGACCTGTTGCTGAATTGCTCTTTCCTCATAAATTAGCATAGCAAACCCTTCATATTGATCCCCAGTCGCTTAAAACTTTCTACATTTCAAAAGTAGCTTCCGCCATCTGATCTACAAAAATTCAGCAATTCGGCTTTAGCAATACACCACCTACTTTGGGTTCTTTCACCAAGACAGGTTGATGAACAGCTGCAGGCTGATGAAACAAAGTTCATTACATCCCCAAAAAACATTCACTGCTTATGGCTTCAGGTTAAGGATGAATCTCTGGGTGCTGTGGTGGTGTCCTTATTTAGATTATTATGAATTTCACGGGTGTCCATTATGCTCCATTGTTACCTGGAGGTTGTGGTATGAATATGAAGATAGTAAGTTTATTTATTTGTAAGTTAAAAGCCCATTGGTCATTTCGATCATGTATTGTAACACTATGCTCAACCGTTCTATGTCATATGAAATTCTGCCATCATCTTCCATCCATTCTTCATCAGCCTTGAAAAGCTTTAAGAAGCACTTTGGGTGAGTATGAAACATCAGTAAGCACAGCATTTCTACTTCCACCTCTTTCTTACAATCCATAACTCCACTAATCTTCACGTGCATGATTGTGACTACAAGCTGGAGATTTCGAAGAATGATAGACTGTCTTCAGTGTCTCGTATTTATCAGGAGCAATCCCTACCACATTGAGAGTAATATTCCTTTTTGTTCAATTAGTTGTTGTATGTGTTTAAATCGCCCATCCACTAATCTTGCCTTTATCCTGAATCCACGTGCCCAGTATGCTAGTATTACTTGCTCGATTGATGTTTTTAGTGTATTGTTCTTCATATCCTTGATTAGTTCTGCAGTACTGAAGTGTGTATTGCATGACATTGTCATTACGAATGGTATTTTGTTGATGAACATTATATCAATTGCCGGTGTTAATTCACCATGCTTCTCCATCATTTCTTGCGGCATGTCTGATAGGTTAACTTCTACATGTTTCTGTGTAGTATGTGTTGTTTTTCCTTTCACCAATCCAAGTTAGGCCTGAATATGCCCTCTGCTCTAAGTATGTCTTGTCTTGTCACAGGGCAGTTCAGAATTAGGTTCTTTTCTACCTAATTAATTAGATCTTGAGTAGAAGGCCTACCTATGATGTTTTGAAGTTCACATGCCTTTTTTGCATATGAGTACGCTCTAACAGTGTATTTATTAACTTTATCTACTACATGGTTACAAGAACTATGTAATTGTTCACACCCTAGTAGAATAGCCCCTTTTTGGATGGCTTAAATACACATTTAGTACTGTCAGCTTTATGCACTTCAAAACAATCACAGGCAGTACTGTCATAGGTCACATGGAATTTCTTCTTCACATTGTTAAGTGATAGTATATTGGCAATACCATCTTCATAGATCCATACTGTGTCGTACCCTGGTAAGTCTTCCACCTTGTTCATTGTAGCTATACCAGCATTACAATGTAGAGAAAGTGGTTTCTTCACATCACAAAAATTCTCCAGTTGTTTCTTGTTCATAAACACATCTACAGTTGATTGACTGTCTAGAAGGATCCAGCTGTTTGGTATCCCAGCCTTGTCATTCATATTACAGGTTACTTCTTGTATGAATGCAAATCCATCATAGTCCTCTTCACTGAACATGCCATCATCTTCCTAGGATCTGTCATCTGATTCCTTGCTGTCATCTAGGGCAGTATCATTTTTTTCTTGATTGTCTGCCTGGTATTCTTCTGAGGTCATGCTTAAATCTTCGTCTTCTGTTTCAAATTGCTGACTTTCTATCTACTTGTCAGAGCTGTCCTCCTTGTTGATCAGCAGGCTTGTGCCCTTTTTTTGTTGTCGCGGGCAAATCTTCTGTGCACTCATTCGAATAATGCCCTTTCTTTTTGCATTTGAAACATGTAACATCTTTCTTGTCATTTTTGTTGGTTTCTTTCTCCTCTGTCACAGTTGCAAAGGCAATAACATGGTTGGAGTCACTCTTACCATTGTTGTATTTCCCTATGCTTCCATTTGGATAGTATGTGACATGCTTCTGCAACAGTTTTTGGACATCATGCTCTTCAATTGCCTTTTTCTCTGTATCCTCTTTCTGTTGTTGTGTAGGGTTGGTGATCTTCATTCTTTTCAACATGTTGCTACCTCCACTTTCTGATGCATTGACTTTAATACCCAATTGCTCACATACTTTTCTATATGCAACAAATTGATCCCTGTAATCTTGTACCAACTGATATCTTTCTTGTTGTATATGGTAGTTAGTGATGGCAAGCATGTGGTTATATCCCATATGGGTGTCATCTCCATTTGAGTACATACTTTTTTGATGATTTTCAATAGCCCTAATATGTCTTGCTTGTTGTTGATTTCTTCATAATCCTCGTGATTGCATATTTGATCTTTCAGTACTGGGTCACAGATGGACATTCCTACATCATACATTGCCTCAAGGTTGGCCTCAAGTAGCTCTTCACATTTAATGGTATTGTTGGCATGAATCTCACACATTTCTTTCTCTGTCGGCATGGCATTCTCATTCAGTTCCAGTGGTGTGAAGGTTGTTATTTTTTCTTGTTTCAAACATTCCCGTACATCTGCTCCATTCTTATATGTTGTCGATGCATACAACTGCAACTTCTCTAGTGCCTTCAAGTACAAGTCTGGACCATTCTTGGCCATTGAAAATTTGACCCCTTTCAGTAACTCTGGCACATCCTGCTCGGCACGCTTTGTTGCATTGTTGTTTCTCCCATGATGCTTCTTTTTGTTGAATTTTGAAAATTTCTTTTCTTCACCTTCTTCGGATTTCACCCTGGTCTCACCTTGTCTCTCCTGGTTCCACCATGGTGGAGGTAATCTTTTAACTTATGTTAATCTACAGTCAAAACGTGGTGTTGTTAATTTAGTCTAATAAGTTAAAAGGTTATAACTAGATTTTTTTCCAATTCCATAAAACTTCTTTTTTTCATTCTTGTTATTTTTGTTTATTTTTCCGTTTGGTCTTGTTTCCCATTGTTTTGGCTCGTTGCGCGCGTTTTCAGAGTTCGCGTTTTCAGAGTTCGCGTTTTCATTTGGGTTGCCTTTAATTTCTACTTACTTTCCCGTAGTTACTCTTTTCGTTTTCCAACATTTACAGGAAATGGATTTTGAAATACGAAGACGATTCCAATGCTGAAAATTTTCGATAAGTATCAATGGCTGGATTGAAAAAGAAACAAGCCAAGTAAATAAAATCGTAATTAGAACTCAAATGTGGTTGGTTTGTTGGGTGGAAAACAAAGTTAACTTTGAGAATCAACTAGAATTACATCTGAAGATCATTTATTGCTGAAGTTGTTGTAGTTCGTTTCCAAAAGCTAAATTATTGTTGATGGTTAAGATATGCCAACAATTGCTGCTTACCATATGTCATTAAGATAGACCGTTGTTGCATGGGCTTGCTAAGAGTAATCTGGTGAATTACAGTGCTAGCTCAGGTTATAGGCATTCATACAAGCCATTCTGTGAGTGATTAAAGCAGGAGAAGGTCAAGAAAAAGCAAGGGTTGCTTTATTGTTGCCATAATCTCTTATACATCGGAAGCTAACATCAATCAAATGTCATGACATCAACAAGCAGATGAAACTAACAGTGAGTATTTGACGATTCACAGTTAGTAAGAAACAAAACAGTCTTTCATAGTTTACACAGTACTTTAAGCAATAGAACTTTAACCATTAATACTTTAAGCATAATTACTTTAGTCTATAAGACTTTAAGCCCTACTTGTTGCTTTCTCTGGGAACAAACTGAAGCTACGATGTTGCCACTCATTTTAATTGTTGGTCCGCATTGAAGCAACTGCCCATTTGGAGATATCCTCTTGTGACAGTGGACTTGTTGTGCCATGTGTGATTCCTTCTTTGATCTTACATAATTTTCATTGTTGTCATAATTGGTTTTGAAGAGCTAAACCACTCTAACATACATATGGTGGCAGAAACATGTCCACCCTCCCAGATGTGATCCACTTCAACACTCAACTCTTGAATCTTCGATAGATATGTTCAATTGGCATACTACACTAGTCAAACCCTTTGACTTGTCAAATTACCAGGTTAGGATTAAATTATGCGGTCTAAGTTTCAAAAGCAATTGGTTAAAATAATGCTCATTCTATTGTAAAACTTATGAAAACTTACCTTGTATTGCTATTGATGGGAACATGTTAATGGTCAGGATAATAAGCGACACTTTGCTACACAAAGCATCTAGATGAGGCGATTGGCCTACTTATTTTGATGCAGATTTTGCCATCCGTATTAGTTCTGCTGCCATTAATGGCCCAGTATCATTGACCATGGACAAAAATACACCCCCTTCTTTTCCCAATAGTTCAGCTGGTGGTCCATATTCTAGCACTTTTCCGTCGCCTAGTACTAATATTTGGTCGTAATCAATCACAGTATCTAGACGGTGAGCAATAGCTAGTATGGTAGCGAAACCAAAGCTTCGGGCAACAGCCTCTTGAAGCAATTTGTCTGTCATGGAATCAACATTAGCCGTCGGCTCATCAAGAACCAGTATTTGATTTTTCCTCAAGATAGCACGCGCAAGACACAACAGTTGCCGCTGCCCAACGCTAAAGTTTGAACCGCCTTCGGCAACCACAGAGCTAAGTTCGCCAGTCAAATCCTTTATTGGTGCCTCCATCTGGACGTTTCTAAGCGCATCCCAAACAGCTGAATCATCGTAAATGCCAAATGGGTCCAAATTTTCACGTATCGTACAACCATTAAAAAGGATAGGGCTCTGAGGAATCACCGACATTTGTGTTCGGAGTTTGTGCAAACCAAGTTTGGAAATATCAACACCATCAATTACAATCTTTCCAGACTCTGCCTCGAGTAGCCTAAAAAGAGCTTGCGCAAGAGTACTCTTACCTGCTCCAGTTCGTCCCACAACGCCAATGCGTTGACCGCTTTTGACAGAAAAAGTTGCACCTTTAAGCGAGGGTGGCAGAGAAGCACGATACCGGACACAAATTGAGTCGCATTCAATAGAACCGTGCACTGGCCAATCTGGCTGCTTGCTGTCTTCCGCAGTGACCAAGGCTGCCTCTGGTGTTAGCTTACTATACTCAACGATTCTCTCTACAGAGACCATGTAGTTAACTACTTCTGCACTTTGTCGGACGCACCACTGGAACAAATCCGAAAGCTGAATAATCAGCATGAGAGCCAATCCCAACAGAGAGGAATTAATAGGTAACCAATCGAATTGATCCACAAGTACTGAAAGGAAGCTTGCAGCTGTGAGAAGCATCGTCATTGTGCAATCCATTCTAAATCCAAGCCAACGAGATGAAGCAATGAAGGACCACACGGCGCGACTATAGTCATTTTGAACCGTCTCAAATTTCTTCTTAAAGTATTCCAATGAATTGTTTGCTCTCATGGTAGCGATACCCTGA
>Ga0209277_10001554_pt1 | contig 11212 bp, 10 predicted proteins | sample JI81AbrownDNA_FD_187503 | JGI IMG/M metagenome (GOLD analysis project Ga0209277, IMG submission 187503) | Wastewater effluent complex algal communities from Wisconsin, to seasonally profile nutrient transformation and Carbon sequestration -... | ecosystem: Engineered > WWTP > Effluent > Algae... | reverse complement strand
ACGGTGGTCAAGGTGGACTACGACACGGCCACCGACCTAAAGAAGAAGTATGGCGTGACCACCCAACACACCTTCGTCGCCGTCGACCCCGAGGGCATGGCAACCAAGAAGTGGACGGGTTCCGCGAACGGGGCTGCCATCAAGGCCATGGTCGACAGCGCGTGATCGCGACCGCGACCGCCCTGCTCGGGGCCGTGGTGGCCGGCGCGCTGACCACCATGGCGCCGTGTTCGCTGACCCTGCTGCCGGTCATCGTCGGGGGGTCGGTCAGTGGTGCGATGCCCAGTGGGCGCCCGTGGCTTCGGCCTCTGGTCGTCGCTGGGTCGCTCGGGGGATCGGTTATCGCTTTCACCCTGTTGTTGCGGGCGTCGACGGCGCTCATCGGGATCCCCGCCGAGGTCTGGCGCTGGCTCAGCGGCGGCTTGCTGGTCGCCCTCGGCGTGCTCGCGCTCTTTCCCGACCTGTGGGACCGGGTATCCGTCACGAGCGGCCTCAATGCGCGGTCCGCCGGAGCCTTGGCGCGCTCCCGAGCCCGAAGTGGCCTGGGCGGGGCCATCCTCACCGGCCTTGCCCTTGGGCCGGTCTTCACCTCGTGCAGCCCGCTCTATGGCTATGTCGTGGTCACCGTCTTGCCCGCTGACCTCGGCCGGGGCCTGGCCCTGCTGCTGGCGTATGCCGTGGGTTTGGTCGGCGTCCTCCTCGCCGTCGCCCTGCTGGGCAGCTCACTGGTGCAGCGGTTGCGTTGGGCGAGCGATCCGCATACGCCCTGGCGACGGGCGATCGGCGCGCTCTTCGTCGTCCTCGGGCTCCTGATCGCCACCGGCGCGATGCAGGACCTCGAGACCTGGCTCGTCGACAACAGCCCGGTGCGACCGTGGGAGTGGGGGCCGGCCTAGGCGTCAGTCCGGGCGGCGGACGGTGACCCGGTCGCCGGGGCGGATCTCGCCCGGCTGCACGACGCGGGCATTGAGGCCGCGCAGCCGACGTGGCCGACCGGTGCGACCGTTCACGAAGCGCATCGCCTCCTCGCCGAAGCGCTCGATGAACTTCGCGCACCCGGTGTGCGGCTGATCGGTGACCTGGATGACAGCACTCGGGGCGTCGGGCTCGCCGAAGCTCAAGTAGGTCCACTCCGGCAAATTCGCTTCGGAGAGATCGAGATCCAGATAGAGCTGGTCGCCCGCGAGGGGCTCGAGCGTGGGATCGTCGGCGAGGAAGGCGACCATCCGGTGACTCATGACATTGAGCTGCATGTCGGGATGGGAGGAGCCGTCCGGCGTCCGCTTGGAGCCGCGGCTGATCCAGCTATCGCCGTGCAGGCCGTATGCCGGGTCCAGCCGTCCGACGTCGAGCACCTCGCGCTCGCCGACGGTGGGCCGGCGCACGACGAGCTTCAGCGTTCCGGTGTCCTTGGGCGCTGCATCGAGGATCGCGACGAAGTCGAGCAGTTCATCGGTGGTGCGGTAGCGAGCGCAGCGCGTGGGGGCCATGACGGGAGAATGCCAAAACCCGCCGGCTCGTGCGCGGCCGTTTCACCGGGCGGCGCGGTCCGGGCGGACGAAGGGGAAGGTTAGGACGGAACGAATAGCCGTATTGGTCAACAACATTGCCAGTCGGTCCACGCCCATACCGAGACCGCCGGTGGGTGGCATCCCGAGCTCTAAAGCGTGCAGGAAGTCCTCGTCGATCTCCATCGCCTCGACATCCCCGGCCGCGGCCTGCAGCGACTGCGCCGTCAGCCGCGCCCGCTGCTCCAGGGGGTCGGTGAGTTCGGTGTATGCCGTGGCCAACTCCATGCCCGCGATCACCAGATCCCACCGCTCCGCGAGCCCCGGAAGCGATCGGTGCGGACGGGTCAACGGCGAGGTTTCCACGGGGAAGTCGACATAGAACGTGGGGACCGTGGTCGCGGACTCGACCAGCTCGGCATACAACTCCTCGATGATCGCCCCTGGCCCCATCTGGGGGCGGACCGCGATGCCATGCTCGCGGGCCAAGGCCAGCAGGACATCGGGATCGGTGTCCATCGTGATCGGTTGATGCACCGCAGAACTGACGGCATCGAGGACCGACACAACCGGCCAATCGCCGCTGATATCAACCAGATCCACGCCAGCCAAGCCCGTGCGCACCTGTTCCGGGCCCGGCATGGGCAGGACCTCGCGTCCGTGGACGGCCACCGCGGCCGCCTTGATCAGGCGCTCGGTGAGGTGGCGCATCGAGGTGTAATCACCGCCGGGGACATAGGCCTCCAGCGACGTGAACTCCGGATTGTGCGTCGCGTCCGCGCCCTCATTGCGGAAGTTGCGGCCGAGTTCATAAATCGGGCCGCTGCCGGCGACGACGAGCCGCTTGAGATAGAGCTCGGGGGCGATGCGCAGGGTGAGGTCCACGCCATAGGCGTTGATGAAGGTGTGGAAGGGGCGCGCTGTGGCGCCGCCGTGGATGGCGTTGAGCATCGGCGTTTCGACCTCCATCACCGCATCCGCGGCGAGGGTCGCGCGCAATGCCGCGAGGATGGCCGCGCGGTGGCGCAGCGGGGTGAAGTCGTCGGGGTGGACGATCAGATCGGTCGAGCGCTGGCGCAGCCGGGAGTCGCCATCGGTGAACGAACGCCAGGGGATCGGATGCAGGCTCGCGGCGAGCAGTTCCCAGGAATCCATGAGGAGGCTTGGGGTTCCCGTGCGAGAGGTGCCCAGGCGGCCGGTGACGCGGATCAAATCCCCCGTCGCGGTCTGTTCGGCGAACTGCCGCAAGGCATTTCGGCCCATCGTCGCAGCATTCAGCAGCACCTGCAACTGGGAGCCCTGTTCGTCGAGGATGACGAATTGCACGCCGCCGAAATCGCGCACGTGCCGCACCCGCCCGTCCGCTCTGACCTGCCGACCGGGCGAAAAATCGGCGGCGAGAGCGGCGAGGGGAGTGTCGGCATACCCGTGGCTCGGGGGGTAGGGGTCGCCTCCGGCGGCCCGGACGGCAGTCAAGCGGTCGAGCCGGCGCGCGGTCTGGTCCGAGCGCCGCGCCGGCGCGGCCAGCGCCGAGGGCGCCTCCTCGAGGGCACGCGCCTGACGCACCTGCTCGGGGTTGAGTTGCCGGGTCGTGCGCGGCATCCGCCAGGGCACGAAGCCCTCGGCGGCACCCGCGCCGACGGCGATCTGTGGCAGCGCCAGGGCGTCTTCGTAGCAGAGGAAGCGCGGCACCCACTCGGGCTCATACTTCTCGTTGGATCGATGGAGCCGCTCCAGCTGCCAGAACCGGTCGAGCACCCCAAGAACCGAATAGCTCACTCGTGCAACGGAACCCGCTCCGATGCGCTCGGCGTCGGAATAGGTTTGGCGAAACATGACGAAGTTCAGCGAGACCCGTCGAACCCCAACCTCAGAGGCCCGCGTTAGCAGTTCGCTGACCATGAATTCGGTGACGCCATTGGGCGCCTGGGGGCTGCGGCGCATGACATCGAGGGAGACGCCGCGCTGCCCCCATGGCACGAAGGACAGCACGCCGGCCAGTTCGCCCGACGCGTCGTGCGCCGTGACGTGCAGGATGCGGCCGTCCGCGGGATCGCCCGCCCGGTTCAGCGCCATCGAGAAGCCGCGGTCCGGCTCCTCGCCCCGCCACGCTTCCGCGGCTGCCGCGATGGTTGCGAGTTCCTCAGGGGAGATCTCGGACTGCCGACGCAGCCGCACCATCAGCCCCGCCCGCTGGGCCCGCCGCGCGGCATGGCGCACCGGCGTCATCGAGGCGCGCCGCAGATCGAAGCGCTCCGGATCGAGGATCGCCTCGTCCCCGATAGCCAGCACGCGCAAGCCGTGCCCGGCGTATGCCGTGGCTCCCGCCTCGCTCGCCGACAAAGCCGCTGGCACCCAGCCATACTCGCGCGCCTCGGCCTTCCAGGCCTCGATGGCCGCGCCCCAGGACTCGGGTCGGCCGATGGGGTCACCGGAGGCGAGGCTGACGCCGGCGATGACGCGATAGGTCACGACGGCCCGGCCGTCCGGGGCGAAGATCGAGGCCTTGTCGCGGCGAGTGGCGAAATAGCCGAGCGAGTCGTCGCCATAGTCGGCGAGCAGGCGGCGGATGTCGAGTTCGTGCTCGCCGGTCCATTCGCTCGGGCCACGTGACGAACTGAGAAAGGCGATGACGGCGAGCAAGATCGTCAGACCGAGCAGCGTCGCCGCCACATCGGCCGCCCACGATTCGTGCGCCTCATCCGCGGTGCCCGTCAGCGCGCGCACGGCCGTGCTGAGCAGGCTGCGCAGCCCCGGCGTTTCGGATCGGGTGGCGGCGAGCAAGACCCAGGTCGCGGCGCCCGTGATGGTCGTGCCCGCCGCCAGGGTGAGGCCCGCCAGCCACCAGGAGCCGCGACGCAACCGACCCGAAAAGATGGGCCGCACCCGCCACAGAACCGCGAGAATCACCCCGGACATCGCGATCGAGAGCAGATCCAGGCCGCGTCCGAGATCGCCGCGCGTTTCCCACACGCCACTCAAGGGCAGCCGCAAGTTCAACAGTTCCACGAGGCCGAGGTAGGTGCCGAGCAGTTGGAAAGCCGCGACGAACCACAGGCCGATCCGCTTGCGGAATACGAGAGCGCCGGTGACCAGGGCCAGGACCACGATCGAGAGGAAGGTCGGCGTCGCCGGCACATTGATCAGGCCGAAGACGACCTCCGCAGTGGAGGGCCGCACTTGGCGTCCCACGAAGAGGGTCAGGAAGATCGCGGTGAGCGCGCCGAGCGCATGAACCGTGGCCAACGCTCGGGCCAGGAAGGGCAACTGCCACGTGCGGGGTCGGGCAGCGGGCGCCATATGGCGGAGCCTTTCGCGTCGTGGGGCGGCACCGCAAGTGCCGCTCACCGTCGGCGTTCGGCGCTCGCCGATCGTTAAGGTGTCGTCTCGTGAGCGAGCACTTGCTGGTTTTCCCTGAGCGCGACGATGCCGACGAGGTGGCCGAGGAGTTGCAGGAGGAGGGCTTCACCGAGGTCCGCGTCATCCGCCAGCCGCTGGCAGGGGAGGACGACGCCGAGTCCGATGAGTGGGCGGTCTATGTCCGCGAGGCCAATGTCGCCGACGAATCCGGGGCGGTTGCCTCAGGTCTTAAGGACCGGTTCGAGGCGACGGTCGAAGAGCGGGGCGGCTGGTACGACCCCGAACCTGAGCCGCGTTACGACCCCTGAGCGAGCCATTCGTCGCGGCTGATCTCGGCGAGCCACTCGCCCTGCTCGACGCCGGGCAACGGATCCTCCCAGGTTCGGTGCTCGATGCGGGCATGCCGCATGCCGAGCTTCACCATCACCGAACGGCTGCGTTCGTTGGCGACCATCGTTTCGCCCTTGATGCGTTCCAGGCCGACGGTCGTGAAGCCGTGCTCGATGACGGCCCGGGCACCCTCGGTTGCCAATCCGCGACCCCACGCGGATCGGGATAGGCGCCAACCGATTTCGGCCCATCCTGGCCCCTCGGGCGTGAGCAGCCACCAGCCGACGAAGCGGCCTCGGTGATAGCCGCACCAATAGCCGAGGCCCATCGCGTCGTGGGTTGGATCCATCCGCGCCAGCTGCCGCTCGCGCACCTGTTCCGGCGTGCGGGGGCGGTCGAGATAGCGCATGACTTCTTCGTCGGCATCGAGTGCCGTCAGCTCGGGCAGGTGGTCCCAGGTCAGCGGCTGCAACTCGAGCCGGTCTGTATGCAGGACCGGCTTGCCTCGTGGCGGTCGGCGCGGGGTCATTGGCTAGCTCGCACGGTCGCGATCACGGCGTCGTCGATTGTTCTGGGGGACAGGCCGATTGCCTCGCCGAAATCGGTGGTGTCGAGGGAGAGGTCGGCGCCGATCAGGTCGTGCGGAAGGCGGGCGAGGTCGAGGCCGGAGTCCATTTTCTTCAGGCGCAGGCGGGCGGCCTCGGTCCGCATGCCGAGGGCGAGGACGCCATTGGGCACGCCGACGACGGGTCGGCGGGGATGGCCGAGCGCGCCGAGCATCACCCGGGCGAGCCGGTCGAAGGAATAGTTGTCGGTGGCGATCGGCATACTGCCGATGATGCGGCCGTCGAGTGCGAGCGAAACTGCTTGGGCCACATCGCCATCCGTGACGGCAGCGCTCGTGCCGCGCGGCACGAATCCAACGGGCATCCGGCGCAGGGGGTCCACGAGATAGGACTTCCACATCGGCACCACCCCAGGAACTGCGCCAAAGACGAAAGGGATTTCCAGGTTTGTCACGACCTCCGGGCCGGCCGCTCGGGCTTGGGCTGTCTGCTCGCGCCGGGCTTGGATATAGGGATGCGCGGCGGCGAGGTCAAGGCCAGGACGTACGCGATCAAAGTGCGAGAAGTACGAGCCGAGGATCACCATCGTGCCCACCCGCGCGCGGCGTGCGGCGGCGGCGACCGCGACGGTGGGAGCGACCTGCATACGCCGGAAGTAGGCGAGGGCTGGGGCCGGGACGCGCTCGCGGTCGTCGGGACCGAGGCCATGGAGAACGGCGTCGGCGCCGTCGAGGAGATCGTCGAGTTCGCGGGGTGTGGCGCTGGTCAGGTCGAGGGCCACGGCGCTGGTGTGCGGGGCCTCCGGTGACGGCCGTCCCGATCGGGAGACGCCCGCGACCTCATGGCCGGCCGCCGCGAGATGGGCCACGATGGAGCGACCGAGGAAGCCGGTCGAGCCGAGGACGATAACGCGCATGGGGGCCTTTCGAGGGGAGCGCGACATTCTCGCAGCCGCGCGATGCAACCCGAGCGCGCCTGCCGTGCGTCTTCGGGCACCGGAGGACATGTGGTGGTGTGAGAGGAGTTGCGGGAGTGGACGTTTCGGGCTTTGACGACTGGCATGCCGAGGCCTACCCGCGCCTGGTTGCGCAACTCACGGCGCTGATCGGCGATCGCGCGCAGGCTCAAGATGTCGTGCAGGAGGCTTTCGTCCGGGCGTGGGAGCGACGAGTCGACCTGCCCACCCGCGGCGAGCGGGATGCGTGGATCCGCACCACGGCATACCGACTTTCTCGGTCAGTGCCTGGCGGCGACTGCGCCGCGGGCGCGAGCTCGCAAGCTCGGTGCCGATGACCGCCGCGCCGGGGCTGAGCGAGGACCGGGCCGACCTCTTTGCCGCCTTGCAGCGGCTGCCGCGCGAGCAGCGGCAAGCGCTGGTCTTGCACTATTTCGCCGACCGCGCTGTCGTCCAGATCGCGGAGGAGATCGGTGCACACGAGGGGACGGTCAAGGCCCGCCTTCATCGCGCTGCCGTTGGGTCGGGATGTCACGGTCCGCGTGACCATCTCGCCGAGAACCGATGCAAGCTTTGGCGAACTCTGCCCAGGCACAGCCGGATTCGCGCTCATGGCGACGCCAGCAGACGTGCTCGCCGTCAGTGCGGGGCCGAGGTCAGGTCACCTAACTGGTGCTAGGCCCTGTTGCGAAACTCCCGGACGGGGTCCCCGCGAAGTATCGGAGCTGGGTCCCACGCTCTGCGTGGGCGGTACGAGCGTGGGTCCCACGCACTGCGTGGGCGAACTTCGTGGGGTGTCCTAGCACCAGCCAGGTGACTGCGGACACGTTGCACCATGTGCACAGTCACCCAAGTAGTGATGGGGCGCCTCCGGGCTCCTGCGTGCGGATTCGAGCGGCATACGATCACCGCTGTGACTGACGTAGCGCAGGGGACCCGGCCGGCGATCGTGCTCGTCTCGGCGGAGCACTGCGAGCGGCTCGCCGACGAATTCGGGCGCTATGCCCGCGACTATGACCTCGTCACCGCGCGATCGGCCGACGATGCGATGGCGGCGACGATGCGGGTTGTGCGGCGCGGCGGCGAGATCGCGATGTTCGTCGCGGAGTCGCGCCTGCCGGACATGCACGCGATGGTCGGCATCAGCATGTTGCGGTCAGCAATGCCCACGGCGCGGCGGGTGATCGTCGCCGAATGGGCGAACTTCCGAGAGGACTCAGTCGCGCTGCGGCCCGGGTTGGCGAAGGGCAAGTTCGACGCTTTCTTGCTCATGCCCCGCGGCGCGCGCGACGAGGAGTTCCACACCGCCATCTGCGAACTGCTGTCGGAGTGGGGCGCGACTGTCCCTGTGCCCCTTGTGGATTCGGTGCAGATCGTGTCGGACGACAGCGGTGGGTTGACGTTGGCCCTGCGCGACTATTTGGACCGCGTCGGGTCGCCGAACCGGCTCCATAGCTCTGATTCGGAGGTCGGGCGTCAGCTGATTGCGGCCTATGACGGAGAGCCGGTCTTTCCGTTGCTTCGCCTTTACAACGGGAACGATGTCTTCGCGCCGACATCCGTGCGCGATATCGCGTCGTTGTTGTATGGCCGTCCAGCGGATATCGATGTCGAGACCGTCGTCGAGCTGGTGGTCATCGGCGGGGGTCCGGCCGGCTTGGCGACGGCGGTGTATGGCGCGAGCGAGGGCCTCTCCACCGTCCTGATCGAGTCGGAAGCCATTGGGGGACAAGCGGGCACGTCCTCGATGATCCGCAATTACCTCGGCTTCCCGCGTGGCATCTCCGGCGGGAAGCTGGCTCAGCGGGCCCGGTCACAGGCGCTGCGCTTCGGCACGCGCTTCTTCACCGGGTGGCCGGTGACCTCGATCCGGCCCGGGGGGCCGGGGGATCCGCATACGGTCTGCACGGACGGGGGTGAGGTGCGGGCCCGCGCGATCGTCATCGCGACTGGGGTGGACTACCGGCGCATCGGCATACCGACCATCGACGAGATGGTCGGGCGCGGGGTCAACTATGGCGCCGCCATGACGGCGGCGCGCGAGATGGAGGACCAATCGGTCTTTGTCGTCGGCGGTGGGAACTCGGCGGGGCAGGCGGCGGTGCACCTGGCGCGCTTCGCCCGCTCGGTGACGATCCTCATCCGGCGGCCCGATCTGAGCGCGACGATGTCGCGCTATCTGATCGACGAGATCGACCACAATCCGCGAATCACGGTGCGCGGCAACGCTGCCGTCGTAGATGGTGGCGGGGAAGAAGTCCTGGAGTGGATCTCGATCGAGGACACGCGCACTCGCGAGCGCGAGCAGGTTGCGGCTCGTGGGCTCTTCCTGCTCCTCGGCGCGGAACCGCACTGCGAGTTCCTGCCGGAGCAGGTGCGGATGGATGAGCATGGTTTCGTCCTCACCGGCCGCGAGGTGCCGATGAATCTGTGGGTCGACAACTGCCCGCCCGAGGCGCTGGCCACCTCCGTGCCCGGCATCTTCGCGGTCGGCGACATCCGCTCCGGCTCGATGAAGCGGGTCGCGAGCGCCGCCGGGGAGGGCGCGAGCGTCATACCCCTGGTCCACCGTTTCCTCGAAGCCCCCACCGACTGACCGGCTCCACCGCAGCCTACCGGCCGGTAATCTGCGCGCCATGAGTGTCGAGAGCCCCGCCGACCTGCGCACCTCTGCCTCGCCGGACTTCCGCCGCAACCAGTGGACGTATGGCGTGGGGACCCTCGGGCGGGACGCGGTCTACACATTGGTCAGCTTCTATCTCGTGGTCTATCTGACCGAGGTCCTTAACCTCGGCCCTTCATGGGTGAGTGGGTGACACGCCCCCTGGATGTACCAAAGTGCCTGTCCTGTAACGGGATACTTGTGATTGCGACGTCACAAAGACCCTGCACGGGAAGGCACTTGGTACGTGAAGAGTACAACGTGGGCCACGGGCCTGTCCGTCTCCGGTGATGGTGTCGGCGTGGTCGCTCACGCCGGCGGTACCGCGGTGCGTCTGCTGGCCGAGCAGGTGGGCCTGACCCGCGAGCTCTCCGGCGCCCTGTCGCGTCGGGGTTTCGTGCCGGGGCATGACCGCGGGCAGGTGTTGGTCGATGTGGCCACCATGCTCGCCGGTGGTGGGGAGGCGATCGCCGATATCGACACCCTGCGCCACCAGGAGGAGGTGCTCGGGTCGGTGGCCTCAGCGCCGACGGTGTGGCGGGCCCTGGATGAGCTCACCCCGGCCAGGTTGAAGCGGGTCGAGAAGGCGCGGGCCCGCACGAGAGCGCGGGTGTGGGAGCTGGCCGGTGGACCGCCGGCGGCGCGGGCCGCCGGACGAACACTCGACTCTGACCTGGTGGTCCTCGATGTGGATGCAACGATCGTGGTCGCCCACTCCGAGAAGGAGAACGCTGCCGCGACCTTCAAGCGCACGTTCGGGTTTCACCCGCTCGGTGTCTGGTGCGACAACACCTCCGAGCTGCTCACCGTCGCGTTGCGGCCGGGCAACGCCGGCTCGAACACCGCGGCCGACCACATCGAGGTCCTGACCAAGGCCGTCGCCCAGGTCCCGCGGGCGCACCGCAAGAAGCTCCTCGTGCGAGTCGATGGGGCGGGCGCCTCGCACGCGCTGCTGAAGTGGCTCACCGACCAGGACGCCAAACGTGGCCGCCACGTGGAGTATTCGGTCGGTTTCGCCGTCACCGAGACCGTGCGCACCGCGATCGCCGCCATCCCTGCGGAGGGGGTGTGGTCCCCAGCGCTGAAGGCCAACGGCGAGACGCGTGAGAAGGCGCACGTCGCCGAGATCACCGGCCTGCTCCCGCAGTCGTTGCTGTCAGAGTGGCCGGTCGGGATGCGGGTGATCGTGCGCCGCGAACGACCCCACCCCGGAGCCCAACTCTCCCTGTTCGAGGAGAACGACGGGTGGCGCTACCAGGCGTTCGCGACCAACACCGCCACCGGCGCCCTGCAGTTCCTCGAGGCACGCCACCGTGCCCATGCCCGCGTCGAGGACTGGATCCGGCACGCCAAGGACACCGGCCTCGGACGGTTGCCCTCGAGGGAGTATGCGATCAACGAGGCATGGTTGGCGGCGGTGGCGATCGCGGCCGACCTGGTCGCGTGGCTGCGGCTGCTGGCGCTGCCTGAGCGGCTCGCTGCGTGTGAGCCGAAGGCGTTGCGGTACCGGCTGCTGCACGTGCCCGCCCGGATCACCCGCGGCGGAAGACGACGACGGCTGCGGTTCCCCAAGACCTGGCCCTGGGTCAAGGACATCGTCGCTGTCTTCGCCCGCATCACCGCCATCCCGCGACCAGCCTGACATTCCCTGCCCACCCTCGACCCGGAGCCCTCGGAGACCCGCACCGCAGCGCCACGCGGCGCCTCCCCATGCCCGAGCACCCGCCCGCCGCGCCAGCCCTCCGCCAACCCGTTCACCCCGCCGATGTCACGGCCTCATGAAAGACGGAGGCTAGAGGCTTCCGCGGATTCCACCATTCTGAAGATGTCG
>Ga0209277_10001553_pt1 | contig 11217 bp, 9 predicted proteins | sample JI81AbrownDNA_FD_187503 | JGI IMG/M metagenome (GOLD analysis project Ga0209277, IMG submission 187503) | Wastewater effluent complex algal communities from Wisconsin, to seasonally profile nutrient transformation and Carbon sequestration -... | ecosystem: Engineered > WWTP > Effluent > Algae... | reverse complement strand
AATGCCCAGAATGTCGGCCGCCCACTTCACTTGCCGCTCGATTTCCGCCGGTTCGGTCTTGCGCATGCGCAGACCAAAGGCGAGGTTGTCGTAGACCGACTTGTGCGGGTACAGCGCGTAGTTCTGTAACACCATGGCGATGTTGCGGTCCTTGGGCTCCAGGTCCGTCACGTCACGCTCGCCGATGCGGATGCTGCCGCTGCTGGTATCTTCCAGACCGGCCACCATGCGCAGTGTGGTCGACTTGCCGCAGCCCGAAGGCCCGACGAGCACGATGAACTCGCCGTGCTCAACCGTCAGCGAGAACTCGGCCACCACGGTCAAAGGACCAAACGCCTTGCGCACTTTGTCGAGAATGATCTGTGCCATCAAAGGCCTCCTTTTGCCGCTGTAACGGGCATCACCGGCAACCTGGACAAGGCATGATTCACCACCGCCAGCCCGCGCTGCGACTGCTTGTAGAGAGCGAACAGTTCGGTATAGAAGGCCGCCCGCTGCGGATCAGGTTGGGCAGTTTCGAGCACCTCGGTGCAGGCTGTTGCGGCGCTGTACTCATCGCTGAAAACACCCACACCCACACGATACGGTTCGATCAGCTCAGTCATGATTTCATCCTTATGATTGCGGGAGACGATGGTGTTGCAATACGCGGATTACCGCGGCCTGCAGTGATGTATCTGGCGCAACGCGGGTGCACCAGTTCATCGATGAAATAGGTCACTCAGCGGTTTTGAGATGTTCGGACCGTCAAGCTGACTGCTTTTTGGTAGCGGCACCTGACTGCCTCGTCTCGTTGCTTCCCGCAATTAGTTCGGCGGCTTTTTCGGCCATGGCCATGATCGGCAGATTGGTATTTCCGCTGATTACGGTCGGCATGATCGAACCATCGATGACTCTGAGGTTGTCTATCCCCCTGACCCGCAACTGACCATCGACAACAGCGTTGCTGTCTTCGCCCATGCGGCAGGTGCCGACAGGATGGTAGATCGTTTCGGCGCGCTCCCGAATCCATTTTTTGCGGGAGTCGACACTGGTAAACGCATCGATATCGATCTTTCGTTTCACGAATTTTCTCAGACCAGGTTGATCGATAATCTCGCAAAGCTGTTTGACGCCTTCCTGCATGCTGACGAAATCCGACTCGTCAGAGAGAAAACGGGGATCGATAGCGGGAGTGTCAGATGGGTCTGCCGATCGCAGTCGCAATGTTCCACGGCTCTTGGGCCGAAGCTGGCAAACGCGAATCGCGAAACCATGAGCGATGCGTTCGTTGGGCGGCGGATTTCGGAGTGCGACGATGAGATGAGCTTGCCACTCCGGCAGCGACGAATTTTTATCGGGCCCCCAGAAGGCGCCGGCTTCGACGCCTTGCGACGTTGCGGGACCCGTGCCCCGAAGAATGTATTGCGCCCCCGCGAGGCCGCCCTTGATCAGGCCGAGATACGGCGTCAGCGTAACGGGCTGAGAGGCTTCCAAGCGAATCGCACAGTCCAGATGGTCCTGCAGGTTGTCTCCGACGCCAGCGGAATCGAGGACAGGCTTGATGCCAAGCGATTGCAGGTGATCCGCGGGCCCGATCCCCGACAGCATCAGCAGTTGCGGTGAGCCGATGGCTCCGGATGTCAGCAGTACCTCGCGCTCTGCCGAGATGGTTATCTCGCATCCTCCTTTCTCGATGACCACGCCGCGCGCGCGCGTTCCCTCCATCGCGATCCGGCGAACTCTGCAGTTGGTCATGAGGGTGAGATTGCTTCGTCCCTTCGCGCGATCGAGATACTTGAAGGCTCCGGATCGCTTTCCTTCCGCAATGGTGAGTTCGTAGAAGCCGGTGCCAACCTGGGACGGGCCGTTGAAGCCATTGTTCTCCGGCAAGCCGGCCGAGACCGCGCTTTCAATGAACGCCTTTGAAATTGGATGTTGGAGAGTGCCGTAGGACAGCCGAATAGGACCAGAATATCCTCTGTCCTGATCGCGCTCCCGTGTCACCAGGGTGGCATCCTCGATCTTTCGGAGGTAAGGGCGCAGGTTTTCGTAGCTCCATGACGGCAGGCCCTGGGCGGCCCACGAGTCGTAGTCCCAGGCGTTGCCTCGAATCGCAATCATCGAGTTGATGGAGGACGATCCACCCACAACCCGACCACGAGGGATGTAGATCTTTCGATTGTTGAGATGGGCCTGGGGCTCGGTCCAGAACTGCCAGTTGTATTTCGGACTTGTGTAGAGCACGCGAATGCCGGCCGGCATGTGAACGAAGATGGATGCGGATGGAGCTCCGGCCTCGATCAGCAGGACATTGACGTTTGGATTCTCGCTTAGTCGCGACGCCAGCACGCATCCCGCCGATCCCGCGCCGACGACGATGTAGTCATATCCGGATAGTTTCATTTCGAATCCCCCTTGGGAACGCCCGCGGCTGCCAGCGTGGCTGGTATGGCAAGAAGCGAGTAGCCCGCCGAGGAAGATACTTTCCGATGCGGGTGACCCATGTTCAAAGTCTCAAGGTGGTCAGCCCTCGGGCAACATCGAATCGCGCCGTTTCCCAGTTTCAGGCTCTGGTCCCAATCCCGATCGGCTTGCATTGTGAGTCTCCTGGTTTTGTAGCGAATTAGTCGGCCCTGCAAAACCCGCTTTCAGCGCGAACCGACAGACAAGCCGGCGGGCGGTGACGACAACGGCCAGCCAGGGCTGGCGCGTACCGCAATCCGGATCAAGCTGAGAACATCGCGCAAGTCGATCAGAGCGTCCATTGCGCTGTTCAACCCGTACAGCGCCAGTTTTGAGAAGGCCCAAAAGGCCGCCTTCGCGGCCTTGGCGGCCTGCGCCACGATGGCTCGCATCAACCAGCGGATGTTGTAGCCAGCCGCGCAGCTGATGGCGTGCAGTGCATCGCCGACAGCACCCTTCAACCAGCAGCGGTCCATGCGGTGGTCGCTCTTGGTGTGGCCGATCATCGGCTCGATGGCCTGTCTGCGTTTGAGCCAGCGCCGCTGCAGCGCGGTCAGCGTCTTGTACTTGCCGCGGTGGATGATCTCCACGCCCGGGTTGTCGGCGTCCACGCCCCTGTAGCCCAGGTCTACGATGGCCTGCTTGGGCTTGCGTCCCAGGTCTTGCAGCAGGTTAGTCGTTTGCTCCAGCTGCTGAGCCAATGTGTGGCCGTCGAACGGGTTGCCGGGGAAGGTCCGGGCGCCCACCATCAGACCCTGCTTGTGCGTGACGGCCAGGCTGACCTTCACACCGAATTCGTAAGGCTTGCGCGCCTTGCCCTTGCCGATGCACTCGACCTCGGGTGCGTGCAGCGCGTAGAGCTTGTTCTTGTCGTGACGCTGCTGGGTGCGGATGCGCTCGGCACGTTCGAGCAGGGTCCTGAGCGCGCCCAGCGCCGACGCACCATCGGGCTCCTTGTGCGGCGCACCGCCGGCGGCAATGACCTGGGCCTGGGCATCGAGCTTGCGCTGCACTTCGCGCATCACCACGCCGACGATCGTGCGCTGGCGCTTGACGACCTTCCTCAAGCGCTTGAACTGCTTGGCATGGGCGTAGCCGCCGGCCTTGCGCCGCAGCTCCTTGCCCTCGGCCGCGAAGGTCTGCTTCAAGGCGATGCCAGCGGCCTTGGCGGCCTTGACCACCTTGTAGCGCGCGATCTCCAGCAAGCGGCTGTCCACCGGGTGCGCAATGGCCTTCTCCTGCACCGTGGAGTCCACGATCACGCGCTCCAGCTCTGCGGGCTTGATGGCCTTGATCTCCACGGCCGTCTGGATGGTGAACCTGAGCAACTGCTCCAGGCCTTCTTCGCCGATGGCTGTGCGGAAGCGCCCGATCTGCGTGGCGTCGCACGGCAAGCGAGGCTCGTAGTACTCCATGCCGCTGAAGAACTGCCAGACGACGTTCTCGCTCCAGCGAGCCACAAGTTCCTCATCGCTGAGGTTGAAGGAGTTCTTCAGGTACAGCAGGCTGGCCATCAGCCGAATGGGCAGGCGCGGCCGGCCACCGCTGCCGACGCCACCGCCGAATTCAAGCTCGTGCTCACCCAGCATGTCCCGGGCGATGGCCGTGCCCGGCGTGCGTGCCTTACGCTCAAAGTGAGGCGCCAGTACTTGTTCGATCTGCGCCCACGGCAGCCGGCCCGTCAGCACCACCAGCGGGTGGCGAGGATCGACCATGCCGTCCAGGCGGGCACGGAAGAAGTCAGGTGTGCTCATGGTCCAAATCTCTCAGGAATCAACTCACCCACCAACGGTTCCTGAGAGATTCCGTGCACATCGTTTACCCCGAATCGCTAGCATTCATGCGGGTTCTGGGCACTTTGCAGGGCCGACGAATTACATTGCAACGTCTGCAGATGTAGGCGTATTTGACGGCGAATCAACAAAAGATAACAATGATTATTTTCAACAAAAATCATCGATACCATCGATAGATTTGGCATCAGGAGAAAAGAGTGGAACTCAGGCACTTGCGTTATTTCGTGGCTTTGGCTGAATGCCTGAATTTCACCCGCGCCGCAGAACGGGTGCACATCACACAATCCACCCTGTCTCACCAGATTCGCCAACTCGAAGAGGAGATAGGGGAGCTATTGTTTGAGCGGGTGGGCAAACGTGTCTTGATCACGGAACGAGGAGAATTGTTTCTCAGCTACGCCGCTAAAGCGCTGAAGGAAGTCGATCAGGGCATGGCCGCATTGAAAGAGTCTGCCCAGGGCCTTACAGGCAAATTGCGCATCGGCTCCACACATACGTTCAACCAAGGATTCATTCCCGAATGCATCGCCACCCTGTTGGTACGGCACCCCACCGTGAAAGTGGCCGCGAGTGAGTTTACTGCTGACGACATAGGAGAAAGGCTGGCTTCAGGGGTGCTCGATCTGGGGATTTCCTATCGGCCCCGCACCGTGGGCGACCTTTGGTTCGAGCCCCTGTACAACGAGCAGATGGTCTTAGTCGTTTCGCCCCAGCATCCACTCGCCGGTCGGAAGCGAATCCGGTTGGTGGAGCTTCATCGGCAGCCTCTGGTATTGCTGCCAGAAGCTTTCGCAACCCGTGCCATGCTCGATGAGTGCTTTCGCCTGCACCGCCGGCAAAAGCAGCCAACGGTCATCCGCAATCTGTTTAAGGAAAAACATGTCAGATACGCCGCGTGATTCGTTACGCACTATTTATGGGCCGGCTCAGTAAGTTTCCTTAAGAATCGAACACTACACTAGGTCGTTCGCCGTTGCATTCACGGCGACCGCCGCCCGAACTGTCCTGGCTCGGTCGGCCGCGGAAATCCCGGTAGTAACGCCACAAACGGCTTCAATGGAAACCGTGAATGCTTATCGACTCCCGGAACTCATACCGGCTCGCTGCGATGAAGTCTCAGCCATCTCACACGGCCAGGATCGACACGGACTTGGTGGCCAAGTAGGCCTCCATCGCCTCGGGCCCGCCTTCGGAGCCGTAGCCGGAGTCCTTGATGCCGCCAAAGGGCATCTCCGGGGAGGTCACGGCAGGCTGGTTGATCCAGAGCATGCCGACTTCCATCTGCTGGGAAAGCAAGTGTGCATTCCTGATCGACTTCGTAAAGGCGTAGCCTGCCAGGCCGTAAGGTAAGCGATTGGCTTCGACGATGGCCTCTTCCAGGGTGTCGAATCCTCGGATCGCGACGATCGGGCCAAAGGGCTCATTGTTGAACACATCGGCCTCGATCGGAACGTCGGCCAGCACGGTCGGCGCGAAGAAGCACCCGTCCGAGCCCACACGTGCGCCGCCGGTCGCTACCCTGGCACCCGTGAGCTGCGCATTTTCGAGCAGCTTGTCCATCGCGGCGACCCGACGCGCATTGGCAAGCGGGCCAAGAGTGGTGCCTTCGGCCAAGCCGTCACCGAGCTGAAGGTTCTCAGCATGTTTCACCATCTGCGCCACGAACGCGTCCTTCAAGCTGTTGTGCACCAAAAAACGGGTAGGCGCGATGCAGATTTGCCCGGCATTGCGGAACTTGGCGGCGCCCGAGGCCTTCACGGCGAGTTCCACATCGGCGTCCTCGGCCACGATAACGGGCGCGTGGCCGCCCAGCTCCATGGTCGCACGCTTCATGTGCGCCCCGGCGAGGGCCGCTAGCTGCTTGCCGACCGGCGTGGATCCGGTAAAGGTCACCTTGCGGATGATTGGATGGGGGATCAGGTAAGAAGATATCTCGGCGGGGTCACCGAACACCAGGCCGACGGTACCAGCGGGCACTCCCGCATCGACGAAGGTCTGCAACAGCGCGGCGGGCGACGCCGGTGTTTCCTCTGGGGCCTTCACGAGGAAGGAGCAGCCGCTCGCCAGCGCTGCACCGAGCTTGCGCACAATCTGGTTGATCGGAAAATTCCAGGGCGTGAATGCGGCCACCGGCCCCAACGGCTCCTTGATCACCAACTGCTGGGCGGCCAGGTTGCGTGAAGGCACGATGCGACCATAGGTGCGGCGCCCCTCGTCGGCGAACCACTCGATGATGTCCGCGGCAGCCAGCACCTCGCTACGGGCCTCGAGGATAGGCTTGCCCTGCTCAATTGTCAGTAACCCGGCGATCTCACCGGCCCGCTCGCGCAGCAAGCCCGCAGCCTTGCGCATGATCAACGCGCGTTCGTTCGCCGGTATCCTCCGCCAAGCCTCAAAACCGCGCTGTGCCGCGGCCAGCGCGCGGTCCAGATCGGGAATGCCCGCGTGCGCAACCCTGCCGATCGTCTTGCCGGTCGCCGGGTTGATCACATCGATCGTTCTGCGGCTTGCCGCGTCAAGCCATTCATTGTCGATCAGCAGGCGGGTGTCGGTGTAGTTGTGGGGTTTCATGGAAATAATTCGATGTTCAAAAAAATAATGGGGAAAATCCGGTCAACGTCGCGTCGGACGCTAGATCACTTGCGCGCTGCGCAGCTCCGCGATCCGAGTAGTGACCACACCCAGTTCCGCGAGCACTTCGTCGGTGTGCTGCCCCAGCGCCGTCGATATAGAGAGCTAGTTGCGGATACATAATTGCTTACAATAGAAAGGTCATTTGAGCCGGGTGCTCACGTTTGGTGGTGAAGCTGCCAGGCAGGGCGTTACTGCAGGTCAGGTGAGGATTTTGACGCGGGTCGAGGGCTGATCAAAGGCGCGATACTGCAGCTCATGTGGTTGAAATTCCTATCCGTTCAAGCCAAAGTCCATCTCATCACCCCTTCATGGCACCGGCTGCGAGGCCTTGGATGAAGTAGCGGCTGAGAAACGTGAACAACACCAGCAGGGGTAGCGCAATCAACGTGGCGCCGGCCATCAGCTCACCCCAGCGCGCGTCGAAGGTGCCAAGGATCGACGCCAGGCCGACCGGCAAGGTCTTCTGGCTATCACTGCTGACCAGGACGAACGCGAAGATGTAGTCTGTCCAAGAGAGAAGGAAGGCAAAAATCGCCACGGTGACAATACCTGGCAGAGACAAAGGCAGAACCACCCGAAAAAACGCGCCAGCGCGGGTGCAGCCGTCGACCATCGCAGCCTCTTCAAGGTCGAGTGGCATCACCTTGAAGAAACCCCACAACAACCACACGCCGAGCGGGATGGTCAGCGTGCAGTGCGCAGCAATTACCGACCACAGACTGTCGGCCAGTCCCAGGCCGGCAAAAATCGACAGCAAAGGAATGGCGAGCAGCATTGGCGGGAACATATAAGCGTAGAGCATGCTGCCGACGATGATCGTCTTGCCCGGAATACGGTACCGGGTGACCACATAGGCTATCACCACCGACACCAGCAAGGTAATGACCACAACGGCGCCAGCCACCATCACGCTGTTCAGAAACTGCAGCGGGTAGTCGGTCAACTCCAGCAAAGTCCAGTAAGCCTTGAAACCAGTGTCGAAGCTGGTTGGGATCAGCGTCGGCGGCGCGAACAGGTCGCGCTCAGGGCGTAGGCTGGAGACAATCATCCAGTAAATGGGGAAAAACGACCACAGACACATCAGTGCCACGCCGCCCAGCAGGGTAACGCGAGCAGTCAGCGAACGGCGCAAGCTCATGATTTTTCTTCCTTCTCTTCAAGCGGAAAGTAGTGAAAATAAACGGCGATCAACACGGTAAGTACCAAGAATGACAATGTCGCCACCGTAGCGCCACCGCCCACATCGAACTGGCTGAAGGCACGCCGGTAAGCCAACACCGGTAAATGTTCCGTGGCTGACAGGGGCCCTCCCTTGGTGAGCAGCCACACCACGTCGAATTTGTTGAACATCCAGATGCTGCGCAGTAGCACGGTGACGGTCAGCATCGGCGCCAGCATCGGGATGGTGATGTGCCAAAAACGCATCCAGGCGCTGGCCCCGTCGACCCGCGCCGCTTCGTACAGCGACTTCGGCACCGTCTGCATCGCGGCAAGAAAACACACGGTCACAAAGGGTGTCCAGGTCCATACGCTGACCACGATCAGGATCAGCATGGCAGAGGTCGGGTTCTCGAACCATGCAGGTCGGCCCAGCCCTATGTGCTCGGCCCAAACGGTGAATAGGCCGAGCCCGCCATCGAGCAGCCACTGGAAGATGACCGTCACCACGACAGTTGGAAGCAGGTAGGGCAGCACCGTGATGCCACGCACCACCGGTCGACCGGGGAATGGCTGATCGAGCAGCAGTGCAAAGAGCACGCCCAGCACCACCTGTGCGGCGATGGTCGTGATGGCGAACAGCAGGCCGATGCCAAAGGCATGCCAGAAGGTCGGGTCCGACAGAATGCGCGTGTAATTGGCCAGACCGACCCATGTTTGCGCTGAAATGAACGACTCGGCCTGGTACAGGCTGAGCCGAACCGCGTCCAGCACCGGCACGAGGATCAATAACAACGTTGTGCTGACGCCCGCGACGAAGGCCAACAGCAGCGCGCGGTCGCTGAAGGTTCTGATTCTTTTCATGGGTGCAGCCTCGGTAGGCATGCCAGCGCTGGGCTGGCATGCGGAACTAAAAGCGGTCTTACAAGACCGCGCGGTACTTCTTCGCCATGATGTCCACTGCTTCGGCGGCAGGCATGTCTTTGAGCAAACGGTTCTGGATCGCTTCGCTGATCGCAAAAGTCTCGAACATCTTGCCGGGCCGCAAGTCGATCCTTGGACCTTCAGTATCGATGGATCGAATGATTACGTCCTTACTCGAGAGGATGCCCCGCATGAACTCGACCAGTTCGGCGTGTTTTTCGATCAGCGGATGAGCACGCCAGCGCGCGTCTTCGTACACATCGAGCCGCGGCGGCTGGAAATGCAGCGGCGCCGAGTGCAGGAAGTTGATGTAGTGGCGCTCGGTAAACCACTCCATGAACTTGTAGGCCTCGTCGCGCATCGGTGTGTTTAGCAGAACCCATCCATCGGCTGCATGGTTGACTGCCTGCGCCTTGCCCGCGCTGTCCGGGTACATGAAAAAACCGGTCTTGCCTGCCAAGTCGGGCGCGCGATCCTCCAGAACCTCCATCAGGCGACCGGCGTATGGGGCATGCGCGATTTGCCCGCCGGAATACTGGGCAAGCACGGTGCCAAACAGCGCTTGCGTCATGCCGGGCGGCATTGAGGGCTGCAGCTTCTTCATGAAATCGAGGTAGCGGATCATGCGGGGTTTCATATCGGCGTTGTCGATCAACAGCTTGAAGTTATCGTCGAGCATCTTCAAACCATCGGCCCACAGGTAGCCGATCGACATCCACTGCGTGGCCGAATTCGCGCCCAGTGGATGGCCCACACCGAACTTCCCGCCTTCGGTGAGCGCCTTGCAGTTCTCGGCCATTTGCTCAAAGGTGGTTGGCACCTTCAGCCCTTTTTGCTGGTACAGGTCTTTACGGTAGTACATCCAGCAGAAGTTGTAATCGTACGGGTACCAGTAGTGCTCGCCCTTGACTGGGAACAGAATGCGCGGCCCCCACTTGGATTTTTCGATTAGCTTGGTCATCGGTACCAGCTTGCCGGCCTCAGCCAGTATCAGCATGTGGCCGGCAAAAGCCAGTGTTCCGATGTCGTAGGGAGTTCCGCTGGAGAGCGACGCCTGTAACTTGCTGTAGGCGTCGTCGGGCGGCACGGTGTCGACCACTACCTTGACACCGGTCTGTTTCTCGTACTCGGCTGCTGCCACACGCAAGGCCCGCACCGATTCCCGACCCGGTTCGGCGTTCAGAAAGCGAATGGTCTTGGTCTGGGCATGCACGGCCGGGGCACCGAGCGCCATCAGCGCCGCGCCGGTGGCGGCCGTCGTGATCACGCGCCGCCGCGAAAATGTGTCCGTGGTTGCGCTGGGGGGAATCAACGCCTTGCTGCTGTCTTGCTCTGCCATGTCTGTCTCCAGTTGGTTATGTAATTCTCGGCTTCCTCATTCGAGGGCTCTGAGGGGGATGCTCATTGCGGCGGCGACAGCAAGCTGCTGCCGTCTTCCGCGTCGAACAGGTGCATTTTTTGCGGCATCAAGGCGAGCCGGCATGGCATGCCGTGCGAGAAGCGGTCTTCGCGACCGGACAACACCCGCAGGCTGCCACCGTGACCGGTGTCGCACACCAGCAATGTCTGCGCACCCAGCTGCTCGACCAGGCCCACAGTGGCGGCAATCTGTCCGGCATCGCTGAGCGATACATGCTCGGGGCGTACACCCAGAACCGCCCGGCCTGTGGCGGGTCGCGTCAGGCGCTGGGCCGGCAAGGCCACTTCCATTCCTGCGCCACGGAAGCATGCGCCATTGACACTGGTCGTCAGCTCACCCTCGAGAAAGTTCATCTCCGGCGCACCGATGAAGCCGGCCACAAAGCGGTTGGCCGGGTGGTCGTACACCTGCAACGGCGTGCCTACCTGCTGCACCCTGCCCTGGTTCATCACCACGATGCGATCACCCAGCGTCATGGCTTCGACCTGATCGTGGGTGACGTAGATCATGCTCGTGCCGATACGTTTGTGCAGTTCACCGATCTCTTCGCGCATGCGCACGCGCAGCTTGGCATCGAGGTTGGACAGCGGCTCGTCGAGGAGGAAGGCATCCGGCCGCCGCACTAGCGCGCGGCCTAGCGAGACGCGTTGCATCTGCCCGCCCGATAGCTGACCCGGCTTGCGTGTCAGCAGGTGTTCAATGCCCAGAATGTCGGCCGCCCACTTCACTTGCCGCTCGATTTCCGCCGGTTCGGTCTTGCGCATGCGCAGACCAAAGGCGAGGTTGTCGTAGACCGACTTGTGCGGGTACAGCGCGTAGTTCTGGAACACCATGGCGATG
>Ga0209277_10001548_pt1 | contig 11246 bp, 8 predicted proteins | sample JI81AbrownDNA_FD_187503 | JGI IMG/M metagenome (GOLD analysis project Ga0209277, IMG submission 187503) | Wastewater effluent complex algal communities from Wisconsin, to seasonally profile nutrient transformation and Carbon sequestration -... | ecosystem: Engineered > WWTP > Effluent > Algae... | reverse complement strand
AAAATGTCGGATACGAAACTTTCAATGCTTCCTGCAAATAAGGTGACTCTTCCTGCCCAGCCCAACCTTCTGCATTGCCTTGCTTCAGTTCGGAGAATTTATTTCCCAGCGCAGCTTTAAACTTTGTTTGTCCATCCGCGTCAGCAGTTTCACCATAAACAGACGGTGCCGGATGTTCCGGAAAAGCTGCATAAAACTTACGACTGTGCAATGCATCAATTGCCTTACTTAAGTTGGCATTGTGTTTTTCGAAAAGACTCATGGGGAGAAAATTTAATTAATCAGGTTGTATTATTTTTTATATCCAAAAACGCGTTTCAATAGTTCTGTTGTACGTGCAACAGGATCCTGCCGTATATTTTTTTCTTCTTTCGCGATCATCACAAACAAGCCTTCGATGGCTTTGTCGGTTGCGTAATCATCGAGGTTAGGGTTAACTTTTTCAACAAATGGAATTTGATTGTAGCGCGATACAATCTCACCGTAATATTTTGTTGCATTTACTTTATTCAACGAGCTCTGAATAACAGGTTTAAACTTTTCTTTTAACAAGGGTGAAGTGGTTCGTTTCAGATATTCTGTGGCTGCATTCTCCTCCCCGCGCAAGATTGACCACGCATCCTGAATGGTCATCGATCTAATGGCTGCAATAAAAATCGGCTTCGCTTCCTTAGCAGCATCTTCCGCTCCACGATTTAAAGTCATCACAAATTTATCAACCTCGCTGCCCAGCCCGATTTTACGCATCGCATCTTCGACTTTCTTTACTTCGGGTGGAAATGGAATTTTTATTTCAGCATTTTTAAAATACCCATCGGTAATGGATACCAGATCAGAGCCGGTTGAAATACCTTTTACCAACGCTTCTTTCAATCCTTCTGCAACTTCGCCAGTAGTTAAGGGCTTATCGCCTAAAGTCTTATTAACATCTTCTAACGCCTGGTTGATCTGCGCTGAAGTACATGCCCCTAAAACCAACGTCAGAATCCACAGAATTTTACGCATAGATCGTTTTTAACCGGGGCTAAATTATGGGAAGGGCTATCAAAATCCTATCTAATTCTGACGGTCCGTTAAACGCTTCGAATCAGCATTTCCCGGTTAATTTCAGAAATATTCTTACAACCCGCGAGCGCCATGGTCAGCTCAAATTCAGCCATCATGTTGCGCATCACTTCGTACACACCCTGCTCACCTCCGAGCGCCAGTCCGTACACATACGGTCTGCCTACGCAAACAGCGTTTGCGCCCAACGCCAATGCTTTCACAATATCTGCGCCTCCGCGTATGCCGCTGTCAAGCAAAACAGGAATTCTGTTCTGAACAACTTCAACAATCTTCGGCAGCGCATCTAGTGTTGCGATCGATCCATCGGTTTGGCGACCACCATGATTCGAGACGATGATCCCATCAACACCTGCGTCCAATGCTTTGCGGGCATCATCGGCATGAACTATGCCTTTAAGAATAATCGGAAGCTTCGTGCTTTGTCGCAAAAAAGTAAGATCATCCCATGTTGTTGCCGGGTTTGAGTAGATGCTTACAAATTTCCGGACTGCTTTCACGGGTCTTCCGGACTTTAACTTTGCAAAAAAACCGTTACCGGGATAATTATTTACCATACTGATCAATCCAAGAATTGACTGAAGTGTTATGGGCCGTTTTATTTGATCTGTTTCTTCCGGTTCATCCAGTAGTTTTTGAAATACCGGATCAGACGTGTACTGTGCGATGCCTTTACCTTCCAGGAAAGGTAGATACGCAACATCGAGATCGCGTGCGCGCCAGCCAAGCAACGTTGTATCAAGTGTTACCACAAGTGCTTTGCAGCCGCATTGCTCTGCGCGATGTAAAAAACTTTGCACAAGCTCATTGGACTTACTCCAATACAATTGAAACCAGCGTGGACTTTCACTCATAACCTGTGCGCACGCTTCCATCGGCTTTGAAGCCTGATTTGAAAAGATGTAAGGAAGACCTAAACGCGCTGCAGCTTTGGCAACGGCTACATCTGCTTTTGGGTGAACCATTTCCAATACCCCAATCGGATCAAGTAAAATGGGTGAAGGAAGCTTTTGTCCGAATAACTCAACCGTAGTATCACGCTCCGACACATTCTTAAGCATACGCGGAACGATCTGCCATTGATCAAACGCGTCACGGTTCGCCCGCATAGTGGCTTCGCTTCCCGCGCCTCCCGCGATGTAGGCGAACGCTTCCTTGGTGATTTCCTTTTTTGCCTTTTGCTCAAGCTTTTCAAAGGAAGCTTTTACCGATAATTTCTTCCCGGCAAATCCATTCAGGTAGATTTCTTTTTGCCAGTCGGGGGCGGATAGCGATTCTTCCATCGAGGTAAACTACAAAGAATCAGCAGTTCCTTCAAATCAAAACCTTATTTCCAATTGGTTGTTTTTAGTGATATTTGCCTGCTTTATTTTAGTGATATGAAGAAAATTCTTGCGGAACTGCTCACCATTGGTGATGAAATTTTATACGGACAAATAGTTGACACCAATTCGCAATGGATGAGCGTGGAGCTGGATAAAATCGGCATCAAAGTTATCCGCAAAACAAGTGTGGGCGACCAGGAAGATGAAATCCTGACTGCGTTAGCGGAAGCGGAAAAACGCGCTGACATAATTTTAATTACGGGCGGCCTCGGCCCAACCAGTGACGATCTTACCAAACCCTGTCTTACAAAATATTTCAATTGTGGCCTGGTGTTGAACGAAGAGGCGCTCGCAGAAGTAACAGAGTTCTTCAAAAGTCGCGGCCGTGAGCTTACAGAAGTAAACCGCCAGCAGGCTATGCTGCCAACCGCTTGCGAAAAGATCACCAACGGAATCGGTACAGCACCCGGAATGTGGTTTAACAAAAACGGTAAGATATTCATGTCGATGCCGGGTGTACCGCATGAAATGAAGCTGATGATGACCGAGTATGTTATCCCCAGACTTACATCAACTTTTAAAACACCGGTTATTTACCACAAAGTTGTTCGCACAATAGGTGTTGGAGAATCAATCCTCGCGGAAAAAATTAGCGCTTGGGAAAAATCATTGCCGAAGCATATTGGTCTCGCCTACTTACCGAGCCTGGGTGAAGTAAAGCTACGCATCACCGGCTACGGAGATTCCTATGAAAAACTGGAATCCGAAATAAATGCGCTATCAATAACACTTGAAGACCGCATCGGACAATTCATTTTCGGATACGGTGAGGACCCGATCGAAAAAGTTATCGGAAAAACCTTGTTAGACAAAAAACTTACACTCTCCGTAGCAGAAAGCTGTACAGGCGGATACTTATCTCACCTGATCACGAGCATTCCCGGCAGTTCGGCTTATTTTTTAGGGAGCATGGTTCCATATGACTACCAGATCAAAATGCGGCAGCTTGGCGTAAAACCTGAAACGCTCGAAAAGTACGGAGCGGTGAGTGAGCCAACGATTATTGAAATGGCCAACATCGTGCGCGCAAAATTCAATACCGATATCGGTGTTGCCACGAGCGGAATTGCAGGGCCCGGAGGCGCTACCCCGGATAAGCCTGTTGGAACTATCTGGATTGCATACTCCGACAAGCATCAAACCGTTACACGCAAATTACAGCTTTCAAAAGACCGGATGATTAACATTCGCTCGGCTTCCGTTGCGGTGTTGAATTTGATCAGACTGAGCTTGCCTAAATAGAAGTTTTAGCAATCCTATAAAATTCTAATCTTTACTTAACAATGTTAGCGCTTCGTCTAAAAACATTCCATTCATATGAAAACCCTGTTCTGCTGTGTCTTGTTTTGTCTTTCGATTACCTCGAATGCACAAGATAAAAAATTGGACAGCCTTTATCAGGCACTGGAAAACCATCCGCAAAAAGACACCACCAGATTTAAAATTCTAATTACTCTGGCCGACCAGCAACTCTTCTCAAGCCCGTTAGAAAGTAAAGGATACATCGAACAGGCCATTGAACTTGCCACAACGTTAAAAAATAAAAAGTGTATTGCTGATGGAGCCTACTTGCTTACGCATTATTACTTCAATAGAGCAGCTTACACGGAGGCACTTGATCAGGCCCTGATTGCCCTGCATAATTATGAAGATGTAAATGATACAAGAGGCATGTACGATACGTATGAGCTTTTGGCAATCTTGTACCAGAGTTGGAAAGATTTTAATAAAATGGATGAGTACCTGAATAAGATGCAGGAGTTGGCAAACCAAAACAAAAGTTTTATGGATGCCTATTTCTATCAGAATTTGGGATTCCTGAAAACAAAAGCACAGAAATATGAGGAGGGTCTTGATTTGCTAAACAAGGCAATACTTCTCCATGAAAAGGATAACCTCTACGAACTTGCCACATGTTATTTTTTGCGGGGTAAAGCACAGATGGCATTAGGAAACGCCAACGCTGCTTTGTCAGATTTTCAACAATGTATTAGCAATAGTAAGCGAAGCAATCACCCGGATTATTTAGTGAGCGTTGCCATAGGCAATGAAGGAATAGGGTCTGTTTATATCGCTCAGAAAAAGTTTCTTAATGCCTTACCTCATTTAGACACTGCTCTGGTAATAGCATTGCAAATGAACAGCAAAAGCTTGGCCTTAGGGGTGTACAAGAGTAAGATTAAGCTTTATGAGGCCCAGGGAAATTTTCAAGAGGCCCTTCAAAACGAAAGGCTGCACAGACAATTGAGTGACAGCATTTTTAACAAAGAAAAATCACAGCAGATTACAGAAGCTCAGACCAAATATGAAACTAAGAAGAAAGAGCACACCATTGAATTGCTTCAAAAAGATAAGAAGATCAGCACGCTTTGGAGGTCAATACTTATTGTTGGGATTATCGTACTCACTATTTTTTTTCTGTTTCTCTATTTGTGGCAAAAATCCAGGTATAAGAAAAACAGTCAACTTTTGAACCTCCAGGTAGATTTGCTGACTTCAAAAAATCAGGAATTGGCGAATAAATATAAAAACAGAAGCTTAAATTTTGCTGAAGCTGAAGTAGAGTCTAGCAATGACAAGCTTCTGAAAAAGGCAATTACGCTAGTAGAAGTAAATTTGTCGGATTCTCTTTTTGGGGTTGAGAAAATGGCTAGTGAAATGGGTATGAGTCGGGCTAGCCTTCACAGAAAGTTGAAGGGTATTACGGGTTTTGCTCCATCCGAATTTATACGAAACATAAGGCTGAAGCGGGCCGCTAATTTGCTTCGTAATGATGCAGATTCAGTGGCTCAGATTGGATTTGCCGTGGGCTTCGAAGATCAATCCTATTTCTCAAAATCCTTTAAGAAACAATTTGGCGTAACCCCCAGCGAATACGTATCAAAAGCGGATTCCCTTGTTTAGCACAGGCTATACAACTTCATTTTAGCCCAAATTACCTGTTTTAACTACCAGATTACCTTTTTTGCAAAACGGTAAGAAATAGGTTTGTCAAAGAAATTCAACAGAATTTTTATGATGAACCAAGCCTTGTCACTTCCTGACATTTATCCTTCGGTATCTCCCCATTCTGTATTCAATGAGATTGCTTTTTCTGGTTACCCCAGCCTGTAAAAAAATGTATCACTTAAACTAACCCTATACATATGAAACCTTTACTCTTTTCAATCTTGATTTTCGTCTGTACAGTTACGCAGGCACAAAACACTAACCTGGGAACTAATGCAGGCAATGCTGGAGCATCCAATACATCTATTGGTAATTCTGCAGGCGATGTAGTAACAGGTAATGCCAATACATTTATCGGGCATTTTTCAGGAAAAAGCACAACTAATGGTGCGTTTAACTCTTTTCTTGGACTTACTTCGGGGTATCGCAATACAACAGGCAGCAATAACTTATTTGCCGGAGCACAAGCTGGTCATGATAACCAAACAGGTAGTAACAATACCTATGTAGGAAGTTTCTCTGGACAACTAAGCACTAGTTCTTTCAGTAACTCTTTTTTAGGAACATATACGGGATTTAACAACACTTCAGGTTATGAAAATACATTTGTTGGTTTTCAGTCTGGGTATAATAATAACACAGGGCAACAAAATTCTTTCTATGGTGCTCTCGCGGGCAAGCAAAATACAACAGCATCCAATAACTCATTTTTTGGTTTTGGTTCAGGGTACACTAACTCAACAGGTACTAAAAATGCTTTCTTCGGATCGGAGTCTGGTTTTTACAATACAGCAAGTTACAATACCTTATTAGGATTCAGAGCCGGGTATTCGAATACAACAGGAAGCACCAACACGTATGTAGGAAGCGAATCCGGCTATAATAATACTACTGGCTCTGGAAATTCATTTATTGGTTATGCTTCCGGCAGAACTAATAACAGTGGGTATCATAATACATTTCTGGGTAACCAGGCAGGACTTACTAACACTTCAGCATCAAACAACACATTTATTGGAAATTTTTCCGGAAGCCAAAACACAACAGGAGCATCGAATACATTGGTAGGAAGTTATTCAGGTTCTAGTTTAACTACCGGGGAAAACAATGTGATCCTGGGCACGCAGGCTGGTCAGAGCAACAACGGCAATAACAATGTATTTATCGGCCTTGGTTCAGGTGGGCAGAATACTGGAAGTGGTAATGTGTTTATCGGAAATCAATCTGGCTTTTACTCAGACAAAAAATCCAATACGTTAATCATCCATAATACTGGAGACTCTACAACCCCACTTGTTTTTGGGGATTTTCAAAATCGTCAAGTAGGAATTGGCACCTCATCGCTTGGCACGTACACCCTAAGTGTAAACGGTGATGCTTTTGCCACGGGGCTTTGGTTGAGTTCCGACAAACGATTCAAGCAAGATGAAAAAGCCCTTACCGGAGCGCTCGAAAAATTAAATACGGTAAAGGGAGTTTCTTATCAATTCAAAAAAGGTGAAGCAGCAAACGGAAGATCTTTTTCTGATGGCACACAACTTGGATTTATTGCACAGGATTTACAAAAGACATTCCCGGAGCTAGTTAAAGAAAATAGTGATGGATACCTGGCGGTTAATTACACGGGCATGATACCCGTTCTGGTAGAAGCCATTAAAGAATTAAAATCAGAGATCGAAATTTTAAAAACACAACTGGAAGAAAAATCTGTTGACGTAAAAAATCTTACTTTAACCAATGCCGTAGCCGGTGTATCGCTCGAACAGAATCATCCCAATCCTTTTGGTAATGAAACAACCATTGGGTACACATTACCGGATGGTTCCCATTCCGCTGCCCTTTACATATTTGACCTTACGGGTAAACAAGTATCTGTTTCCGGAAACCTGAAAGCAGGCAAAAACGAACTAACGATTTCTTCCGCTCAGCTAACCCTCGGTTTATACTATTATAGCCTGGTGGTCAATGGGGTTATCATCGACACGAAAAAAATGATTCTAACCAACTAGTTTTTGTTTCATTCAACCAATAAATCTTTAACTCTATACATAATGAATACCAAGCAATCAATTACTTCAAGACTGTTTTCATTGATTGGCGTCTGTGTTCTTTCAACTTCACTTCTTATATCGTGTAAGGAGGATAAAGAAGATACCGAGCCAACCCCAACCCCAGCGCCTAGTATAATCTCCTTTACTCCAGCCCATGGATTACCCGAAGCTACAGTAACCATTACAGGCACCAACTTCAGTTCAACTCTTGGCGAAAACAGTGTAAAAATTAACGGCACAGAAGCCACGCTGCTATCGGCAACAACAACCGAACTTGTGGTGATTGTTCCGGAAACATCTACCGGAAAAGTATCAGTTATCCGAGATAATAAATTGGCGACAAGCACAGTCGATTTTGAAGTACTGCTAGATTTTCCGCGTGTTGGATTAATTGGCTTTTGGCCTTTTACAGGAGATGGTTTGGAAAAAGGGTTAAACAATCCTTCACATACATTCTCACTTGAATCAACCTCTAATCCTTCGCTGGTGGCCGATCGTTTCGGAAACGCCAACCAAGCCTTAAATTTTAACGGAATTCAGTTTACTTCAATTGGCCAAACAATTACCAACCAACCATGGACCATCTCAGTTTGGATTGATCCGGGCATATTCGATAATCCTACCATGGGATTTATGGAATCAAATAGTGGCAATCGCTACCTTGTTTTCAATTTTGCGAACAACGCAAGCGGTGATTTTTACATCAGTGCTTATGGTGATGATGGAACAGAGGAGACCCATGGTAATTTCTATTCGTTGGTAGCCAGTTCCCTAAACCGATACATCCCATATCCCTCTGTGAATGACATTTGGATGAACATTATAATGACCTATGATGGCTCCGTTTTTAAAATCTATAAAGACAACGTTGAGGTTTATACTAACACCGTAACGACCCAAACCCCAACGCCCAACATTTTTATGTTAGGCAAAACCCATAATGCATATTACTACATTGGTAAGATGGACGACCTCATTCTTTACAACCGGGTGCTAACCACTGTCGAGCGTACTCACCTGTTCGAACAAACTGTTTCTAAGTACTAATCGATATCTATTGTTAGTAACCTTTATCCCAAAACAGTTCTTTTTAAGAATGCTTAACTGACAACACAAAATTAAATTTAGTGTAGGGTTAAGTTCACTGCCTGTTCCTGATACCGGACAGGCAGTTTTTTTTATTTCATTCGGCTCATTTCAGGGTTAGTGTTACGCACTAAAAATGCTAATTTTACCCTTCGAAAACGTTAGAAATTCTATGGCATCAATTGAGCTAATCATGCCTAAAATGGGCGAAAGCATCATGGAGGCAACCATCCTTACATGGCTTAAGAAGCCTGGCGATAAGATCGAGCAGGACGAATCAGTGCTCGAAGTAGCCACGGATAAGGTGGATACGGAAGTACCTTCAACCCATGCCGGAATTTTAAAAGAAATACTTGCCAAAGAAGGTGAAGTAGTTAAAGTGGGTAAGCCGATTGCCATTATTACCACCGATGCGGCTGTGAGCAGTACCGCAGCACCTGTTGAGCCTGAGTCTAAAAAAGAATCAAAAAAAGCTGCGAAAGAAATTGCTGAGCCTGTTTCAAATGGTTCAAACGGAGCATCTCACGCAGCGGTTGATTTTAAATCATCCAACCGGTTTTATTCTCCGCTGGTTAAAAATATCGCGAAGGAAGAAAATATTTCAGTTGCTGAACTGGAAGCTATTTCAGGATCGGGACTGGAAGGCCGCGTTACAAAAAAAGATATTCTCGGCTACGTACAGAACCGCAAGCAGGGTAAACCAATTCAGACGACTGCCGGTAAAGCAGTTTCTTCCGCACCGTTAGTGCCTGCATCTATCAGCGCAGGAGATGAGATCATTGAGATGGACCGCATGCGCAAAATGATTGCCGAGCGGATGGTAGATTCAAAACGTATTTCTCCGCACGTTACTTCCTTTGTAGAGGCTGATGTTACAAACATTGTCTTCTGGAGAAATAAAATGAAGAACGATTTCCAGAAACGAGAGGGTGATGCCTTAACGTTTACCCCGATCTTCATTGAAGCGATAATTCTTGCCATAAAAGATTATCCGATGATCAACATCCAGGTGGATGGCGATAGAATCATTAAGAAAAAGGACATCAATATCGGATTGGCAGTAGCACTACCCTCCGGCAACCTGATTGTACCGGTTATAAAAAATGCGGATCAGTATAACCTTACCGGATTAGCAAAAGTTGTGAACGACCTGGCTAAAAGGGCACGCGAAAATAAATTGAAACCCGATGAACTCTCAGGCGGAACATTCACGGTATCGAACGTAGGATCTTTTGGTAACGTGATGGGCACTCCGATCATCATGCAGCCGCAGGTAGGCATTATCGCATTAGGCGCAGTGCAAAAGAAACCAGCCGTGATTGAAACTCCTTCCGGTGATGCGATTGCCATCCGGCATAAAATGTTCCTGTCACACTCGTATGACCATCGTGTAGTCGATGGCTCACTCGGAGGAATGCTGGTCAGGCGTGTAGCCGACTACCTCGAGAAGTTTGATAGTAACAGAACAATTTAATAAAAAAGCCTCCCGAAAATTCAGGAGGCTTTTTATTTTTAGGATGCGTGATAATTTATTTTCTAAGCGATAAGTATCCGCTTACCTCCTTACCGGATTTTCTCCGGATTACATAAAAATAGTTTGCGGCCGGAAGATCTTTACTCCCCCCAACATTGGATTGACCGTTAAACCTTTTGGCCGTATCGTCATTATCATATTTTTTCATCTCAAACACCAGATCACCCCATCGGTTGTAAATGGAAACAACATCGGTTTCCAGCAGGTTATCAATGTGAATGTAATTGTTGAGTTCATCATCCGGATTTGAGGAAATCGCATTGAACACAACGATGGATTGATTTTCGGCCACAATGGCCAACGTTACAATTCCTTCTGAAAGGGAGAGTTCATTTTGAACCAAGGCAGCCGTTGAATTCAGTCCTCTTCCAAGGGAAGTAAAATCCCCGGAAGCGCTTTCTGAAAACGCCACAACAAATTCATTATTCTTCAACGCATCCAATCCTTCATCGCCTTCAACCGGAAGCACAATTCTTGCATCATCCAATGAGCCGGATACAAGATCAACTGCCCAATAACGTTTGTCGGAAATATCTTCTAATGAAGAACTTGTGTTCAATGTTTCACCAGTCTGCAACTCGGTAAGGGCAATCCCAATTTCAGAGTTGGTTGTGATGCCGCTTATCTCAACAGGCAAATACGTTGTTCCGTTTCCAACTGGAAAGAGCTTTGCACCCGTTCCATTCTGATAAACTGCTGTATTGATGTGTGATGCATCTGACCCACCCGTAATAACAGCGGCTGAAGAGAAGTGTACTCCATGATTGCCTTGTGCATTAATAATTCCATTTGTCAATGTGAGGCTTTCTACTACAGTCAAGTCAGCCAGGATTTGCTTAATTCCTCCTCCGCTAATAACAAGTTTATTAAACGATTGATTATTGTGATTAATGATTTGCGCTTCTCCGGGAGGTCCATTAAATGTAATTTCGCCCGCTCCGGGATTGTATGTACCGAGGTTAAGCCAAACGCCTCCCATCATCATATTACCATTATTGGTGAGCGTTCCATTGTTCACCAAACTATCCTGTACCGAAAAGATTGTATTAGAACTGATGCTAACAATTGCTCCGTTGTTATAAAAACTCTGCGCATAGAGGTGAGCAGTCGAGCTACAAAAAATAATCAGGAAGGTTATGCGATAAATAGTTCTCATACTTTATTATTTAACCCGTG
>Ga0209277_10001547_pt1 | contig 11248 bp, 13 predicted proteins | sample JI81AbrownDNA_FD_187503 | JGI IMG/M metagenome (GOLD analysis project Ga0209277, IMG submission 187503) | Wastewater effluent complex algal communities from Wisconsin, to seasonally profile nutrient transformation and Carbon sequestration -... | ecosystem: Engineered > WWTP > Effluent > Algae... | reverse complement strand
CCGCTTACCTCTACGTTTGCAAACGTGTTAGCGAGTCCGTTACCGTACAAATACTTAAAAGCTTAATCTTGCGTTAACCCTGGTTTTTATAATCTTAAATTAAGCCTACATTTGTCACATTGTCAAAAGATACTTTCTTGTCATTCTCTGACTCACAATTTTCTGTACTTCCTGTGGTCACGATCTCGTTAGTATATTCGCATTTACCTTTTGTACTAGAATTATACTCAATACCTTTTAACAGCATTCTCTGTCCATCCGAAAATTAGACAAGAATTCATCATCTGTCATATATGTACCATGGTAGAGCATCTGTTCCCAGTCACTACCCCATGTTCTGTATGGAGTTCTAAACACATATTGTGATGATTTCAAAGTAAACAACTTGACTGCCACATAATGATCAAGAACATCTTCAAAGCTATCTTCTGCATCCAGGTAAAAGTGCAAATATGTCTTTATTGTATGGCTTTTTTGGCTACAGCTTCCAATTCCTTCAACAAATTTGCTTTTTTTGAGAATCGAGGCATTTTGGGGTGGTTAATTATGCTGATTATAGAATGATTTATGTGGCAGTTTCCACAGGACAGAAAATTTTTGGATTCCGAAAAAAAACGCGTCATGATAAATTGACAACCCCTATTTTGTACATGGCAAGATAGTTTTTACACATGAAGTACAGACAGTCATGGGAAGACTGGTAACATATGTGCGACTGCACAAGGCATTGAATAGAACTATGAAATAAGCATACCTACCATATTTTGGAAGAATTTTCCAATCAACTCATCAAATGGGGTTTTGTGATTGAGTGTTCTGATTCGCGTATAACTACCGGTAGAGACCCTTTCATAGGAAACCATGATCCATTTTTGGCATCTGGGCGACCCCACATTTTAAGGAAGTTGTCAATGTTTTGAAGGATTATAAGAAGAGAAGCAACTTTAACATTCTCTAAACAGAATACACATGATTTTGACAATATGTAGCTGATATGGAGAATCTTAATCAGAGGATTCTCGAAATTAAAGTTGCATCGTGATGTCCGAGCGGAAAGGTTCCTATGTTCTGCAAAAAGAAGCAAGTCCTGTGCCTATACTGAAGTAATAGGAAATGCGATGCTGTATAGGCACCATATCTTACGTGTGATACTTAATAAATATCACCACTCTACCCAGAGTTTACATACATCACTACGTAGAGTTGTGATATTTATTACAGTACTCTGAAAGACATCGTAAACAATTGGTCTTGAAATAGCATCAATATTTAAGACGCAAAATGAGTGTATGATTGGTTCTTGTGACCTTTTCGACGCAGTATGGCTCAGATCATAGATAGAACATTGACAACCCCTAATAATCTATAATCATAAAAGTGACTGTGAAAATTGTTAAAGCACTTCCGAATGAAACTTTTAGCATCTTAAAGACATGAATTTGATGACCTGACAAGTTTGACGACCTGACAAGAACCAGGCAATTAGACTCGAATGACTTTTCTTAAAAGAAGTCTACTTAACAAAAATGCTTGCTGTCACATTTCAGTGTTGCCTAACAGAGTCTAAATTCCTCTGGAGCCAAGCTATTCAAACGAACGCAAAACTTCGTTCATAAACTTGAAACTAATCAAAAATCAAGACGTCAGGGAGAGTTAAGGATAATTCATCACTACAGTAGGATAGTTCATCACTACAGTTTTTACAATATCATGATGAAATTCACATGTATTTCTGTGCAGGCAGCACTATCTTGTCTATGCTTATTAAGCATTGAATCAATCAAACTGTCCGCTGTTGCTATGCTCCCAAGCGGTGTGCCTTACGAGATCGAGCAACCCGATGGATCCATAATTGTAGCTCGTCTTACAGGATCTCAAGAGGATCCATACGAGGAAGATGAAGAAGGATACCCCATTATTGGTGCTGGGGATTCAGGAAGCGACTATGAGTACGCGGTGTTGGATAATGAGAGCGGAAATCTAGTTCCCAGTGGTGTCAAGGCTCGTAAAGGATCACGACCTCCTTCCAATGCAGTAAAGCATCAAAAAAGAACTGAGGCAGGCAAACAGGCGATGGGGTTTGGAGGTGAAGGTGTGAAGGGACGTGGCAAAGGAGGAAAGCGTATGCCTAAAGGTGGAGCTCTACCCACACGTCGTCTGTCACACGTTGATCAATATGATGATTGGAGTGAAGCTATTGAAGATTTTCATCGCCGTACAGCTTGGACAGGAACCAAAAGAAACCTCGTTATTCCCATGATTTTCAAGGGCCACGAGACTCGTTGGCGCCCAACCAAAGCGGAGCTTACTGTGCTTTTTAACAACAATGGAACTAACGCGACCTATGCTCCTACAGGAAGTGTTAGAGATATGTTCAAAGCATCTTCTTACAACAAGCTTGACATGGTGTCTGATGTGATGGATTGGATTCAACTAAATAACACTGAAGCCTATTATGCAGATGGTAACAGAGGAATGACTATTGTGGTGCATCAGGCCATGAGAGATGCCTTGATCTACCTTGACAACACTGTTGGATTGAACTTCAAAAACTATGATCTTGATAATGATGGATTGATTGATGCAATTTGCTTCTTGCACACTGGATTTGCTGCTGAGTGGGGAGGAAATTCTGAAGATGGTGCAAACTACTTGAATCGCATTTGGAGCCATAAGTGGAGTTTATACAGCTTCAGATACCCCACCTCAACTTCACCTCAAGGATTTACATCAAAGCAAGGTGTCCGTGTGTACAACTATCACATCAGTCCCGCAATATGGGGAACAAGTCTTAACACGAATGGGGTTCCCAAAACAACCGTTAATAAGATTGGCCGTGTTGGTGTAATTGCTCATGAAACAGGCCACTTTTTGGGAATCACTGACCTATATGATACTGGATCTGGTGATGCAGGCAGCGGAATCGGATCTTATGGGCTTATGGCCAACTCATGGGGATTCAATAATGATCAGCGTTGTATTCCTATCATGTGCCCTTGGTCAAAAATTCAACTAGGCTGGTTGACTCCAAAAGCACTCAACGTAACAGGAAACTACACAATCACTCCATCTTATACTGCACAGGATGTATATAAGATTACCAAGGGCTACCCAGCAAATGAGTACATGTTGATCGAATATCGTCGCAAACTGGGTTTTGAATCATGTATGCCCAGACAAGGTTTGGCCGTTTGGAAGGTTGATGATAATGCAGACTACAACATTCAGGGGTGGCCTGGACAAGTTGGTTGGCCTTCAAATGGCAAGCATTATCGTATTTCGCTTCTACAAGCAGACGGCCTCTATCAATTGGAGAAAGCAACAAATCGTGGTGATGGCGGTGATTTGTACTATTCAGGGTATAGGACTTTCTTGGGACCTGGTTTGTATAACGGCACTACACCAGTGTATCCCAACACCGACAGTTATCAAGCTGGAAACATTGTTTCAACTGGTATTATTATCAAAAATGTTGGAGTTCCCGGAACAACAAACATCAAGTTTGAAGTCAACTTTCCAGCAGGTGTGAGAAACCTCCGCGGACAGTAGTGTAAATTGACATGATATTTTACTAATCATAAGATGTATTGGTTTATTGATCAAATTTTGGATGGATTTAAAGTTATCGTATTTTATCGAATCTTGTTACCAATTGCTCTAGCTCAATCGGCACCCCTATCTTGCAGGGCTGACGTGATGGATAGAATGTAGAAGGATCTTGTCTCTTCAAGTAAACATCTGGGAAACATAATAGGGGTTGTCAAAGATCTATCATACGTTGATTATTTTTGTGTCTTTTGGGCGTAAATTGGGTTAATTTCACAGCTAAAATCTGTTTGGTCGAAACAAAAAAAGAGCTAAATTAACAGTAACTTCTAATATAATCATTTTTGGTTATTATATTTGATAATTGGTTTTTCACACAATGCGCACATGGACCATATGTGTAAACTGAGCTCAAAGTGTCTAAAAGTTAATGATTAACGTTCTAAATGAACAACAACAATAAACTTGTGTTATAATCCTATAGTAATTGATTAACATTATTCTAAATGATTGTGTTGATGTTCATCTACTAAGATAAAGCATCAGTTAGGTACAAGTGATTGCTAAAAGCTCTAGATTAGAATGCCGAGCATTGAGTGTGCTTCCGCTCTGTTGGGTCTTGATGCCATGCCACTTGTCTTGCTAGATCTACATTCCCACTCTTGGACAGATGTACCCTGGTTCTAGGACATTTTGAGAGATAAGTGTAGAATGCACATTTGGAGTTGGAACTTTTTGTTCATATGATTTTGTTTAACAAAGTTGCTCAGCATTAGTGGTGGATTCATTTGCTTGTAACAAAGATAACTTTTTTATATTATTATATGCATATGGGGGTAGTCAAAATTGGGCTGCTCTGATTGGCTAAGCCGGAAGTTATCAAACTCACCTAATTTCACCAAAATAAAAAAACTCGACATTAGATAGAACTTTGAAAATCTATTCCCAAAAATGAGAAGACCTTGAGCGATGTCGAAGAATCTACAAATTAATGGAAAGTGCATGTTAAAGGAACTGATAGCAAGCCTGATAAAAGCATTTCCGCTTTTGTAAATTCTCATACCTGAATATTGACAAGAATGATATTGTTCCGATGAGCACCAAATAGCAGTGGTTAAATACCAGAGAGCTATTATTTGTTCAATGTGGAAGATATGATTGAAAGTCATGAGAAACTTTGTTGCCAGAATGCCCTGAAACATTTTATATGTTTGAACTAGATATTGCTATGTCAAAACTGATTTTAATTTCTAATAATCTCGATCATAAATTTGTATTCAGATTGGGGATTTAGATGATTTCAAACACAACCCTGGAACAGTCCTGTTTATGATGGAATTTGATGCTAGTCCTGCTTCCGCTGCACATGCTCTATCCCTGTATTCCTTCAGCGGATTCAAGGTAGCTGAATGTACTACTAAACTCAAAATCTAATTAGGATCATGTTAACCTGTATAAATTGGATTTAAGGAGCTTAACCAATTTACAAAGACTTCCTTTGATTTTTAAATCTTAGGTTTTAAAATTATTGGATTAAGAAAGACAAATGAACAACAAGCACAAGCGTAGAAGTTTAAAGAAATCAAACTTACTAACTTACTGTAAGAAATTGCTACTTGTGTGGAACTCGTTTCAAAACTGCCTTGCTACTATAGGCTTGACCATCTAGATAATAGATGAATTTGCAAATTATAATTGGTGATAATCCAGCATTAACACGCATTCTAATTCTGAGCTAGTGCGAAAGACCATCCCAAGTTTTTATTGGGATTCCCATGTACACCTGTCAGGTTTTGATTTGCGCTCAGATCTTTGTTTTCTCCCATATCTTTCATATCTTTGTTATATTTTCATTATTTCCCAACACACTCCTGTGCACGCTTGCGCCTGCGCCACTGGGCAGATTAAGAATTTTTTCTCGCATGCATATGAAAAGAGAGCCCTGTAGAGGCTTGGTGAAGAAATTCCCTAGCATGTTATGTGTAGGGTAGAATGCTATTTTCACATCTCCATTCTTTATCTTGTCCATGATAAAAAATATCTTAGGTCCAAATGTTGTGTGCACCTGCTGCCTGATTATTTTCCATTTTCGGCCAACAGTATATACCCTTTTTTCTTGGTAGATTGTTGTGGTTGGTACATACATGCCTTGTTACTTTAAAAATTTCTGGTCCATAGTACATGTGTCATGACATCATCAATAGCCACTAGTTCTGCTTCAGTTGAACTTTTATATTAAGCTTCTGTTTACATGATGTTAAGTACATGGCACCCTTACCTAGTGACAGGACTATGCCACTATGGCGTCGCATGTCCAGATACACTGTTTATGAACTGTCTACCCACCAACTGGGGTAATCGTTTGGTTCTAGTGTTAGTGTCATGATTTTTGTCTGCGTAAGTATTGCATAACCCTAGTCAATTTCTTGTAGTCATCCTCATCAGGATGTTGAACTCTAGTGCATAGACAATCCACTGCCATCTGGATGTCTTGTTGCTTCCCTCAGGAAAGACAAAGTAACTTATAGACCAAGTGATGAAAGAGCTGGGCAGTGTCTTGTGTATATATTCATACATGGAAATTTTCTCCTTTCCAACCGTTGAATAATCCAACATCATTCCCAAATATTCTAATACCTTACCTCATGTGGTGGATAAGAGACTTTCTTGTCCCAATTTTTCACTAAGCTGCTTAATAATGTCTTCCACCACTCTCTTTTCCACATATGATATTTTGAGATCGTCCACATGCCATATGTTGGTACATTGCTTACCGTTGATTGTCTTGTTCGCCACACATTGGTCATACTCATTTAATTTAAATCCCCATTCTTTATGTGTGCTTGACAATAGCCTACAGAAAAACAGTGTGGCTTGTAGTGCTCCATACAGTGCCTTCTTCAGTTTCACACAACATCAGTTTGACAATCTTACTTTTCCAGATATCTTTCCTGTATAGCTTAGGATCAAGTTTGACAATTAACTCTGCAATAGTACCTTCCAGTAGCATATGGACATCTTGCTCCATGTCTGCATGAAGAAATGTGCGAGGAATGTCTGTCGTCAGCTGATTGTCAGCTGTCCTGCAACATAGTGTACTTGATTGTTATATGTGTGTCTTGTGGCGATTTGTTCTCTACTGATATGTCATCACCATCCATGTCATATGTGATATTGTTTTCGCTTTCACCATTGACATCAGTATTGTCATAGTCAAAATCCTCATGCATGTTGCGATTGATGTTGAAGTCTTCGTTTTCCATAATTTCCACTCCTGTAGTATCCACTCCTGTAATGTCCACTCCTGTAGTGCTTAATGTATCTATAGTAGTATCTGCGGTGTCCACTCCTGTAATTTCTGGATTTACGATTTCTTAAGTTTTGATGTCATCAGGGTGATTGTTGTCATTGATAATATTGCCATCTTTGTTGGTGGATGTTATACCTTTGTTTTTTTACATGCCTCTAAGAGTTGATGTACTCTGGATATCACCTCTGCCCAAAGGCAGTACAGTCCAATTGTTTCTGACCACTCTTTTACCTGTATGTAGACTCAGGAAATAGTTGCTCCCTTGTGCATTGCCCATAACTGTCTCATAGCCCTTGAGGTCACCTTTTTGTGTAACTATGGCCCTACCAGCATTACAGTACAAAGTTAAGGTCCATTTTGCATCTTGAATGTTAGTGAGCAATTTCTTTTTTGAGAACATGTCTACTGTTAATCCACAAATAAAGATGAGATATCATTAACGTAGTCTAATAAATAAAGATTATGTCTGCTTTCTCATTTCACTTAAAATTATTTCGAGTTCCATTTTTCAATTTTTGTCTTGTTTTCATGATGTTTTTCCATTTAGTCTTGTTCCCGCATTTTTGGTCTCTTATGCGCGATTTCTGTTCTCGCATTCTAAATTTTTGATTTTTCTTCTGTACTTATTTGCTTGTACTTACATTCTTTTCGTTTTCCAACACACTCCTGTGCTCTATGCTGTTCTTTTTAGCATCAGGCATGTTTAGTATGATGCTCCGCATTCTTTTGAAAGTGCTGCCCTGTAGTGGTTTTGTGAAGAAGTCAGCGAGCATGTTTGCAGTAGGGCAGAATGCTACTTTGACCTCACCTTTTTTATTTTGTCTTTTACAGTGCATTCGTTAGAGTAGTGTCCTTTTTGCTTACATTTAAAGCATGTGATTTCCTTTTTCTTGTTGTTTTTGTTGGTCACTTTTTCTTTTTCATCTGTCACGGTTGTGAAGGCAATACCATCATTGGACTCATTTTTGCCATTGTTGTATTTTCTGCTGTAACTGTTTTTCGCTTTTGATAGTAGATGACTTGCTTCAGACACAGTTTTGGGGAAATAGTCTTTCTACAGTATGACATCATTTTTCATGTCTTCGATTAATTTCCCATATTTGTATTTGTCGGCTCCTAGAAGGAATAGAATAGCATGATGCTCTTCAATTGCTTTCTTTTCTGCGTCTTCTTTCTGTTGTGTAGGATTGGTTACTTTCATTCTTTTCAACATATTGGTGCTTCCATTTTCTGATGCACCGATCTTGATGCCCAATTGCTCACACACCCTCCTGTATGCGAAGAAATGGTCCCTGTATTCTTGTAGTGACTGGAATCTTTCCTGTTGTATGTGGTAGTAATTTATCACTGCTAATACATGATTGTATCCCATATGGTTGTCATCATCTCCGTTTGAGTACATTGCCTTTTTGATTATTTGTAGTAGTCCAAGTGTATCCTGTTTGTTGTCGATTTCTTCATAGCTCTCGTGGTTACATACTTGTTCTTTTAATACTGGATCACATATGGACATAATGACCTTGTACAGTGCCTCTAGATTTGCTTCAAGTAGTTCCTCGTGTTTGATGGTGTTATTTGCATGAATTTTCCACATTTCTCTTTGCGTAGGTGATGCGTTCTCATCTAGACTTGGGGGTGTAAATGTTACCACTTTTCCAAGCATCAAACTCTTCCGTACATCTGCACCATTCTTGTATGTTGTAAACGCATACAGCTGTAGTTTCTCTAATGCCTTTAGGTACAGGTCCGGCCCATTCTTGGCCATAGAAAATTCAATGCCCTTGAGTAGCTCTGCTCTTTCCATGTTTTTTCTTGTTGATTTGCCAGATATTTCCTTTCTTCACCTTCCTTGGCTTTCACTTTGGTCTCTCCTGGCTCCACCATGGTGGATGTAATCTTTAATTTATGTTAATCTACAGTTAAAGATGAGATATCATAAACATAGTCTAATAAATTAAAGATTATGTCTGCTTTATCATTTCACTTAAAATCGTTTCGAGTTCCATTTTCCAATTTTTGTCTTGTTTTCATGATGTTTTTCCGTTTAGTCTTGTTCCCGCATTTTTAGTCTCTTATGCGCAATCTCTGTTCTTGCATTCTAAATTTTTGATTTTTCTTCTGTACTTATTTGCTTATACTTACATTCTTCTCGTTTTCCATCATCTACTTTTGACTGGCTGTCCAATAGGATCCAGCTCTTTGGTATACCCAGCTTATCTTGTAGAGAAAACATAATGTCTTATTGAAAGAAAGCAAACCCCTCATATTCATCATCTGTGCATTCATACATTCCATCATACTCATCGCTTTCTTCTTTGTACTCCTCTTCAGACTCCTCTTCATACTCTTCAGGCTCTTCATCCATATCCATATTAATATTAGGATCTTCTTCTTCAATACAAATACTAGTATATGCATCATATGCCTTCAATCCATCAGTTCCAGCTCTTCCTCTGAGCTACTGTCGTGTGTACAGTAAATGTGTACCAACAGCTTGGTCCCTTTTTTATTTGACATCTTGACAGTCTTCTCTTCATCACATTCTTTGGCTTAATGTCTGACTTTGTTGCATTTAGAACAGGTCACATCCTTCTTCGTATTGCCTTTATTTTCATCTTCTTTGATTGTCGCGAATGCCACGCCATCATTTGCCTTGGTCAGTCTGAAGTCTTTATTTGCATACCTACTGTTCCATCCTGCCAGGACCCTGCAGGTGTCATGACCGACTTTGGGAATGGATCTTTTCCTTGCAATATGTAATTTTCTATTTGTTCGATCAATTGTCCATATTTTGCCTTGTCAGACTTGTATAGGAAAAGTATAGCATGATGCTCCTCTAATATTTTATTGGTTGCTTTCTTAAGCTGGGCAGTTGTCGATGCATCAGTACCTGCCTTCTTCAACATTACCCTCGCATCATCCTCACACATTCCAAATCTTAGCCTAGTTCATTGCATACCTTCCTTATTGCCATATATTGTTTTCTGAAATCCTGAATATCTTGAAATTTTTCTTGATACAGTGTTATCAGATGCCGTGGGCCATTACCTTATTGTAGTGAATGTTTTGATTGTTGGTACCACTGGTGTATACAAATTCTTGATGATGGCAAGTAGTCTCATAGAGTCTAGGGATATCTCCAATTCCTCATATTCAGTACTGGCCTCTACCTGATTCTTGGTCTCTGAGTCACATAGTGACATCAGCATGACAAATAAATTGCAAAGGTTGGTTTCGAGCACCCTTTCTGTCTTCATTACCTCACTCATGTGTTATTCCCATACTCTTTTCTCATGGGCGGTATGTTCTTCTGGTAGATCAGGAACCACTGGTCTGATGATGTTCCCTTGTTTCAGGCATTTTTTAATGTTGGATCAATTATTGAATTGTGTACTTACATAGAGACCCAATCTCTCAATTGTTTTTGAGTACATTTCTGGGCATTCTCTTCCTAAAAATATTGCACACAAAGATTGGTACCTATAAATCACTTCTAAGAAGGCCATACATCAACATACTCACTCTAAGAATGTATCAAAACATTTTCCTCTGTATGCTTCTGGATAGAGGGGATTTATGTAGATGCGGCATTTGATGCCATACAAGAAAGTATGTCTGAAACACCAAATGTACGTTAAGCTCAAATCCAGATATTGACACATCCCAAGGTAAAAAGTATAAATCATCAGTCGAACAAGTAAAAAAATAAATTGAAAAGAAAAAACGAAAGGAAAGAACACACGGCAAAGACAAAGAAGGTAAGAAATGAAAAAAGCCAATGAAGAGAGAACGGATGGTTAAAAAATGGGATCAAAACAAGAAAACAAGAATAAACACAAAAAACGGAAATCGAACTAGAAAGCGTTTAACCAATTCTACCAATTTAACTTCTTGGTCAACAATAAGTTAAATTATACAATCTATCTTGTATGGATGGTGGAAATGGCACATGTTAAAAATTAAGACATTGGGCCTACTCAAGCGGAGTCTACGGAAGGAAAGAAGTCTTCAATCAACAAGACCAAGAAATGAGTTACAATTCCAGTATTGGAATGGAATGGTGAGGGTGTACTGGAGCTTCTCCTGGGAGTGGTCCTTTACATCTCATGAGACGGCCCAGATCATTACTTAAAGACTGTTGTAAGACTTGGACTGTACATATGCACCACATAAAAGAATGGGTCAGATGTACAGGTATGTACTGATGCAGAGTCTCTGATCTTACCTGAAGAGCCTGTGCTGCCTGAGAAACCAACTCCACAGCAGAAGAAGATGTGGTCAAGCTTAGACAGAATGTGTGCTCAATGTATGCTGTTTTACTGTCACTATGTGACCTTACAATTAAGGACAAGATCTTGAACCATGAGAAATATCACAGGGTAAAGCAAACTA
>Ga0209277_10001546_pt1 | contig 11249 bp, 12 predicted proteins | sample JI81AbrownDNA_FD_187503 | JGI IMG/M metagenome (GOLD analysis project Ga0209277, IMG submission 187503) | Wastewater effluent complex algal communities from Wisconsin, to seasonally profile nutrient transformation and Carbon sequestration -... | ecosystem: Engineered > WWTP > Effluent > Algae... | reverse complement strand
GCCGCAGGCCTTGGGGCTCGGTCTAAATCAGGCGGTCTGGGACAACTCTGGAGCCGCCGGCGGCGTGCAACAGGCGGACGAAGCGTCCTCGCACCCGGCAGTCGGCGAACTGCGGATTTCGCCGGTTTCGGTGTCAAATCCGATTGATTCTATGTAGGACGACAAAGCGGCGTCCATCGTCGCCACGTGATTGTCGAACCACAGCGGCATCTCCTGGATCAGCTGCCGGCCAATCGCCGCATCACCCCGCTCCATGCGCTTGCGCACGTCCCGACACACGGCAAGCACACGGTCATGCTCGGCCTTGTGGCACCCGGGGAAACCGATTTTCGCCATCCAGGCGTTTTCCTGCTCGAAGTGCTCGACGGAGTGCTCGATGAAAGCATCCATCGCAGCCAGCAATTCAGCCCCCGACACGTTCAGCAGCCGATTGTAGGCATCGACAAATTCGACGTGGGTCTTGTCCATCGGCTCGAGACCGAGAGCGAGTTTGTCACTCCATTCCATGGCAGCCATATTGAAAAACCTCAAAGCTTGAATAACGAATGACTCTACGCCAGCATCCGTACCCTGCTCCCTGAGCAAGATCAAGCGTTGGCAGCCCGAGTCGAAATTATTTGACGAGTTTCAAGTGGCTTCGGCCGCCCTTGGGTGGCTCCGGCGACTCATCGGGAAGGTCGGCAGGCTGCGGAGCAAAACCCACCGATGTCGCATCAGATTCGGAGTCCTCCCCGCCCTGGTCGACGGCGGGGATTTCAGAGACTTCAAATGCCATGCCATGACCGTTTTCCCGTGCATAGATGGCTGCAACGTTCTCGATTGGCACGGATATATTCTGCGCGACGCCACCGAAACGTGCCTGAAAGGCAATCAATTCGTTGCCCATGGCCAAGCTCTGGGTCGCATCCGGACTGATATTGAGGACGATCTGGCCGTCCTGGACAAACTGGCGCGGCACCATCGTGTGTCGGTCCACGGCAACAGCGATGTACGGAGTCAGCCCCTGATCGGTGCACCACTGAAAGATTGCACGAATCAAATAGGGCTTAGTGGAGATTTCACTCATGGAGGTGAACCTTCCGGCGAAAAGCAGAAACCACAGGCTGCAAAAAAGGCTGCAAACCAGGATCGATGAACAGAGCCTGCAAAAATACCGCAAAAAATCCGGGCCAGCCCCGACAGGCTGCAACCCGGAATTCAATCAACGCCGCATGACTTTCTCGGACGGTGTCATCGCATCGATGAAACCCTGACGGCTGAAGATGCGCTCAGCGTACTTCATGAGCGGCGCAGCAGAGCGCGGCAACTCGATTCCGTAGTGATCAAGGCGCCACAGCAGCGGCGCGATGGCCACATCCAGCATGGAAAACTCATCGCCCAGCAGGAATTTCTGCTTGGTAAACATCGGAGCGAGCTGGGTCAACTGGTCACGCACATGGGCGCGCTCCTTTTCGGCACCCTTGGGATTTTTTTCGAGGGCTTCGATGTGCGAAAACAGTTCGAGCTCGAAAGTGTGCAGCAGTTGGCGAGCCCGAGCACGCATGATCGGATCGGGCGGCATCAGCTGGGGGTGCGGAAAACGCTCGTCAATGTACTCGTTAATGATGTTTGACTCGTAGAGTACGAGATCGCGATCAACCAGCACAGGCACCCGGTTGTACGGGTTGATGACCGCGATGTCTTCCGGTTTGTTGAAGAGATCGACATCAATCACCTGGAAATCCATGCCCTTCTCGAAGAGCACGATACGGCACCGGTGACTAAAAGGATCTGTCGTTCCGGAATACAAATTCATCATCGTTGTGTTACCCCACGAATACTCTAAATCACGCACCACGCGCCGCGCGCGTGGTGCGTCTTGCTCACTGATAGCAAGAGATTGCATCGGCAAAACAAACGCCAATTAATGGATGTCTTTCCAGAAATTCTTCTTCAGAAGATAGGAAAGGACAAAGAGAAGGCCAAGGAAGGCGATAACGAAGGTACCGATGGTCTTGCGCGTTTCGGCCATCGGCTCACCCATCCAGACCAAGTAGGAGACGAGGTCGGCGGTCGCCTTGTCGTACTCATCCTTGGACATCTTGCCGGGCTTGCCCTGCTCGAGATGGATTTCCTTGATTTTGCCGCCGTGGCCGTCGTCCTTCTCGGACACTTTGGCAAGTTGCTCACCCTGCAACTCATAGAGGACGTGCGGCATGCCCACGTTCTCGAAGATCACATTGTTCCAGCCGGTCGGGCGTTCGCTGTCCCGGTAGAAACCACGCAAATAGGTGTAAAGCCAGTCAGCGCCGCTGCCGAACTCGGAAGCCCGCGAGCGGGCAACCACAGTAAGGTCGGGCGGAGCAGCACCAAACCACTGCTTGGCTTCGTCGCGCTGCATGGCAATACGCATCGGCTCACCGACCTTGTCGGCGGTGAACATCAGGTTGTCCTTGATCATCTGCTCGGACAAACCGATCTGCTGCAGCCGGTTGTAGCGCATGTAGCTGGCGCCGTGGCAATTCAGACAGTAATTGACAAAGAGCTTGGCACCATTCTGCAGGGCCGCCGGCTCGGTTGACACCGGGGCCTTGTCCAGATGCAGCTCGGCGCCACTAGCAAAAGCGAGCAACGGCGCGAACAGGAGAGCAGTCAAAAGTTTTTTCATGGCTTCTATTCTCATTAACCGGTCACGCGATCAGGCACAGGCTTGCACTTGTCGATCTTCGACCACACCGGCATCGTGAGGAAGAAGAGGAAGTAGTACAGGCTGAACAACTGAGCCACAGGAGCGCCCGGGATCACGCCGAAAAATGCGTAGGAAGGCGGCTTGGTACCCAGAAAGCCGAGGATCGCAAAACCGATGATGAAAATCGTCAGCAGCGTCTTGAAAATCGGGCCACGATAGCGGATCGACTTCGCCGGACTGCGATCGAGCCAAGGCAGGAAGGCAATGATCACGACACCACCACCCATAGCAACAACGCCCCAGAACTTGGCATCAAGGCCAAACAACGGCCACACCATCGCACGCAGCAGCGAGTAGAACGGCGTGAAGTACCAGACCGGCGCAATGTGCGGCGGAGTCTTCAGCGGATCAGCCGGGATGAAATTGTTGTACTCGAGGAAGTAGCCGCCGCCTTCAGGCGCGAAGAACACGATGAAGGAGAACACGATCAGGAAGCCCACCACGCCGACGATATCCTTGACGGTGTAGTAGGGGTGGAAGGGGATGCCATCCAGCGGGTGGCCATCGGCACCCTTCTTCTTCTTGATTTCGACGCCATCCGGGTTATTGGAGCCAACTTCGTGCAGGGCAACGATGTGGGCGGCAACCAGGCCGATCAGTACCAGCGGAACGGCAATGACGTGGAAGGAAAAGAAACGGTTCAGGGTCGCGTCCGAAACCACGAAATCCCCACGGATCACGACGGAGAGGTCGGGACCGATTACAGGAATCGCGGAGAACAGGTTCACGATGACCTGGGCACCCCAGAATGACATCTGCCCCCAAGGCAGCAGATAGCCCATGAAGGCTTCAGCCATCAGCGCCAGAAAGATCAGGGTGCCGAAGATCCAGATCAGCTCGCGGGGCTTGCGGTACGAGCCATAAAGGATGCCACGGAACATGTGCAGGTAAACGACGACGAAGAACGCCGAGGCTCCCGTGGAGTGCAGATAGCGGATGATCCAGCCACCCGGCACGTCGCGCATGATGTACTCGACAGAGGCAAAAGCTACCGGCACACCCGACGCATTAAGGGATGCGTCCGGCTTGTAGTGCATCACCAGGAAAATACCGGTGACGATCTGCAGCACCAGCACCAGAAGGGCCAGCGAACCGAAGAAATACCAGAAGTTGAAGTTCTTGGGCGCGTAGTACTCGGAGAGGTGCGCCTTGTAGGTTGACGTCAGCGGAAAACGCGCGTCAATCCAGTCCATTACGGCTTGAGCTTTGGTGGTCATCGTTTATGCCTTTCCGTCTTCGCCGATCAGGATCTTGGTATCGGCCACGTACTTGTGCGGCGGAATTTCGAGATTGTCCGGAGCGGGCTTATTCTTGTAGACGCGGCCGGCCATGTCGAAGGTGGAACCGTGACAGGGGCACAGAAAGCCGCCGGGCCAGTCGTTGCTTACACCGCTTTCGGCTCCGGTCTTGAACTTGTCAGACGGGGAGCAGCCCAGATGGGTACAGATGCCGACAGCGACAAGGATTTCCGGCTTGATGGAGCGGCCTTCGTTCTTGGCATATTCCGGCTGCATCGGCTTTTCGGAATTCGGGTCACTGACTTCGCCCTCGGTCTTCTTGAGCGAATCCAGCATTTCTTTAGTGCGATTGATGATCCACACTGGCTTGCCGCGCCATTCGACAGTCATCATCTGGCCCGGAGCCAGCTTGCTGATATCCACTTCCACCGGAGCACCGGCGGCTTTTGCCCGCTCGGACGGCGTCAGGCTAGCGACAAACGGAACAGCGGTAGCTGCAACAGCCACGCCCCCCGCCGCCGACGTCACCAGCAACAGCTGGCGCCGACTCCCATCCATTTTTTGATCCACGCTCATGGCCCACTAACCTCAATAAAAGAGACTTCGAAGATCGCAATACCGAAAACTCGCTGAGTATAGCGAAAATGCGCATCCAAAAAAAGGGCTGCGTCGCTAAACCCGCGCCAGCATTGGAAAATATCGAATTACAGGGGGCACATCCGAATGCGCCGACATGGACTCTCGCCCATCTGGACGCTCGACATTGCTGCGCCACAGCACGCCACGGCAAAAGCACCCGCGGCATAATCACCGGCCGCACAGGCAATCCTGCCATGCGCCGAAACAGCCACGTCCCGATGCCGCCCACATTCTTTTCGTGCACGCTTTCGCTCATTCTGCCAATGCTGGCAGCCACCTCCGTGCATGCCGAAACCTGGCCGTACGCCCTTGAGGCGAGCCTGGCACGGGCAGGAATTCCCCGTAGCGCAACTGCACTGCTTGTCCAGGACGTGGACGTCCCTGCCCCGCTCATCGCCCACCGCAGCGGGGACGCCATGAATCCGGCATCAGTCATGAAACTGGTCACATCCTACGCAGCCCTCGAGCGGCTTGGGCCGGCTTTTAACTGGAACACCCGCGTGGCCGGCAGTGCCGAGATCAGCAACGGAATACTGCGCGGCGATCTGTTCGTCACGGGCGGCGGCGACCCCCGCCTCTCGCGGGAGCGTCTCTGGCTGCTGCTGCGGGAACTGCGTGCCCAGGGCATCCGGCGCATTGGCGGTGACGTGATCACCGACCGGAGCCTCTTCCGCCTCCCGCGCCACGATCCGGCGGCCTTCGACCAGCGCCCGCTGCGCCCCTACAACGCCGGCGCCGACGCGCTGTCGGTTGACTACGGCGCCATGCGCATCCGGGTAGTACCGACGCCCAGCGGCGCCATTGCGACAAGCGACCCGCTCCCGGCCGGCATCACGCTCGACAGCCGCATCCGGCGGACATCCAGCGTCAGCTGCGGCGACCCGACCGCGCAACTGACAGTCACTAAGGCCGAAACGCCAGCCGGCCTTCAGCTCAATCTTGAAGGATCGCTCCCACAGGGATGTATCGAGCCTTTCGACTGGAACATTGCGCCACTGCCACCGGATCGACTTTTCGAAGGGGTTTTCCTCACGCTATGGCAGGAACTGGGCGGAGAGATCGACGGCCGTTTCCGCGACGGACCCACGCCGCCGCAAGCCCGCCCACTGGCCGGAACGGTTTCCCCAAACCTTCCGGAAGTGCTGCGCGACATGAACAAGTGGTCGAACAATGTCATCGCCCGTCAGGTGCTCGCCACCCTTGGCGCACTTGCCGAGCCGGGCGAGGACTCAATCACGGCCGGAATCACCGTAGTGAAAAACACATTGACGGCGAACGGGATCGGGACCGCCGGACTGGTGATCGAGAACGGTGCCGGACTGTCGCGGAGCGAACGCATCAGCGCCGACACTCTCGGGCAACTGCTGATCTCGGCCTGGCACAGCCGAACGATGCCGGAACTCGTTTCGTCGCTACCGGTGGCCGGTGTAGACGGCACCGCGCGCCGACGCGTCCCGAACAGCCCCGCGGCGGGCTACGCCCACGTCAAGACCGGCACCCTGGACGGCGTGCGCAACCTTGCCGGCTACGTGCTGGCAAGAAACGGACACCGTTACGCGATTGTGCTGATGATCAACCACCCCAACGCCGGCGCCGCCCGGGACGTTCAGGATGCACTGATTGAATGGGTCGCCGGCCTTTGAGCGGCCCGCGCATCAGTCGTCGTGGGCGTGACGCTGGAGAGCGTCGAGGGGAATGACGTCCAGCGCGGCCATGTGAGTCGCGGCGAGCACCACCGGCGGCGCCACGCCCGCCTCCCAGGCCTCGCGCCAGCGAAAGGCGCAGAGGCACCAGCGATCACCGGGCTTGAGGCCGGCAAAACGGTACTCGGGGCGCGGAGTGGACAAGTCATTGCCGCGCATCGCACTGAAATTCAGAAAATCTGCCGTCACCTTGACGCAGACATGGTGACGCCCCAGGTCGCCCGGATCAGCCTCGCAGCACCCCGTACGCATCCAGCCCGTCAGCGGATCGTAGCTGCAGGCCTGCAACGCACCGCCAAGAACGTTGAAGGCATCGCGGAGTGGCATGTCTTCGTTGCTCAATCCGGGTACCCCTGTGGGTTGGAAGATTGCCAGCGCCACGCGTCGGCACACATTTCGTCTATGCCGCGGCGCGCACGCCAGCCAAGCTCCTGCTCGGCGAGGGCGGTTTCTGCGAAGCACTGAGCCACGTCACCGGGACGCCGGGCAACGATCTCGTAGGCGACCTTCCGACCACTGGCCTGCTCGTAGGCCTTGACCACCTCGATGACGCTGTAGCCACGCCCGGTACCGAGATTGACCGTCAGGACGCCGGGCCGCTCGACCAGCCGACGCACTGCGGCCACGTGCCCTGCCGCAAGGTCCACCACGTGGATGTAGTCCCGGACGCCCGTGCCATCGACGGTCGGATAATCACCACCAAAAACCCGCAGTTGCGGCAAACGCCCGACCGCGACCTGGCTCACGTAGGGCATCAGATTATTGGGCAGGCCGTTGGGGTCTTCACCGATGCGCCCGCTGGCGTGGGCGCCAACCGGGTTGAAATAGCGCAGCAAGGCCACACGCCATTCCGGATCTGCCGCAGCCAGGTCGGAGAGCACGAACTCCATCATCCACTTGGTGCGGCCATAGGGATTGGTCGGGCCGGTGGGAAAATCCTCACGGATCGGCACACTGGCCGGATCGCCATAAACCGTGGCCGACGAGCTGAAAACCAGCGACTTGACGCCAGCCTCGGCCATGACTTCGGCGAGTGCCACCGTGCCGGCGATATTGTTGTCGTAGTACATCAACGGCTTCGCGACCGACTCACCAACCGCCTTCAAGGCGGCGAAGTGAATGACCGAGTCGATGACATGAGAGCGAAACAACTCGCGCATGGCGGCCTTGTCGCGGATGTCGGCGCGGTAGAAAGCTGCGAGCTTGCGCCCGGCGAGTTCCTCAACGCGGCGCAGAGCCTCGGGCTTGCTGTTGCAGAAATTATCGACAACAACCACGTCGTATCCCGCAGCAAGCAGTTCGACGCAGGTATGGGAACCGATATAGCCGGCACCGCCGGTCACTAGAATTGTGGGCATGCTGTCAGTGGCACGGAAGAATAAAAGACGTGGGCATGATGATACATGCGCAGCGGAAACCGGCCGCCTTACTGACTGATTCTTTCCGCCGTCAGATAGCGCCTTTGTCACGCAGGGCTACGATTTCCTCAACGGCAAGGCCAAGCCCGGTGAGAATTTCTTCAGTGTGCTCACCGAGCTTCGGCCCAAGCCACTCGGTGGAACCCGGCGTGGCACTGAGCTTGGGCACGATTCCGGGAACATGCATGGACTGCCCATCCGGCAAGGTCGCAGGCTCGAACATGCCACGCGCAGCAAACTGGACATCGCGGAACATGTCGGCCACCGAGTAAACCGCGCTGGCTGGCACCTCCGCCGCCTCCATCGCGGCGAGCACCTCGTCTCCGTCGCGGGCTTCCACCCAGGCACCGATGAGCGCATACAGTTCGTCAGCCCGCGCATCGCGGCCTGCGTTATCAGCGAGGCTGGCGTCGTCAGCCAGATCCGGCCGGCCGATAGCCCGCATCAGGCGCCGGAAGATCGCATCACCATTGCCGCCGATGATGATATGGCGGCCATCGCGGGCGGTGTGGGTATTGGAGGGCGTGATCCCTGGCATGACATTGCCGGTGCGTTCGCGAACAAAGCCTGCCACATCGAATTCCGGCACCATGCTTTCCATCATCGCAAAGACAGCCTCGTAAAGGGCAACGTCTACGATCTGGCCGGCTCCACCATTGACTTCCCGATGGCGCAGCGCCATCAGCGCGCCAATGGCAGCCCACAGGGCGGCGATGGAATCACCGATCGAAATACCGGTGCGCACCGGCGGACGGTCGGCAAAGCCGGTGATGTAGCGCAACCCGCCCATCGACTCGCCGATCGCCCCGAAGCCCGGCCGATCCTTGTACGGCCCCGTCTGGCCAAAGCCCGACAGACGCACCATGACCAGCCCGGGATTGACCGCCGACAACATGTCCCAGCCGAGGCCAAGCTTTTCGAGCACGCCGGGACGGAAGTTTTCGACGACGATATCCGCCTCGGCGGCAAGCCGCCGCACAATGGCGAGACCTTCCGGATGTTTCAGATTTGCAGTGAGCGAACGCTTGTTGCGGGCCTGCACCGACCACCACAACGAAGTCCCTGCATGCAGCTTGCGCCACTGGCGTAGCGGATCGCCGCCGTCGGGCGATTCAACCTTGATAACCTCGGCGCCGAATTCGGCAAGAATGCGCGTGCAGAAAGGACCGGCAATCAGGGTGCCGAGTTCCAGCACCTTCACGCCGGCAAGCGGCTTGCTTTCATTACTCATCGGGTGCTCCGCAGCGGGTGAAGCTCAGAGAGAACGACGCTCGACCAAAGCCTGGGCGATGGTGCCCGTATCGGTGTGCTCCAGCTCGCCGCCAACAGGAATGCCGCGGGCGATACGGCTGACCTTCAAGCCGCGGCTGCGCAGCAGTTCGGAAATCATGTGGGCGGTGGCCTCGCCCTCATTGGTGAAATTGGTGGCAAGGATCACTTCCTGCACCTTGCCGTCGAAGGCGCGGGCGAGGAGCTTTTCCAGACCCAGCTCCCGCGGCCCGACTCCGTCGAGAGGCGACAGGCGCCCCATGAGAACGTAGTAAAGACCGTGGTAGCTGTGTGTCTGCTCCAGCATCGCCAGGTCAGCGGGCATCTCGACGACACACAACTGGCTGGCATCACGCTGCAGGTTGGCGCAGCGTGAACACACCTCATCCTCACAGAATGTGTTGCAGCGGGAACAGTGACGCAACACCTCCAGCGCGTGCCCGAGGGCTGTTGCCAGTCGCGCCGCACCGCGCTGATCGCGCTGCAGCAGGTGATAGGCCATGCGCTGGGCAGATTTTGGCCCGACGCCCGGCAGACAACGCAAGGCTTCGATGAGGGCATCGAGACTGGAAGGAGATGTCACGGGAGCTTGATCAGAACGGCAGCTTGAAGCCCGGCGGCAGGTTGAGCCCGGAAGTGAAGCCGGACATCTTTTCCTGGGTCGTGGACTCGACACGGCGCACGGCGTCATTGACGGCGGCGGCGACGAGATCTTCGAGCATTTCCTTGTCGTCCATCACCGAGGGGTCGATGGCGACACGGCGAACGTCGTACTTGCAGGTCATGGTGACCTTGACCATACCGGCGCCGGACTGGCCTTCGACTTCGATGTCGCCGAGGCTGTCCTGCATTTTCTTCATGTTGTCCTGCATTTGCTGGGCCTGTTTCATCAGGCCTGCGATGCCGCCTTTCATCATGGTGACTTTCTCCAGAGAGGGTTAGAGGGATTTGACAGACGCTTCTTCCAGTGTCGCATCGAAACGTTCGATCAGTTCGCGAACAAAGGGATCCTGCTCCAATGCGGCAACCGCTGCGGCATGACGACCGGCCTTTTCGGCCTGATTGCGCTGGGCCGGTGTAAGCGTTTCGATCTCGCCGACTTCGACATTCACTCGCAAGGGGCGACCGAAGTGCGCCGAGAGCGCTTCCTGCAACTTCTCGGGGCCGCCGCGGTTGATCTGCAGCAGGTGCCGATGGGTATGGGACAGACGCAAACTCAGCACATCATCGGCGACCCCGACCAGTTCGCTGTGCTGGGCAAGCTCGCGGTTAAATCCACCAAGACCGAGCTCTCCGAGCAGAGCATGCCAATCGAGGGCCGCCGACAGGGGCTCTACCGCCGCAGCATGCGCAGGCGCCGGGACGGCGAGTTCGGGAAGGCGTGGCTCGGCGGGAACCGGCGCAGGACGTTCGACAGGCGCGGGCGCAGGGCTCTGAGCAGAACGGACAGGCGCAATTTCATCGGCTTCGGGAGGCAGATCCTCCCACGGCGGCACGCTGCTGCCGAAATCCGGCGCTGCCGCTGCAGGCACGGCAGCCTTGACCTGCACCTCGGCAGCCGCGGAGAAGACGGCTGGCGCCGCCGGCGGAGAAACATCGATCTTTGCAGGCACAGGCGCCGAAGCAACGGGACGTGGTGCGGCTGAGATGGGGTTGGGCGTGCTTGGTGTCGGTGTCGGCGGACGCGCAGCGGTCTGGTTTGGCGCACGCGTCACAGGCGCCGCAACGCGGGAAGCGACCGGCATGGCTCGCGCCTGCCCCTCGCCACCACCTCCAGCCAACACCCCACCCAGCCCTGCAGGCTGCTCCGGACGGAAGGCGAACAGGCGCAGCAGCGTCATTGAAAAACCGGTGGTTTCATCTGGCGCCAGCGGCAGCTCATCACGCCCATGAATCACGATCTGATAGGCGAGCTGCAGGAACTCGGGGTCAAACGCCTCGAAATAGGGAGCAAGGCGGACCGCCTCGAACTCATCCGTCAAAGCCGCGGGAGCGAGCTGCGCCAGCGCGATGCGATGCAGCAGGGCAGCCAGGGACTGCAATGCCGACTCGAACGACAGGCTACGCGCCTCCATGCCTTCCACGGCAGCCATCAGCGCGGTCACATCGCCAGCGCGCAAAGCATCAAGCACAGCGTAAAGGTGATCGTCACCAACGGTGCCGAGCATGTCCTGCACCGCCTGCTCCTCCACCTTGCCGGCGCCATGAGCAATCGCCTGGTCAAGCAGCGACAGGGAATCGCGCATCGAGCCGC
>Ga0209277_10001545_pt1 | contig 11256 bp, 8 predicted proteins | sample JI81AbrownDNA_FD_187503 | JGI IMG/M metagenome (GOLD analysis project Ga0209277, IMG submission 187503) | Wastewater effluent complex algal communities from Wisconsin, to seasonally profile nutrient transformation and Carbon sequestration -... | ecosystem: Engineered > WWTP > Effluent > Algae... | reverse complement strand
TTGGGGGAAAGCATAAATCCGCCGCCTTCGCGCGGACCGTTGCAGAGTGTGACCATGAGCGTGCTGCCTTCCCATGATTCGGTGTCTGTTTCTATTTTTACGCCGGCGGGGTTGTGATTCAAAATGATGGTCTGAATGACCGCCGTAAGGTACATGAGAAAGCCTTTGACGATGGGTAGTTTGTGCGAGCGGATGGTGACGACGGCATCGAAACCAATGCCGAGGGTGTTATCAAAATATTCCTTGCGGCCATGTTCGTCGGTCATACAGCCGATGTCCACCGTTTCGATGTTTTCGGCTTTGAGGGCGTGGGCAAGGGCATGTGCTGATTTTTGTGTGATGCCCATCGAGTAGGCGAAGTCATTGCCTGAACCGATGGGGACAATGCCCATCATGGGGCGTTTATCTTCAGGGACTTGCATGAGGCCGTTCATCACTTCATGCGCTGTGCCATCGCCGCCCATCGCAACGACCATGTCATAGCCTTCTTCCGCGGCCTGCCGTGCGAGCTCAATGGCATGCGTGGGGTAAACCGTTCCGCTCCATGTCAGTTCGCCTTGAAATTCCTGCGCGATCGGGCGCAGGTCATTGGCTGTCTTCCATGCGCGTCCCATGTCTGCCATGGGGTTGAGGATAAGTTTTACTTTGCGGGGCATACTCGGCTCCTGATTCTGGTTTATATGGATATAACCCCGCTTCCCTCTTAAGAGTTGCAAAAACGCCCCAAAGGTATATTTGGGGCGGCTGATGTTTTTTCTATTCCTTTTTTGAACTGCGGATGCTTAGCGGATCCAACGGACCTGTTCCGGCTTTTGCAACGATAAATTTCCCGCGATTGTATTTTTTTGCCTGGTAGAGTGCGGCATCGGCGGCGCGCAACAGGTCGCTTGCGTTGTGGGAGTGCAGCGGATATACGGCGATTCCGGCTGTGATCCCCAATTGGATCGGTTTGCTGCCTGGAATGGGGTAGGAGTACGCTTTCATTAAATCGAGGATCTTGTTCGTGACGATCTCCGCCACTCCAATATCGCTATCGCGCATGATCAGGGTCAGCTCATCGCCGCCGTAGCGGGCGAGGAAGTCGGTGGCGCGCATTTTCTCGGCAAGGTAATTGAACACGTGATGGAGAACATCATCCCCGATGCTGTGACCGAGGGTGTCGTTCACGTTCTTGAATCCATCCAAGTCCATCATGACCACGGAGAATTTTGAATTCGTGCTTTTGGCGTAGCGCATTTCGTCTTGCAGACGTTCGTCCAATGCGCGGCGGTTGGGCAGGCCGGTGACGCTGTCCGTATTTGCCAGGTCGGATACGCCCTTGTGCAAACTTGCATTGGAGATCGCAACTGCGGCCTGATCGGCGAGCAGACCCATCAAACGCAATTCAGATCTGCTAAAGCCACCCGTTGTGGAACGTGAAATATTCATCACACCCACAATGGAGTTGCTGAATTTGAGCGGGATGCCAATGATCGAACCATGCCAATCGTGGATTGTATCTTTATATAGGGAGTGTGCCTGAATGTCTTCTACAATAATAGGCAGGCCGTTGTTCGCCACCAGATAGGTAAGACCATTTGGCCTTGGCATGGCGATGGGCTTGTTGACCACCCCTTCAGAGTTTAATGAGGCTCCAAATTCCAGCTTCCCATGAGCATGTAAAAAGATATGTGCTGCACGCGAATTCTTCATTAGCTTCATCGCTTCGGTCACAACGGTTTCAAGAACGGTCTGCAGGTTCAGGCTGGACGTGAGGTTCAAACTGATTCGTTTTAAAGCATCCAGTTCATCCGCCTGCTGTTTGACAAGAGTCATCAGGGAATGTTTGGAAATGATCTCCTGTGTAAACCCCTTGATCTGATCATCTTGTTTTTCCGGGCGGGCAGGGCTGGCTTCGGTGGCTTCAACAAGAACCTGAATAAGCTTAAGTATCCCCTGTTTCTCTTCAGGTGCTATGGAATTGTCTTGAGCGATGATCTCCCATGCGCGGCGAAATACATCCTTCCGGTCTGTTTTGTTATTTTGCATAACACCCTTTTTACCATCAGTATGGCAGTACGCAAGACGCCATTTGTACTGATAAGCGCATCAGTGGCTTCATTATAACGGTTATTTTTATCCAGAATTGTATTGTGTTAGAATGAAATCAACATAAAAATAATGAGGTTCTTCGTGCCTGACTCACTCAAACCCACTCCTTCTACTCCATTGAATCCCCGCCGCCGAGGCATTATCATCGGTGCTTCAGAGGGGATCGGTGCAGCCCTGGCCCGCAAGCTTGCGAAAGAAGGGTACACCCTCGCTCTGATCGCCCGCCAAACAGATAAGCTGACTGCATTGTGCGCTGAGATCAACTCGTCGGTAAATGAATCCCGAGCTTTTGCTTATCCACATGACGTTTCCAATTATGATGAAGTTCCCGGCTTGCTGCGCAGGATCGTAGCAGACCTTGGCGGGCTGGATACGGTCGTCTTCATGGCCGGGGTTAATTATCCGCCGGGCGGTGTGGACAAGTACAACTTTGAGAATGATCGCAAGATGATCGAGATCAATCTTATCGGTGCAATGGCGTGGCTTACACCAGTGGCAGAAATGTTCCAAAGCGCCAAAGCGGGACAGATCGTGGGCATTGGCTCTGTTGCCGGAGACCGTGGACGAATTGGCAACCCGGGCTACAACACTTCCAAGGCGGGGTTAGCCACCTATCTTGAAGCGCTTCGCAACAGACTCACACGCCACGGGGTGAATGTGCTTACCGTCAAACCCGGTTTTGTCAAAACCGAAATGATGAAAGCCGCGCAGGGCGCAACTCCCTTTGCCATTGAACCTGAAAAAGCCGCAGACGATATTTACTCCGCCATGCGCAAGCGTAAGCAATTGATCTACACGGCATCCTTATGGCGCTGGATCATGCTCGCCATTCAACACACACCATCGGTGATCTTCCGCCGAATGTCATTCTAACCTTTGTAAACCCTAAAAGTCTTTAAGACCTTTAGGGTTTCTTTTCAAAAAGACAGCCATGCAAAACACATTCACTCAACTCGAAAATTTTGGACATTCCCTCAACGCGCCGTCCTATGTCATTCAGCCCAAATCTGCTGAAGAAATCTATTCCGCATTCCAGCTCGCAAAGAAGCAGGGACTCACCGTTACAGCGCGCGGAGCGGGACGCAGTTATAACGACGCTGCATTGAACGGCGGCGGCATTGTGCTGGATATGTCAGCGATGAACCAGATCCTCGAATGGGAATCAGCTACAGGTCAGGTGCGATGCGAACCCGGCGTCACACTGGAACAGTTATGGCAGAAAGTCCTGCCGGATAGCTGGTGGCCTCCCGTCGTCTCTGGAACCATGAAGACCACGCTGGGCGGATGCCTTGCTGCAAACATCCACGGAAAAAATAATTTCAAGATGGGACCCATCGGCGACCATGTGGTTGAGTTCACTGCGGTGCTGCCCACGGGCGCAGAAGTCACCTGTTCTCCAAAAAAGAATGGCGACCTGTTCTACTCAATGATCAGTGGACTGGGAATGCTCGGCATTTTCACTTCGATCACGCTGCAGATGAAAAAAGTGTATTCAGGGCTGCTCGAAGTACACGCATGGCCCACGCGCAATTTGGAGGAACATCTTGCGCTGATCGAAGATAACGCGCCGAGCTATGATTACATCGTCGGCTGGCTTGATACCATCACCATCGGCCACGGACAAATTCACGCCACGAATTACTTGCATGAAGGCGACGACCCGAATCCGCAGGAAACCATCAAGCTTGAGAATCAAAATCTGCCAGGCCGTTTATTCGGCGTGATGCCAAAATCTTTGCTGCATTATTTCATGACGCCTTTCGTGAACGACCTCGGTTGGTGGGGAGTCAACACAGCGAAATATATTGCCAGTTTACGCAGGCATACCTTCCGCCAGCCGCACGCAGCATTTCACTTTTTGTTGGATTATGTGCCGGACTGGGAACTTTCCATGGGACGCGGCGGATTGATCCAATACCAATCCTTCCTGCCGAAGGAAACCGCGCTTCAAGCATGGACCGAGTTGCTGGCTCTGACCAAGAAGCAGGGCATCCCCTCGTACCTTGGTGTCACCAAACGCCACCGCCCAGACAACTTCCTACTCACTCACGCCATGGACGGTTTCTCTCTCGCGATGGATTTCAAAGTGACCGATGCCCGCCGCGCCAGACTCCGCTCCTTGTTGCTGGAATGCGACAAGATCGTGCTCGCCCACGGCGGACGTTTTTACTTCGCGAAGAACAGCGAAACCACCGCAGAGACCGCTCTCGCGTTTTACGGGCAGGAAACGGTGGATAAATTCAAAAAATTGAAAAAACGCTGCGACCCGAACGGGCTGCTGGAATCGGATCTGTACCGAAGAATTTTCGGATAATACATGTAGGGGCGGGGCAACCCCGCCCCTACGAGATTAATGGTATGAAACTCGACATTATTGATTTGGGATTAATCGAATATGAACGCGCCTGGAAATTGCAGGACGAATATGCGGCGGAGATTGCAGAGGGAAAACGCCCGCCGACCTTGCTGTTGCTTGAACATCCCCATGTGTACACATTTGGAAGAAAAGGCCACGCCGAGAATTTGCTTTGGAGCGAAGAGCAGTTAAAGCAAAAAGGCATCGCCACTCATTGGGTGGACCGAGGTGGTGACGTCACCTATCACGGGCCGGGGCAGTTGGTGGGCTATCCGCTATTGCCGCTTGTGCCATTAAGACCTGACAAGTCTCAAGAAGAGTCTTCTGATTTGGATGAAGACTCGCAAAGACCTGTCAGGTCTGACTATGTCGGCTACGTCCGCAGGTTGGAGAAAATGCTGATCGTGGCGATGGCGCAATTCGGGATCGTTACAGGTCAACGGTCCGGTTTGACCGGGGTGTGGATCCAGGCGAATGTGCATTCGCGTTGTCCACGCTGCAAGCCAGAAGATAAGCAAAAGCCTGCCAAGCTGGCAGCCATTGGCGTGAAAGTGGATGTGCATGGCATCTCCCGTCACGGCTTTGCGTTGAACGTGAATCCAGACATGGAATATTGGGACGGTATCATCGCCTGCGGCTTGAGAGAACCTGTCGTGTCACTAGCAGACTTACTTTCCCCAGTGCCTTCCATGGAAGATGTCAAAGAAAAAATAAAGTCCGCATTTCGCGAAGTGTTCGAATAACTGTATGGTACTTGCGTAAGATTGGGGAAATCGCGATTGTCACAGTACAATCCTGCTCAATTCAGAAAGAGGTGTCTATGGCTTCTCCACAACGTCCAACATTTTCACGCAGAGATTTTTTCAAGCTTGGCGGCTCACTCGCCGCGGCATCACTTCTTGCCGCATGCGCGCCGGATGAGCAGGCCACCGGCATTGCGGGAATCCCAACGGCTCAGACCGACATTCTAAACGGGCCAACTCCAACTCCGCCGCCGCTGGTGGCGCTTCCCATCATTGCGCTGAGCCGCATGAGTTACGGCATCCGCCCCGGCGACATTGAATCCTTTCTCGCGCTGGGCGGCACAGATGATGAACGCCTGCAAGCCTATGTTAACCAGCAACTGAATCCTGACTCGATTGACGATTCAGATTTTGAGACACGTTACAACGCGGCAGGTTTTGAAACCCTGTACAAAACACACGAGCAATTGTACGCAGACCACATTGCCAGCAACCCATACGACTCCAATGACGATGCCTATTGGGATTGGTACAGCAAGCCCGCCTACGAACTTGTAGATTCCACCATCCTGCGCGCTGTTCACAGCAAAAAACAGCTTGTGGAACTGCTCGCCGATTTCTGGCACAACCACTTCAATATTTTCTTCTGGCAGGATGACGGCGTGCCGTTGCTCGTCTCATACAATCGCGATGTGCTGCGAACCCACATGCTCGGCAACTTTCGTCAGATGCTTGAAGCGGTTGCAAAGCATCCATCCATGTTGTATTACCTCAATCAAAATAATAGTTCCGACGCGGGTCCCAACGAAAATTTTGCACGCGAACTTTTCGAGCTGCATACTCTCGGCGCAGAAAACTATCTGGGAGTCCGCGACCCGAACACAGTCGAGAAAGATGCGAACGGCATTTCCATCGGCTATGTTGATAACGATGTCTATGAAGCGGCGCGCTGCCTCACCGGTTGGCGCATCGATGACGATCTCGGCGAATGGGAAGACGGCATCGAAAAGACCGGCAACTTTATTTATCACAAACCCTGGCACGACCGCTTCAACAAACTTGTGCTTGGCAAATATATCGAAGCCGATCAACCGGATATGCAAGATGGGATGGATGTACTCGACCTGCTCGCGTATCACCCGGGGACTGCAAGGCACATTGCGCGGAAGTTATGCCGCCGCTTCATTTCTGACGTTCCACCTGAATCTGTCATCCAGGCAGCTGCGAACGCCTTTATGGAATTCCGCTCTGCGCCGGACCAATTGAAACGCGTGATGGAAACCATCCTGCTCTCGCCAGAATTCAAACAAAGCTGGGGCAACAAGATCAAACGTCCGATGGAAGCGGCATTCTCCATCATGCGCGCCTTGAACACAGACTTCACCCGTGTCCCCAGCGGCATCCCGTGGATGATCGGCATGATGGGCCAGCCTATCTTTGAACGCCGTTCTCCGGATGGCTACCCGGATGTGAAAGAATCCTGGGCAAACTCCATGTCCATTTTGTACCGCTGGAATATCGCTGTGGGCATTACCGAAAACTGGCTGACCAATGATGATCAGGGCCGCACCATGCAGACCGATGTCTACAGCCAAACTCCGCCAGAGATCCGCAGCGCCACCGCCCTCGCCGATTTTTGGATTCAACGTATTCTCGGCAGAAACATGTCTGACTCAGACCGCACAGCAGTTATTGCAGTAATGGCGCAGGAGTACGGTATGGACGAGCAGCTGCCCGATGACCATGTCCGATATGTGCTGCCTGCCATGATCGAAGTGATTCTGATGAGCCCCGATTTTCAGTGGAAATAATTATGCCAAAAACAATCATCCCCCGTAGACAATTTCTTCAAGGCTGTTCCGCTGCCATTGCTTCGATGGCTGGCGCAAAACTGACCAACCTCGCCTTCGCCAAACAGGATAATCCAACTGACACTCTCGTGGTCGTCTTCCTGCGCGGCGGATGGGACGCGCTCAACGTCGTCCCTCCGCGTGACGGCACTGACCGTGGCTTCTACGAAAAAGCCCGCCCGAACATCAAGATCTCCGAACTGCTCCCGCTCAGTGACCAATTCGGGCTGCACCCCGCCATGTCCCCGCTCTTTGATTTGTATCAGGCTGGCAAGGCAGGCATCATCCACGCCGTTGGGTTGGATCATGACACGCGCAGCCACTTCGACGCACAGGAATTCATTGAGTTGGGCACACCCGGTATGAAGAACTCAACTTCCGGCTGGATCACCCGTCACTTGCAAAGCCAGGGAATTTCATCCATTCTGCCGGTGCTTTCCACAACAGGGCAGCCAACCTCGTTGCTCAATTTCACACCAACCGTCAGCTTAAGCACGCCCGCTGATTTCTCTCAATGGGGCAATGACTTGCTGTCATCTCAACAGAACGCCTTGCGCCAGTTATACACAGGTGACAGCCTCCTGCACCGTGCCGGAACACGAACATTGGACGCGTTGAACATCGTCAGCCCGTTGGTGAATGGCGAGTATCAACCATCCAATGGAGCGTTTTACAATGATGATGAATTTGGCAGACAATTGAAGACCGTTGCCCAAATGATCAAATTGGATGCCGGGCTGCGAGTCGCGGCTGTGGATTTTGGCGGTTGGGATACACACGAATACCAGAACGATGGCAATAGCGGCTACATTGCAGATCTGCTCAGCAGCCTGTCTTCCGGCCTTGCTAATTTTTATCTTGATCTGGACTCAGGTTATACAGAACGTTTATCCGTTGTGGTCATCAGCGAGTTTGGACGCAGGCTCGTGCAGAACGAATCCTACGGCACGGATCATGGTCACGGCAGCGTGATGTTCACCCTCGGCGGCAACGTCAACGGTGGACAGGTATTTGGCAATTGGCCCGGCTTGAACAACGACCAGCTATACGACCATGCTGACCTAGCCGTCACCACCGATTACCGACAGGTAATGAGCGAACTGCTTTCGAAACGGCTCGGCAATACCGATATTGAATCTGTATTCCCCGGTTTTTCAGGAAGTTATAATCCGCTTGGATTGTTCCGGTAAATAAAAAATTCCCGCATAATTGCGGGAATTTTTTATGCTGCGATCGACCAACGATCTCGTCCGTTATTTTTGGCTTCATACATCGCGTTATCCGCGCGGTTGAGCAGGGTATCCCAAGTGTCAACTCCAACCCTGAATTGCGCGATGCCGACACTTAAAGTGACATTGACTTCATGCTCTTTCATTGTCACCACCATCTCACGCACCTGTTTGCACAATCGTACGGCCTGTTCGGAGGCGGCTGTGGAATCTGAATTTGGGAGAATAATCAGGAACTCTTCGCCACCATAACGTCCAACCATATCCGGGTGACGGACGCCTTCGCGCAACTGATGCGCCACATGCCTCAGCACTTCATCTCCAAAGGGGTGGCCGTGTGTATCGTTTACCGCTTTAAAATTGTCCACATCCACAACAGAAACGGACAGCATGGAATGGTACCGTTCTGCGCGCAGCACTTCATCCTGCAATTCGCGGATGATCGTACGGCGGTTGGCAAGAAAAGTCAGCGGGTCAACATGCGCCACTTCACTGGCTTGCACCAGAACCGCATCGATTTCGATCTGCTTGTTGCGGGCGATCTTTTTGCTGAACTCACTCTCGATCTGGAACAGCTTCACCCGCCGATTTAGGCGCTCGATCATTTCCTGCAAGGCAATGTCCGATTCCATGCGCTCGGCGATGAACAGGACGCGTTTATTTTCCGTGGGAATAAAAATGCATTCACAATATTTGGACGAGCCTGAACCGCCCAATGGAAATTCCACCGCCCAGTTGTTCAATACTCCATTTGTTAATTTGCCATGCAACATACTTTTATCGTTCGGGGCAAATAACTCATTCAAATTAACTGCAGGAGGGGATTTTTTATTGCAGGCATCAAAAGCAGAATTCCATGAAACCAAAGTTCCATCGCTTTCTACAAGCGCTACCATGGCATGGATGGTGTCGAAGATCGTTTCCACATCTTTTGTGGTGATGATTTCCGCCAATGTTTTCATAGAAGTTGATTGTAGCGTATTCGCTTTGTTTTTTTATCCACCTTACAAAATTAGCAAGCCTGATTACCGTGCGCCTTTTCTGCCAAATTGACGTTCCAACGAATCAACGGAAAGGTGGATCATCGTCGGCCTGCCATGCGGACAGGTCCGCGGCGACTGGCAATTTTCGAGGTCATTCAGCAGACTGCGCTGTTCATCACTCGTGAGGGTCTGCCCGCCTTTGACCGCTAACCGTTTGCAGACTCGCGCTGCAAGTTTCGCTTCCACTTCTGCTTGAAGCGGGGTCTCGTCCTCTTCAAAATCCTCCACCAGTGCCCGCAGCGCCGACGCGGGATCGCCGCCCGAAAACAAAGTCGGCATGGCGCGAACTTGAAAGGTATTTGTACCGAACTCTTCCACTTCAAAACCGAAATGATTCAAGAATGGCAATTGCTGGGTCAGCGTCTTCGCGGATTGTGGGGGCAGCGTGACAATTTCAGGAGCAAGCAGCGCCTGTGATGGAATACTCTTCTTATCGTGTTGTGCCATCAACTTTTCAAACAACACCCGCTCGTGCGCGGCATGTTGATCGACCAAATACAATCCGTCCGGCCCTTCGGCTACAAGATAGGTGGAGCCGATCTGTCCAATGAGGCGGAGCAAAGGAACGCCTGTGGAAAAAGCGGACTGACCACTGACCACGGACGACGGATGACTCTCATCTGTGGATGGAGTTTCACTTTCCGTCGTCAGTGGTCTATCGTCTGTGGTCAAAACAGAATCATGCGCAATACTCCAATCAATCCCAACCTCCCTCGGTTCCGAAGACACAGGCCGCAAGCCCCACATCTGCGGCGAAACGGATTGGACGGGTGTGTACGCCAGCAACGCCTTGCGGGCTGAACGCTGCACAAAACTAAAAACCTTATCCTGGCTTTTAAAGCGCACTTCCGCCTTGGTGGGATGCACATTCACATCCACATCTTCGGGAGCGATGTCTAAAAACAATGCGGTGAGCGGGTAACGTCCCACCATCAATAGCGTGTGATACGCCTGAAGCAATGCAGCAGTCAACGAGAACTCCTGCACCCAGCGGCCATTCACGAAGAATGTAATTTCTTTTCGATTGGAACGTGTCAGCGAAGTGGGGCTGATGAAACCAGATAATGTCATACCACCCTGCCCTGAGCCTGTCGAAGGGTCTTCGGATGCCATCACTTCGAGCATTTGCTTGGCAACGTCCACGCCGTACAGCGCGGCAAGAATCGCGCGCCTGTCTCCATCTCCAGCGGTTTGCAATGTAGCTTGTTTTCCATCCGTCACTTTGAAACGGACATTCGGATAAGCCAGCGCATACCGAGTGACCAACGAATCAATGGCGCGGCGCTCCGTCGTATCGGTCTTCAAAAATTTCAAACGAGCGGGCACATTGTAAAAAAGATTTTCCACTCGCAGCACCGTCCCCACGGGTGCGCCAACTTTTTCAACTTTGCCTGAAATGCCCCCATCCACTTTCAGGCGCGCGCCTTCCAGCGCGGAAGCCACACGCGATGTGATGGTCATGTGCGAAACGGAGCCTATCGAAGCGAGAGCTTCGCCTCGGAAGCCCAATGTCTGGATGTGGAACAAATCCTCGGACTGAGTCAGCTTCGAGGTCGCATGACGCGAGGCGGCCAATTCCAATTCAGCGGCGGGAATGCCGTGTCCATCGTCCGCTACTTCGATCAGAGTCCTGCCCGCATCCTCCACCGCGATGGAAATATTCTTCGCACCCGCATCCAGTGAATTTTCGGTCAACTCTTTCACGACCGAAGCGGGGCGCTCCACCACTTCACCAGCGGCAATTTGAGATGAGACTTCGGAAGAAAGCAATCGAATAGGCATGGCGAGATTATAATCTCCCAATGCGATTCACCACCATTTTTTTTGACCTCGATGACACCTTGTATCCGTCCGACACCGGGCTATGGCACGCCATCAAAGAGCGCATGAACAGTTATATGCGCGAGCGAATGCACTTCCCCGAAGATCAAATTGCATCCGTAC
>Ga0209277_10001543_pt1 | contig 11258 bp, 10 predicted proteins | sample JI81AbrownDNA_FD_187503 | JGI IMG/M metagenome (GOLD analysis project Ga0209277, IMG submission 187503) | Wastewater effluent complex algal communities from Wisconsin, to seasonally profile nutrient transformation and Carbon sequestration -... | ecosystem: Engineered > WWTP > Effluent > Algae... | reverse complement strand
TGATTGATTCAATGCAGTCCGTCAATGAAAGTATGCAGTCTGTAATTAAACTAACACAAGAATCTCTGAATAAAATTCAATCGATCAACAAAAATGCACAAGACGGCGATCGGTCTATGAAAGTCATGCAAGAGAGTATGCAAAAAATTAGTAAGAGTTCAAGTCAGATTCAAGGCATCATTGGAATTATCAATGATATATCTAACCGAACTAATTTATTATCTCTCAATGCTGCTATCGAAGCGGCGAGGGCGGGCAATGCAGGCATGGGTTTCGCGGTAGTAGCCGATGAAATTTCTAAATTGGCAGAGCAAACTTCGGGAAGTATTAAATCAATTAGTTCAATCATCATTCAAAATGATAACGAAATAAAATCAGGCTCTCAGAATCTGGCTCAGACTTCGGGACAAATTAGTAGTATCATTTCAAACGTTGACACAATCTTAAAAAAGATTCAACTCATCTCGGACGCAGTCAATCAACAAGCCATTGATTTTAAATCGATGGAGCATTCAGCAGATAACTTTAAATTAGCCGCTGGCAAAATGAAAGAATCTCTAACTATGCAAAACTCTGCTGTCCTAGAAATCAAAGATGTAATTTCAACTCTGGATGATCTTGCCTTTACGAACTTAATCGCAACAGAAGAAATTTCAAGCTCTACCAAATCTCTCGTAGAGAAAGCAGAAAAAATAAATACGGAAATAGATCAATTCGAATCAGAGTAACGATAGAATAAGTTTTGACTAAATCGAATCAAAAGTAAGCTCGGAGGCTTAGGCAATGAATAGGAAAAAAATACTATTTACATTTATTACTTTTCTCTTTTTTATTCTTCTTTCACTTATCAGTATAGAATTATTTTTAAGAGGCTACTCTAAATTTAACCCTACCTTATTTGCACCTAAGGATAAAAAATACGACCAATTCCGAGCAAATCCGAAGGCTTGGATCAATGGATTTCAGTTAAATTCTAAAGGGTATCACGATGAAGAATTTACTGTGCAAAAGAAAGATGGTGTATTTAGAATTCTCGCTATTGGAGATTCCTTTACTTTTGGAGTGGTTCCTTATAAGGATAATTTCATTACTCTGCTACAAGAAAGCTTAAAAGAAAAAAATCCTTCGTTAGAAATTTTGAATATGGGCATTCCCGGAACGTCTGTCAAAGAATACTTGTCTTTGTTTGTCGATGAAGGTTTGGAATTAAATCCAGATATGCTTTTGTTAAATGTCTATATTGGAAACGATATTCTTGAGACAGAGAAGAAAGAAGAATCAAATCTTTATACCGTTAGATTTTTTAAATATGTGAATGCAGTTTCAAAATTGAAACAGAGTGGGAGCAAGCCTTTTGTAAGATTAGGAGGGGATAATAAGGAAAACTCCTACGATGATAATCTTAAAAGTATGGATGATCAAGCTTTCTATGAGGTGCAAAAAGAAATGTTTATAGTATACTTTGATCATAAGCATATATTAAAATACTTGAACTATAAATACAATGCTATGTTTAAAGAGTTTGAGAATATAAAGCGAATCTGTGATTCAAAAAATATAAAATTACTCGTTGTATTGATTCCTGCTGAAATCCAAGTTGATAAAAATTTACAAAAGATAATCGAACCACAGCTTAATAATTCTAGTTATAAGTCAGTGGATACGTATGATAATTTAATTCGGTCTATCAATTATACTCTTCCCAATACAATTATTCGAAAAGAATTATCTTTACAGGGTATTCAGTATGTAGATTTACTGGAGCCATTTCAAGAAAAGGCATTAGCGTTAAGACTCTATAAGCCTCAAGATACTCATTGGGGCATCGTAGGCAATCAGTTTGCAGCACAGATACTCAATGAGTTTTTTTTAAAGAAAAATATTATTCCATCTGTGCCTACTAATAAATAATCGAAAAAGAGTGGGCTGGCATAGCCTAAGATATGCATTCTATAACGCAGATAGAACGGACATAAAAGCCACGTTCGAGCAGAATTTGGCTTCTATGTGGCTTTTACGTCGCTATTATTTTGGTTCTAGGTATAGGATAATTACTTAAGCTTGTATGTAAATTTTATGTTTAATGATATCTACTTTGGAATGAAAGTCTTTGTCTAAGACCGGCTCAATGGCTTGGAAGGTGTATTCGTTTACACCCTTGTCTGAACCTTGTAAAAATAAAGCTAATAATATAACGAAAGTGCATAAAAAGATTGGTGAGTATTTCTTTAGAACAAAAAGTTTTCAGCGTTTACACCGAACATTCTTAATATCTTTTTTATTAAGATAATCCAATTCGCCTAACGCTACAAGGAAATAATATGCTCTAGCCTCGGAATAATGCTGAAAAGTCCAGTAACCTGAATTTTCAGTTTTTTGCCAATCGGATTTCCACGATTCTGTTATGCCTTCTTTATATGCAATTTCTAACTCATCAATGCTAGGTAATCTCATTCCATAACCCGCTATCCCAAGACTACCACATTTTCTTTTAGCATCTTCCCAATTCATTTCACCTAGATAATCACTCCAATTCTTTAAGGTATTAGTATTTTTATCTTCTGGTAGTGTTGCACAGTTTTCAAAATATAAAAATAAGATTAGGAAAATTAATACAGTTATTCTCATTCTTTTAATTTCCATGATTTACTCTATATTTTTTTCTACACCTGTTTCATAAAAGATAAATTCCTTTTTCACTTCCATGTAATCTTTACCAACGTCATCTTTTCCATCGAACGCAAACTTTGTATTAGGCGGTAGTTCTTTAAGCGTAATAATGAATCCGGGAACAGTATTCATTCTATCAAATGCGTTAGCCCAAGCTGTGTATGATTTGCGTGAAATAGCAGAATTTGGATTTGTTTTAATTTCAATTTGATAAATATGCCCGGGCTCAAAATTAATTTCAGTTCGTAAACTCCTATGGATGAAGTTATCGAATTCATTTTCAGGAATCATTTGACTAGTGCCGCGCAATAATTCATAACGTGCAATATCTTGTGCATAATTAAAATAAAGAATAACAGAAAGGGTTCCTTTACCAGATTGAATAGGAAATAAATACTCTGATCCCAAAGCCATAAAGGTGCAATTTCTTCTTGTAATAGTAGAATTTTCAGAGATGATTCGCTCTTTTATTTTGGAGCTTGCCTGGTAATTCATGAAGTCTTCTTTTCTAGGATTTAAAATGCTATCACCAAATTCGATAAAAACGGGCAAAGACTTTTCCGTTCTTTTGTAGGATTCTAAATTTTGTTCTGACTCTTCATTTCCATACTCCAAATACTCATTGCCTAATTCAGGTATTTTCAAATAAAGAAAAGAATGCTTTTGCTTTAATCTTTCTGCGATTGTAGAACTTTTTTGATTACAGAGTTTTACTTTATGTGAAGTTTCGATTTGAAGTCTATACCGATCCAGTTTTCGCTGACTGTTTCCTCCAAAAGAAAGTAAATTAGTATACCAAAAGAGGAGGAGTAATATTGTAAAAGATTTCTTTTTAGAAAATTGCATTTATTTTAGACCTTTCAATTTGAAAATTCAAGCTAAATACTATTTATTCCATTACCCATTATCCGTGTAAAGAAATATCCATAAAATACTTTTTTGAAAACAAACCATTAGAAATCTTCTGCACGAAAGAATTTTAGAAACTTAAATCAATTTCGTTTATTTGTCAGATAGACCCCCGATTAAAGATTTCGGGGGTGACAGGAGTAATCCCCATCGGTGTTCATCGTCTTCATTCTCCCCTTCGCTCCATATATTCGCGACCAGCGCCTTCGCATAGTAATCTTTACTTTTTCCTCTTATCCAAGTGATAAGTTAAAGCCATCGAGATACAAAGTTTTAATTTCTCAGTTGCGATTTTATCTTTTGTTTTAAAAAGAAGAGCGCGGTTTCCTTCGTATTCAAACTCATCGCGAAACATTTCTCTAAACGTATCAACGAGTGTAGTCTGGCAATTAAAATACATCGCATAATCATGCTTACCCGATTTGACCTTATCGATTCGAATGGTAGTTCCTGATTTTGTTTGAGAAGTTAAATAACTTGGCTGACCCCATTTCAAAGTCTCCTCTAATTCCCCGACTCCGTTAGCTTTCTTTGCAACTTCGAATATAAGATTACGAAGAAATAATAACTTTGACTTTATCTCATGCGGGTAATCTTGAAATACCGCAAATACTTCGGGGTTTTTGAATTTGGGTTGGTTGGTGGATGTCATTTCTAATTCCTTTATATTAAAAATTCTCTAGCGAAGTGATTGATTCTATTGAGCAAAACTCATTCACAAGCAATTTTATACAATACGTGTTTACAAAGACGATTCTCTTTTTCTAATTTCGGATGCTCGAACTCCATTACTTTTTTCATTCCGATTTTAATCATTACATTTTCAGATTTGGTATTCAAGACTGATGTAAAAGAATAAATTTCTTTTAGGTTAATTTCTTCAAAGCCTTTCTCTATACAAAGCCTAGCACCTTCGGACGCGAAACCTAAGTTCCAATATTTTCTGTCGAGTCGCCAACCAATTTCCATGCAGGGAGTGAAAGAGCTTTTAAAATCAGCATAGTTAAATCCGATGAAACCAATAAATTTTTTTGATTCTTTTTCTTCTACTGCCCAGAGACCAAAGTCCCATTTTTCAAAATGGGATTGAATACGATTTATGAAACTGATAGTTTCTTCCCTTGATAGAGGTTGTGGAAAATACTGCATAACCTCTAAATCGGAATTCATTTTTGCGAATGGAATTATATCCGACTCTTTCCAATTTCTAAAACCAAGTCTTTGTGATTCGAAGAGGTATTTACTATTCATTGATTTTTAAAAGTTTCAGTATAGAATCTGCTCAATCAATTCTCTAATATTTAATTGACAACTTGTCAATTAAATATTAGAGTGAAAAGATGAAAACAATGACGGTAGCAGAATTTAAATCCCAGTTTTCCGAAGTTCTTCAAACTCTTAAATCGGGTGAAGAAATTGCAGTATCTTACGGAAAAAAACATGAAACCATTGGAGTATTTATGCCATTTTCTAAATACTATTCGCAGAAGCCGAGAAAGCTAGGCATTTTAAGCGGAAAAGCTTCTTTTAAGATTGGGACGAATTTTAAAATGACTGAGGAAGAATTTCTAAACTCATGAGTTTTCTTTTAGATACTCATACACTATTATGGTCTCTCTTTGATCCTAAAAAATTATCTTTGAAAGCAAAGACTGCAATTTCCAATCGATCCAATCAAATTTATGTGAGTAATATTTCTCTATGGGAAATTTCTTTAAAATTCGCAATCAAGAAATTAACTCTAAATAAAATCGAACCAGATGAATTACCTGAAAAAATAGTAGAATCAGGATTTGAATTTTTAGAAGACACTCCAACAGTTTTTGCATCATTTCATAAGTTACCAGTGATTAGCCACGCTGATCCTTTTGACCGTTTGATTATCTGGCAAGCTATTTCGAATAATATGATTTTGATTTCAAAAGATAAACACTTTAAAGAGTATAATACTTTTGGATTAAAGACTCTTTGGTGAAAAATTCAGGAAGGCGAGCGCGGCGTCTGTTTTACAGTGTAGGGAACGGTTTGAAACCGTTCCTTACGACGATTAAGTGTTGCCGCAACACCCCAAATAAAAATCCTGCTAATCCTAAAATCCTTTAATCTTGGTCAATCCTGAATCACCGCCATAGAATACTCGGAAATAGCCTCACGTCTTTGTTCTGCGTAGTCTTTGTGAAACCATAGATCTTGGGTCTTTTGGGCAGACTTACGGGTGCTGATTGTGATTTTCGTCATACATTCGTCTACGGCGAATTTCATCGCTTCCTTGCCTGTTTCCCCTAACCCTTTGTTTCTTTTCTTTCTAACCATCTCTCCTGCGTTTTTACGTATACGATCCATGAGCTTGTCATAATCCTTATCGTCGATACAGAAAATGGTTTCTTTTTTTCCATCTTTCCACTTTACATCCACCTCAAAAAGAGGTGCAGCAGAAATATGAATTACACCGAAGTCAAATAGCTCAGGCCAGTATTCATAAAAAAACGAAAGCATTAGAGAGCGAATCGCATAACCATCAAAATCCGCATCTGTAATGATACTTACTTTTTCATAGTTTAACTCTTTTGGATCTTTTAATTTTTCATTTATAGGCAAACCAAGAATAGCGACAATATTCTTCATCTCTTCGTTTGCGAGTGCTTTTGCCAAACTCATTCCTTTACAGTTTAATGGTTTACCGCGTAATGGGAATAAGCCGTGAAGCTTTGGATTACGAGCAGGACGTAAACCTGCAATGGCGGAATCTCCCTCAGCGACAAACAATACTCTACCGGCATCGTTTGGTTTTCCAGTTGGTTGCATGAGTTTAGGTATATTGTTCTTAGACGCTTTGCGAAGTCCTTTTTGTGCATCCTCTAACTCTTTGAGTTGAGTTCTTTTTTCCATTTGCATCTTGACTTCTTCTAGTAAGTCGGTCTTCTTAATCAGTTTGTCTAAGGTCTTATCGACTGCGTTTCTGATGTCTTCGTTTAAGTCGTTAATCAAATAAGATTTGTCTTGCGATTTAAAACGTGGATTTAGAATCCGCAAGTTTACATACATATGAAAACAATTTCTCACATCGTTTCTTGTAGACTGAGTTTTTAATTTTTTCTCGAGAGCTGTGATTTGACTTTTCTTTCGAACTTCATCACAAATTCGATTTTCTAAATACTCGATTGCAGAACCACCTTGCACCGCAAAATTGGAATTAACCCATGTGAGAGTTTTATTTTGACCAATTACGAAATAGGTTTCGAGGTTAATCTGAGAAGCCACATTCGGATCTTTGTATTCCATTTTGTAATAAGTTAAATCAGAATTTTGAAAAATTTCTTCCATTCCTTTCTTGAATTTAAACTTATCTGATTTATTCTTGTGATGAAATTGAACTTCAAGACCTGGATTTGTCATTGCGATATCTTGCAAGTATTGGCGCATCAAATCAGGATTAAACTTTGTATCTAGCTTGTTAAAATACTTTGGCTCTAATTCAAACTCTACAGCAGTTCCATGAGAATCACCGCAGGGTTTGATTGCTTCTATCATGAAAGTTTTTTCCATCAAAGATTCAAGCTTAGAAAGATGATCTTTAGTTAGTAAGGTGCAGTCTTTAAAGGATCCATGTTCATCGTAGTATAGAATTACTTTTTCAAAATCTTCTGGCGAAAATTTAAACGTTCGAATCAATTTTTTCACTTCGTCGTGAACACTAAAAAGTTTTTTGTAAGACTGTCCTTTGTTTTCAGTTGTTACACGGAAAAAATTAGACACCATTCTCACTAAGGAAATACCTACTCCATTTTGACCTGCCACATGATCTTGCTTGACTTGATCGTCAAAATTTTCTCCATACATCAAGTGCAAGAATACGCCTTCGGCATTTTTTGCTGGTATTCCGCGACCGTTATCCTCTACTGTTACTCTTCCACAATCAGCGGAGAGGCTAACAATGAGTTTAGTCATCTTCTGACCATCTTTGACTGTCTTGTCGTTTTGATTTTTACGATATTCATCGACAGCGTTCATACAAGCTTCATCAAGACATTTTAATTTTGCAGGAATATCGTTTAGCTCTTCGTGGCTAATTTCATAATTACCCTTGGAATCTTTTTTAAAAAAATGTTGCTCGAATGTAGACATGGAATTTTGTCCAAGCCACATTCCAGTTCTCATACGAACATGCTCTACGTTCGAAAGCTTTTTAAAATTTCTTTCTCCTGAATCTTTTGCGTTCGGTTTAGTTTTTATTTCGGCACTCATTATTTATCCCACTTGTTTTTCAGTTCGGTCAATTCATCGATCATAAATGCTGTAAGTTTTGCATCTTGCTTTGACAATGCAGTAAACTCCGCAAACTTAATCTTAGCCTCATTGATTGCATCCTGACATTTTTTTGCTTCTTCTAAAGTCATTCTATAAACTGGAATGGAGGCTAACCATTCGAAGTATTTGAACTTCGCATTCTTCAATTGATTTTCGAAGTCTTGCTTTGATTTGATTGTTACCACTTTCTGGTTCCACTTCTCATTGATGAAACGAATTAATTCAGAGTTTCTATCAATCTTTTCTTGCTCTAATCCTGCAAGTCTTTTGAATCTGCGGATAAGATGTGTTTTGCGAAAATCACAAAATCGTTTAATGATTTCTTCTTGCTTGTGATTTTTTAATCTTCCTTCATGTGTAATAACGTTAAACGAAAGAGTATCAAGGTTTTCTTTGTTGAATAAAGCTTTTATATCTTTCTCGGTTGGCTTTTCGCCTTTTTTATAAACGAGTTCTATTTTAAAAGTTTGGCTTGAAGAATCGATGTAGTCTTTTAACCAATTATCCTTTTTCTCTATCATGTCTTCTAAAAGAGCAACTACTTTGTCACGATTCCAAGTTTGAGGAGCATGAGTTAAGAAGAGACTTTCCCCTTCCCATTTGAATCCGAATGTTGTATACATGATTTCAGATCCATTCTCGTTGGTGGCTACTCGAACTTCGCCGCCATAACCTTTATACCAAGGTTTAATTTTTTTTGGTTTGCCTGTTTTTAAATAAGCAATTTGAGATTCAACAATATCAGAAAGTTTATGAGCGGGGATAAAGCATCTAAACCCCGTCGCAATTCCTTGGATTTGATTTAGAAGAACGATTGGAACTTTTCCTACGAAATGGATTGGCTCATCTTCTGTCTCATCGTAATTTTTTACATAATCAATATCAGCAAGTCCTTCAAAAAAACCTAAGTCCTTTGCAAAATCAGAAAGTTTTACTTCTGTATAACGCGGAGAGGCGATTGCATTTGGATCTAGCACGTCACCAAATGTTCCTTCTCCATGAACGAGAGGAATATTATTGGCGAAAGTAAAATCTTGCGCCATAGCTGAGAGAGCGTCTTGAATAGACTTGTCTCCATGCGGATGGTATCCCATCGCCAAGCCGGCAACTTTTACAGTTTTAGTATGTCTATTTCTGGCATCCGAATTCCACATCGCCCAAAGAATTCGTCTTTGCACCGGTTTCAATCCATCAATCTCATGTGGAATGGCGCGGGAGTCACAAACATACCGAGAATACTTTCTCTGGTCATCATTTACCTGGTCTTCGAACAGCACTTTTGGAAAATCTTGTCGGGTCGTTTCTTGTGTATTATTTTTCATCTTTTTTTGCGTTCGTATGTCTGTCTATTCTGCTTGTCAAGCATTTTCGCAATTTTACACTGGCTAAACGAATATAAGTCCCCTTTTTAGCAGCGTCTGAATGTGCAAAAAACCCTAATTCTATTGATTCAAATGATACATAATCGTAAAAAATACTTTTTTCTATTTTTTTTTCCAATCCTAATCATTTCGTGCAAAACATTTGCGACAAGTGATATAGAAAAAAAGAAATTTCTGGAAATTTTTACAGGTGATTATTACCAAAAAGCAAAGGTTTTAAACTCAAATAATTTTTTTGAAAAACCTAGCTCACAATACAAATACCTAGTGATTCGACCGGGCGAAGGTCCGACTGTAAAGGTCAAGGAAATAGAGGTTTATTTTTATTCCTATACGAATAAATTTCTTGGTGAAGTAAATTCTCTTTTCTCCGAAAAAGCTCCTCCCAAATTTACAATCTATGAAAAGGTGAAATACGGAGAAGGGAAAAGAAGTAAGGACTCTGCCGATTTAGAAGTTGAATATACGAATTTTTCGATTCGCAATTCACAAAGTTCCGATTTACTTGGTGGTTTAGAAAAATTTATCAATCGCAAAACGGAAGCGCAGCAGTTGTTTCATGAAAAGGTAATTTATACAATTACACCAGACGAAGGTCTTTGGAAATTAGAAGAGTCGGAATTGAAAGATGGCCAAGAAGCAATTCGTTGGAAGCATTATCCGTCCGGGACTCCAGCGCGTAATTACCCTTATTCGGAATTCGCTCCCAATAAAAATACGTTAGAGTATTCAAGAATCTATGCCTTCGAAGATTACAGTTATAAAAAAATTTTTAAAGACATTCCTTCGGGCAGTAAGCTTTATAACAACAAGGAATTTGTGATCTATTATTTTCCGGGTGAAAAATTAGATCCAGTAGATGAAAATTTAATTTATGCTAAAAACAAACAACTGACTTTATATAAAATGGATTTACCTTTGATTATTTTTAAAAAGAAAGAGAGCACAGCAGAATGAACCAAAATATTAGAACACGATTCGCTCCATCTCCGAGCGGCTTCTTACATGTAGGCGGAGCAAGAACTGCCCTATTCAATTATCTATACGCAAAAGCTACGGGCGGAAAATTCCTAGTTCGTATTGAAGACACAGATCAAGATAGATCTACTGACTCTTCCATGAAAATTATTTTAGAGTCACTCGAATGGCTTGGACTCAATTGGGATGAAGGTCCGGGAGTGGGTGGTCCGCATGGTCCTTACAAACAATCAGAGCGTTTAGAAATTTACAAAGAGCACACAGAGAAGCTAATTAAGAGTAACCACGCGTATCGTTGTTTTTGCACAACTGAATTACTCGAATCCAAGAAAAAACAATCCGAGGCAATGGGAATTCCAAATCTTTATGATGGAACTTGTTCAAGCATGACAGAAAAAGAAATTCAGGATAAGCTTGATCAAAAGATTCCATTTTCTGTTCGATTCCGCACTCCCGCAAAAAATTTAATCGTAGACGATATCATTCAGGGAAAAGTAAAATTTGATACAAAGCTCATCGGAGATTTTATCATTGTAAAATCAGATAGTTTTCCCGCTTACAACTATGCAGTTGTGGTAGATGATCACCTTATGCAGATAACACACGTTATCCGAGGAGTGGGACATTTATCGAATACTCCAAGACAGGTTTTAATTTACGAAGCACTTGGCTATCCATTACCAAAATACGCACACGCATCCGAAATCGTAGGCGCAGACGGAAAGAAACTTTCGAAACGAGCAGGGGCTACTTCTATTTTGGCGTTTCGCGACTTGGGATATACAGCAGAATGCTTTCGTAATTATATGGCTCTTCTCGGCTGGACTTCCGAAAGTGGACAGGAATATTTACCACACGGCGAACTCGAAAAAATATTTGATGTAGAAAGATGCTCTAAGTCTCCATCGCTATTTGATGTATTTAAAAAAGTAAAAGAAGAAGACAAAGAAAAAACAGACTTCAACTCGTTGCCATTATCCGCACTCGCAGATCAACTCAATCCAAAGTCCA
>Ga0209277_10001540_pt1 | contig 11270 bp, 9 predicted proteins | sample JI81AbrownDNA_FD_187503 | JGI IMG/M metagenome (GOLD analysis project Ga0209277, IMG submission 187503) | Wastewater effluent complex algal communities from Wisconsin, to seasonally profile nutrient transformation and Carbon sequestration -... | ecosystem: Engineered > WWTP > Effluent > Algae... | reverse complement strand
TGCAGATGTAACCGTATTGCCCGGATTTATGAAATACATTGTAGATGCTACCGAAAAAGAAATTAGAACTGATCTAGAAGACTCTGTAAAGAAAATTGAAAAGCATTATAGCATTGACCCAGGTCGTAAAAATATTCTACGCAGGTTTCTCACCATTGGCCGCTACATGATGGAAGAAGCTGAAAAAGAATACTCCATCAAAGACGGAGACAAACACGACTTTGACTATCGCGTTGGTCGTATTCGTCATGCGATCTTAGACAATTGCGCTGATAGATTCCAAATCAAAGGCTATAAGAGAGACGATGATGCAATTCATAAACTACGTCACCTATTTGCTGTGATGGAAATGGTTATGATTAAATATCCAGATGAAACTCTGCCAAAACTTACTCCACAAGAAGTTGAATGGTTCAAAAGAGAATGCGTTAAAGCGTTTGACTTTATCGTGATTAAGGGTGATTATCTCGCGTCTAATCCAACACCAGAGCGTTTCTATGAATGGCTTGCTCGTTATGAGTCTTATATCTTTGGAAAAATTCCGCGTGCTCTAGGTGGGGAAGCTGCTCATTTGCCGCGCAAAGCATATATCACTTTCAAGAAACCATTTCATCTTTCTGAATACTACGGCGAATACAAAACTAAAAAGCGTGCAGCCATTGACTCTATGATGGCGAGACTCCGTGTTGATTTACAAGAATTGCTTGATTCTTCTATGTATTTATCACGCCCACTCGTAAAACCATTCGACACAGAAAGTTTAGTTTAATACTTAAATGTCATCGCTGAGATGAACATTTTTTCATGGCGGGACAAATCGGAACTATCCGCATAATCGAAGATAGGATCCATTGACCGCCTGTATTTTAATTCAAATCGTAGCATAGCATATTCATTTGGAATATAATCTAGATTGAGAGAAATCGCACTTACTTGAAATCCATTTGGTTTCTTTCCGGGATGATAACCGTTAGTCGCAAATACACTACTTTGTTTTACGACTGGAACGTTAGCTCCTTCTTTATCTACATACCTTTCTAGTCTTCCTGCAATTCTCCATTCACTGAATAATTTATAGACAACCCAAAGAGTTCCGTCATACCAATGTTTGTAGGCACCCGATCGCTGGTTATAATACGGATAAGTCGTATTAACCTCCGGTGAAATAAATGGATTGTATACTTTCGAAATTCCACTCAGTTGAAATCCTATATCAAAGGAAGCCGCAATAGAAAATCGATCGGTCACATCATAATGATAAATAAAGTTTTGGTAGTAACGAGTCTTTCTTGTATAAGGAGTATAATCTTTAAAAGGATCAGTAGGATTTTTTATATCTTTGGAATACATATTGATAGTTTGCCCGATAGCGTCTGTCTTTGACGGAGCATTCTCTTCATTCCCAATAAAATTATTATAGGTAAATTTCATCTTCTCTGTAATCTTATATGCCACTTGCATTCCCAAAGCTTTGTCTTTGTTGTTATCCGTTATGTTCTGCCAACCATTCATGATATGAAGCTGAACAGAAAGCTTATCAGTAACGTCATGCGATAGGCGAATTCCAGTTGAATAATAAGGCACGTTATCTAGAACGATTGCGCGGGTATACACCCAATTATACGCTGAGACCCATGCTTCAAACCCAATATTTCCCATATAAATTCCACCATCTAACCAAGTTCTTTTTCCAAGTTTAATTCCTACATAAGCCTCCTGGATATTTCTGACGGAGTTTTGGTTGGAATACGGTTGATTTTTTTCATTGCTATAATTTGCATTTACAGAGGTTCCCGTTTGCAAAGCAAGTCTCGCTCTAAATCGTTCCGCATCTAACTTTCCTTCTATATGTGCGAGGTTAATGGCAAACGTATTGTTTTGAATCGCCTGTGTTGTATAATTCTGTGCAATCGCACTTGGTCGATTCATGTTCATATTATAATAACCATCTACAAACACACCAAAATCAATCGGCAACTTCATATTTAGTTTGCTTGGATCAATTTTTACTTCTTGCTCTTTGTCTTTTGGGTTTAACACTTCGTTATCCGCAATAGGCTTAGTATCTTTGGTTGGTGCAGTCTCTATTGTCTCAGATGATTTGCTTTCTTCTGGCTTAGAATTATTGTCTTTCGGTTTTTGAGGAGTAGCCTCTTGCGATTTAATTGTAGTAGTAAAAAAGAAAAGAAGTAAACAGATTTTAAATACGTTTGTATTTAAAGTAAAAAAATAATTCATAGAAATACTGACTCCGCACTAGAAATGAAAAATACTATTTTATTTTCGAAAAGAAATATGTAAATGTAATTCTTAAACTTGTGTATTCAAATTAGATAGTTTGTTGCACTCTCGTGGATTTGTGTGCTCTATGAGAAAATCTTGCTTTTACACAACCCCTAACGGTATATCAATCTTACTCTCATCAATACTCTCAGGTATAGTCTCAAGTTTAGTGAAAAAAACAAAATGAGTATATTTAAGAGTATAGCAGATAGTATATTTGATAGTATCTTTGGTATATGGCGCAGTAAATCGAATGCGTATAAATAGAGCAATTTGTTCAGAAGTGAACTTATTTCCTTTTGATTTCATAGAGAGTAATAGGACGAGACTTACTCATTTCGTCTACCGTCTGACGTTTCTTTCTATCTGATTTAAAACCTTGGATCACCTCTAAGCCTCTAGAACGATATTCAGAATTTATATCTGAAACTCTCGGATGATTTGCCTTGGGATTTTTTTCAACGAACTGGTTTATCTCTTCTTGTTTTACTTTGCCATTTGCCGCTATAATTTCCTTTCCAGTCTCCAAATCATTCTTTGGTTTTGTATCGAGAGAAAAGTCATACAAGAAATTATCATAGTCCTCTTCTATAATTTTAGATTCTAACGCCGGCTCAATGTCTTTAGAGGTAAATTCCTCGTAATCTTTGACTCCCTGCATCACGATAGTCTTCTTCGCGTGAACAACCAGGTCTTCTCTTCTGCAACCACAGGGTGCAAATTTCACTTCATAGGATGTGTCGCTTAACGGTATAATCTCTTTCTTCTCTTCCGAGGAGCAGTTTAGGAGAACTAGGATTGCAGTTAGATAAATATATTTCATAAAGCGAAATATATTTGTATTCTTTAAAAAGTCAAGGCGAATTATACTTTACAAGATTGCTGTTTTTGTCAAATTATTGCATAGCCGAGGAAATATGAAATCTATACTCTTTTTTCTAATAGCGCTAATTAGCGCAAACCAATTAGTATTCGCTGATGCTCCCTTCTTTGATGCAAATGAATTAAAGAAAGAAAAACTTTTTTCTTCTCTTGAGGAATCCATGCGTAGTCCGGAAAAAGTCTACAGGCTCAATCTAAGCAATACTCGTTTAAACGAAATCCCCAAAGAGATTGAAAAGTTTATACATATACAAGAACTCAGTCTATCTTCTAATAAAATTGAATTTATTCCCGACGAAATTTGTAAGCTAAAGAAACTCCAAAAAATAAATCTTAGCTATAACAAAATAAAGCTACTACCCGCTTGCATTTCCGATTTAGTAAATTTACAAGAGTTGAATCTTACGGCTAATGAGATGATGGCGCTTTCTTCAGAAATTGGAAGTCTCAAGAAATTAGAAAGTTTTTTTCTATTTGAAAATACGATTGCAGAAATTCCAAAAGAAATCGGTCAGCTTACAAATCTAAAAAACCTAGACATTAGAAAAAATAAACTAAAAGAACTACCAGAACAAATCGGAGAATTAAAAAATCTACAAACTATCAACCTAGCCTCCAACCAAATCACAAAACTTCCTAACGGCTTCGGTGGATTATCCGCTCTACGCTTTATAGACTTGACTTCCAATAAATTAACAATGCTTCCTGAATCGTTTGGCAATTTAAATAACCTAGAAGAATTGAACTTGAGTTCTAATCATTTAGGACTTCTGCCCATTTCTTTCGGCAATCTATCTGAATTAAAAAAAATGAACCTCGATAAAAACTCTCTCATCTCTATTCCAAAAGAAGTCTCCAATCTAAAAAATCTACAAAGAGTATATCTAAATCAAAACAGTCTAGATAGTTTTCCAGAAGGATTCACTTCCTTAAACGAGCTTCAATCCATTGAACTCAGTCACAATCGGATTTCTACTATCACTGACTCTATCGGCTCCATGCAAAGATTGCAGATACTCAATCTTAGCTTCAATAAAATCACATCTCTCCCTGAATCCATCGCTGACCTAAAGAAGCTAACAACATTTTACCTCAAACGAAATCCTTTCTCCAAGCCAGAGCAAGAAAAAGTAAAAAAACTCATGCCTAACTGCAAAGTCTACTGGGATTAGATTTGTTGTATAATATGTCATTGGAAAAAATTTCTGCTTGAATTTCTAAAAATAAAGATATAGTTTGACCATATGGTGACAATAAGCAAAGAGTAAATTTAATTACTATTTTAGAAAAAATCTTTATTGAAAAACTGGCTTTCATTTTTAACGAGAAGAAAACAATGATAAATCAAATATACAAACTTTATTTTCAAAACCTTTATGCAATAATGATTCTATTCTCTATTACTTACATCTCTTTAATCGGATGCAAAAAAACAAATGAGATAGAATTAAAACCTGCACCAGTTGGTGGAGATTTTACACTGCAATCCAATACCGGCAACTATTCATTAACCCAATCGAGAGGCAAAGTAGTGTTAATCTACTTCGGATTCACTTCTTGTCCTGATGTTTGTCCAACGACTCTTTCCAATATTGCACAGGCATTCAAAGGACTTGATTCTAAAGAAATTAAGAAAGTGCAAACATTGTTTATCTCCGTTGATCCCGAAAGAGACAAACTGGATAGACTCCAAGAATACGCAGCCTTCTTTCATCCGCAAATCCTTGCTCTCACAGGCTCTCTCGAAGAATTACAACGAGTAGCCGCTCTCTACGGAGCTTACTTTCGAAAGGAAAAAGTCTCATCTAGTATGGAATACACAATGGATCATACCTCTACAGTCTTCGTTGTAAATCAAGATGGTAAATTGGTAGACTCAATTCTTCACGGTTCTTCTCCTTCCGATTTCAAAAAAACAATCCTCAAATACGTAAAGTGAGGCTTTTAAAAGACTGCCACCGATAAACACAGATAAAGTTACGGTTAATCGTTATTACTCTGTCTCAGAAAGAATGTTGCCGATGGTGAATGATGTAACTATAGAGTTATTCAATACGAATCCAATCTTGGAGCCGGTTGAAAAACTTGGAACGTTCATCATTACCATGATGGGGTAATTCATCATACTCCCCCTCTCTACACTGGTTACATCCGAGCAGGCCTTTTCCCACCCATTCATATAAATCATTCCTGTGCTAGTATACTGAAAATCCAAACAGTAGGTATACGTCATATTTGCCGCAAATGTTGAAGTAGTAGCGGCGCTTCCTTTACTCACAGACATATACATTCCATCTGTAGATTTCTTAAACTGTGGAGTTGAACCAACAGCAAGACGATAAGTAGGACCGGAAATACTTGGAGTTGTTCCTGAACCGTATGCAATTACATCAAGACTAGAAGTTGCACTGTTCAGTTTAAAGGTTACTTCTACATTAGTTCCACCCTTTGCTGTTGCGATAGAAATATCTCCTGTAGATGCTAACAAGGATGAGCTACTTATTCCCATTGCGCCTGTTGTAACAGCAGATGCAGTAAGTCCAATGCCAGTAAAATCAGAAGGTTATATGCGTGGGGGTTTATCAGGAATAGGCGAAAGACCGGTTAGTAAATCATCCTGATCCATTAAAATTAAATAAGATAATTCGATATTGGGAAGAAATGAAATGGTCTGAAATCCCAGAAAGCTCGGATTGATTAACTGGGAATGAATAATATTGGAGGAATTCTTTTTCTTAGAACAACTGCATTTATGAACTTCATTCTTTTTAGCGGAATGACAATTCGGAATATCTGTCAAGGCATCTTCTTCCAAATGAGTAATGGCTGTAGCAAATAACGTTTCCTCGTCTTGTGGACTTCTAATGGAATGAAATTCCTTCTTTGGCTTTGATATATATCAAGAAAGGCGAACAATTTTTTATATATTTGTTCCATTTGTTCAGAGAACTACTCTACCTAAAATCATAGGTTTTTAATAAGTATCAGAATTGGTATGACGATAATTAAAAATGAAAAGTGCGAATAATAAGTAAGGAAACAAATTCACATTAAGACTTTTTTGCCAAGGATGGAATAATATGGGAAATAAAAAATTTTCAGTAAGAGTCAGTCTCGTTACACTTGCCATATCAGTAATTCTTCTCTCCGGAGGGTTCATCAGTTTGATTTCCTATTACGGAAGTAAAATGTCCATTCACTTCTTAGTTGAGGGGCTAATGGAGAATATCTGCATTCATACAATCGACAAAACGTTCTCCTATATGCAAACCGCTCCTATCAGTGCCGAAATCACAGAGTTTATGTTTGCGGAAAAGTTATTAGACCTAGAAAAAAAAGATGTCCTATCTAGATTCTTCAAAAGCATAATTGAAGCGAATCCTCAGATTGTATCCATATACTATGGAAATGAAAAAGACGCACGCTTTCTAATGCAAAGAAAAATGGAAGACGAAAGCATTAGCGAAAAATACATGTATACCGCTAAAGACAAAGTTGTAACAGAATGGAAACATTCGAATCCTGCTCACGAAAAAGATTTCCCTGATACAGAAGAAGAATCTCCGGGCTCCTATGAACCAAGAAAAAGACCTTGGTATGCTGACGCACAAAAGAAAGGGGAGCATATATGGACAGATATTTATTTATTTGAAACTGATAGACTTCCAGGGCTAACATACAGCACCCCCATTTTTTATAAAGAAACACTAAAAGGTGTAATCGGAATTGATATAAGCATTAAAGACTTATCTTATTTTTTAGGAGAACAAAAGATTGGAAAATCAGGAAAAGCATTTTTTATCAATAAACAATACCAGATAGTAGCTCATCCATTATTGAAAGGCGAGAAATTTCATGCGATAGACGAAACAGCAATGGATGAAGAAGACCATGAAATTGTAAATTCAATTCATGCTTTCAGAGACAAAGTAAAAGGTCAATCCTGGGTGGACATAAAAAAACAACCTGTATTTTTCGTGCATGAGCATGAAGGCGAAACACTAATGAACATGTATTGCCCTTTTCCGGGAGACAAGTTTGATTGGGTAATAGGAATTGTCGTTCCCGAAGATGAGTTCATGTATTTAATCAAACGCAATAATAAACTCATCTGGGGTAGCTCTGCTGTTTTGATTTTAATGGCTGTATTTGTGGGGTTAATCTTTGCTAGGCGCATATCAAAACCTCTCTCGTTATTAGAAAAAGAAATGGATGAAGTAAAAGCATTTCGTTTGATTTCAGGAACAGATATTCGCTCTTCTTTACTTGAAGTGGATAATATGGCAAAATCATTCCAAGGGATGAAGCACGGATTACAATCCTTCCAGAAATATGTTCCCGCTGATTTAGTCAGAGAATTAATTTCTATCGGCAAAGAGGCAATACCCGGTGGCGAGAAAAAAGAACTCACAATTTATTTTTCTGATATCGCTAATTTTACTTCCATATCAGAAAGTCTTTCTCCAGAAGACTTAGTAGATTTACTCTCTGAATATTTAGACTCAAGCAGTCAGAGAATAACAGACCAACACGGCACAATTGATAAATACATCGGCGACTCTATCATGGCATTTTGGGGAGCACCAATTCCATTAGAGAACCATGCCATCAACGCTTGCTTAGCAGCACTGAACGTTAAGCGCAATCTAAAAGTATTAGAAACTAAATGGCAGGGACAGGGTAAACCAATTCTAAAAGATAGAATCGGAATCAACACAGGCGAAGTAATCGTAGGCAACATCGGATCTAATTCCAGAATGAATTATACAGTGATCGGTGACAGTGTAAATCTAGCTAGCCGCATCGAAGGATTAAACAAATACTACGGCACTGAAATTCTAATCAGCGAATCAACCTATCAAAAAGTAAAAGACGATTTGTTCGCAAGAAAAATTGATATAGTCTCTGTCAAAGGCAAACAACAAGGAACCTGCATTTATGAATTGATTTCCGAAAAAGATAAAGCAGATGCATTCCTAAAAGCCTGGGTTGCTTCTTATGAAGATGGATTAAATTTCTACCTAGAAAAGAAATGGGAAAAAGCAATTGCATCTTTCGAGAAAGCTATACAAAGCAATCGCTTAGATGCTGCTTCTATAGCCTTCATCAAAAGATGCCAGTTATACAAAGAAAACCCTCCACCTACAGATTGGGATGGAGTGTTTAAGATGGTATCGAAGTAGGATAAACTATCATGCAATGGAAATTTCAAAAAAAGCAAACGGTTCGGAATATACTGGCAATCCTATTACCTTTTTTTAGTTTAACTATTCAGTTTGCTCTTTGGGAATTTCTAAATCCATATATCTGGATTCTTTTTTTTCCAACTGTTTATATTAGTGCATGGCTCGGCAACAAACGGAGTGGTTTTATTGCGGCTACCATCTCTGCCTTATTAGGTCTTTGGTTCTTTGCTGCGCCAACATTTACCTTAGCAAAAGAATTTCAGCAATATATTGCGTCTATCGTATTCTTAATTTCTGGTTTCGCGTTTACAATCTTTCATGATCGATTGAGAAAATTAAACGAAAGGCATTTAGAGCTAATCGAAAATACCCGCTCAGCAGAAAAAAGACATATCGAAGAAATTCTCGCTCTTAGTGAATATAAGTATTCTCTCATTTTTGACAAATCCCCTATCGCTATAGCCTTAGCTAAGTTCCCGGAAAGTGAAATGGTTGCAGTAAATGATGCATTTCTTTCTTTATTCGAATACAAAAGAGAGGAGGTTATCGGAAAAACAACTCTGGAACTGGGATTAAATACCACTGACTCATTAAACGAAGTTCGCAAGAGAATGAATGAGAGTGGGATTATTAAGAATTTCAAAACAGTTCGTCAGACTAAAAACGGTAAAGAAATAAATATGGTACTTTCGATGAGTTGGGTTGACATTTTAGGAGTAAAGCACTCTCTCGCCACCATACAAGACATCACTGCGCAGAAACAAGCAGCAATTGCGTTAAAAGAGAGCAAAGATATATCGAGAACAATCTTAGATACAATACTTGACTGTGTTATTACAATCAACGAAACAGGAATCATACAATCCATAAATCCATCCACTGTGGCAACATTTGGTTATGCACAAGAAGAGCTTATCGGTAATACAATTACTTTACTAATGCCAGAAAGCCATGCAGCAAAACATCCCAATTATCTACAAAGATACTTTAAAACAGGAGGTGCGCGGATAATCGGTATTGGTCGTGAAGTAAGAGCAAAGCGCAAAGATGGAACAACGTTTCCGATTTACCTTTCTGTGGGCGAATTTGTTTTAAATGGAGAGCGCAGTTTTGTTGGAATTATAAGAGACATTACCACAACGGTGAGTGCCAGAGAAGAACTCAATCTTCACAGAGATAATCTAGAAGAATTAGTAAAGAACAGAACGAAAGAATTGCAGGCAATACAAAAGGATTTATTAATTGCGAAAGAAAAAGCAGAACAGGCAAGTGCTTCTAAAACACAATTCCTTGCTTCTGCTAGTCATGATTTGAGGCAACCATTACAAGCAGCGAATATGCTTGTATACCTTCTCGGTGAAAAGGTAATAGATGCAGAATCTACAGACATAATCAACAAACTTAAATCTTCCTTAGATTCACTAGGAGAGCTTTTGAATTCGCTCTTAGATATTTCTAAACTAGACGCAGGTATGATTTATCCGGATAAGGTTGGTTTTCCGCTATCAGTCATTTTTAAAAAGATTGGAAACGATATGTCGGTTATCGCTGATGCGAAAGGACTTGCTCTAAGAATTTTTCCTACGGATGCAATTGTTTATTCAGATCCAAAACTTCTAGAGCAAATCATACGCAATTTAGTATTCAATGCGATTAAATATACAAAGACTGGAAGAGTGCTCTTAGGAGCAAGAACAAGAGGAGCAAGACTTTTAATTCAAGTATACGATACTGGAATTGGTATTCCAAATGATAAACTAGATAAGATATTCGAAGAGTTTTACCAAGTGAATAATTCTGCAAGAAATAGAAAGAAAGGTCTAGGCTTGGGGCTAGCCATTGTTAGACGCCTTGTAAAATTAATGGGGCATACTATTGAAGTTAAATCCAATTTAGGAAGAGGAACTAAATTTGAAATTACAGTTCCAATCAGTGAAGTCGCTAAAAGAAAAAATTGGTTCAATACTAGAAAGACAAATCAGAATTCTTCCTCTAAAGTAATTGTAGTGATAGAAGATGATAGCCAGAACTTAGAAACTTTGGAATTATTATTAGGGCAATGGGGTCACACTGTTATCACTGGCTTGTCTGCCGAAGATGCTTTAACAAACTTATATTCCTCTCACGCTAGACCAGATTTAATATTGGCAGACTATCGACTTGAAAATGAAAAAACGGGAATAGAGGCAATTGCTCTTATCCGCTCTAGGTTTAATCCATTTATTTCCGCGCTTCTCCTTACGGGAGATACTTCACCCACTAGATTACGGGAAGCCAAGGCAAGCGGATTAAAGATTCTACATAAACCAATCAACCCGATAGAATTAAAAACTACGATTGACAGCTTTCAAACTACTCTCAAAGATTCAGAAGGCTAATAAATAAGATTTTCTGAATAATAAGTTCCTCCTTCTCGAATCGCTTGGATTGCAATTGGAATAACGGAAAAGTAATCGTCTTTTAATAGTATTCCCTGAACACCCGTGTCGAGTAGACGATCTATATGTTCTTTTTCATGACCGGAAGTATAAATCAGTATTTTAACTACGGGGTATACATTCTTTATTTGCGAAAGTATTTCGTATCCATCCATATCAGGCAAGGCAGTATCCATCCATACAAGATCGCATGAGGTCTCTGCTAATTTATTTAAAAGATTGCTCCCTTTATTCGTTTCATCTATAACTTGCATCTCAGGTATTCTGCTTATCATAATTCTCACAGCAGATCGCAAAATTGCATTTTCATCTACAATGATTATTTTATAATTATCCATTAGCCGCTTTCCACTAATCTTATTAAAGATTCTTTGTTTAAAAGGAAAATCTTATCCCTATAAACATCAATCCAGCCTCTATTCTTGAAATCAGAAAGAGCTCGAATAATGGATTCTTTTGTAGTTCCTAGTAAGCTTGCTAA
>Ga0209277_10001537_pt1 | contig 11288 bp, 14 predicted proteins | sample JI81AbrownDNA_FD_187503 | JGI IMG/M metagenome (GOLD analysis project Ga0209277, IMG submission 187503) | Wastewater effluent complex algal communities from Wisconsin, to seasonally profile nutrient transformation and Carbon sequestration -... | ecosystem: Engineered > WWTP > Effluent > Algae... | reverse complement strand
AAAAAGCACAAAGGAATTCTGTTCACCAATAAAAACGGCAACGTGATTGACGACAACAGCCCCAAGGATGACGAACAACACAGGCCAGAAATTACAGGAGTGAGCACAGGAGTGGGCAATATAAACAACAACAAAAACAAAAACAACAACAACACAAACAATAACACAAATATTACAGAAGTGAGCACAGGAGTGGGCAATATCTGCAACAACACAAATATAGAACCAGAAACACTAGACAGCACAGAAATGGACATGGACATGGACATGCCAAAATATATACTGGACATACAATAAACACATACAACAAGTGAGGAAGAGCCAGATGAAGAACCAACAATACACGACGAGCAAATAGTTGAAGAAATGAACATAGCAATACTCGAAACTGGAGTGTCAACAGAATCCGAAGTTGGGACATCAGATATAACAAATTTCAAAAGACAGACAAAGGGCACTAAGATACCTAATGTTTATTAAGGAAAAGAGGGATGGGGCAGTTAAAGCGAGAGGGTGTGCGGATCAGATAACACAGCAGAAATACATCAATAAAGAAGACGCAAGTTCCCCATGTTGGAAAATGAGAAACAAATATATGGCTTCAATAAGGAGAAATTGAATGGCTCAGAAAGGTTTCACAGCAATGCCATGATGAGTCAGCAAAATAAAAAAGTCAATGACAGAAGTTGGGCCCGTGCACGCACTAGCTCATAATTTCTATTTTTATTAGGATGCATGTTAGCTTTAGTTGAATACTTTATCTTCAACACCCCAACAGTGTCACTAGAGGCCATGATGATGTCATGCTGCATTGATGCTAAGGAAGGGCAATATGTTGCAGTAAAAGACATCCCCGGGGCATTTCTGCATGCCAATATGAATGAGTGCATACACATGATAATGGAAGGTACAGTTGCTGAACACATGGTGAAGCTTGAGCTGGCAATACACTGAAAATATTTATGGCATGACAAGAGGGGGGGAAACCAATGTTATATGTAAAACAAAAAAAGCCCTACATGGGACCCTACAGGTGGCACTGCTCTTCTGGCAATTGCTATCAAGCATGCTGGTGAGCTGGGGATTCACAATCAACCCATATGACCAATGCGTTTCTAACAAGCAAATCAACAGCAAGCAATGTACAGTACAATCATCTGGCACATGGATGACTTAAAAATATCGCATGTGAGTGGGGATGTAGTTGAAGACATAATCAAATGAGTAAACGAGCGCTTCAGAAAAGTAATCCCGCTTACAACTAGTATGGACAAGGTGCTGGAATACCTGGGGCCTACACTTGACTTCTCTGTGCAGGGCAAGGTAATAATGTCTATGTACAACTATGTACAAAAACTGGTAGAAGAGGCCCCGGATAACAGGCCAGGCAAAAAACAAAGACGCCTGTAAGTGGACACTTGTTTGTGATCAAACTGGATTGCAACAAACTGCCCAAAACGACAGCACAAGTATTTCACCACATTTTAGCCAAGCTGCTGTACTTATTCAGGAGAACACAGCAAGATATACAAACAGCAGTCGCATTTTTATGTACAAGGGTAAACCACCCAGACAGTGATGATTACAAGAAGCTTACACATGTAATTCAGAACCTAAGAGGAACGCAGGACCTAACACTGATGATCGAGCCAGGGGACCACCCAAACTGGTGGGTAGACAGCTCATATGCTGTGCACCCTGACATGCGCAGCCACAGTGGTATCATAATGACACTAGGGAAGGGGGCTATGTATAACAGATCATGTAAACAGAAGCTGAACACTAAGAGTTCTACAGAAGTGGAGCTGGTAGGTATTGATGTGCAATGGGACAGGTGCTATGGACACGATATTTTTGGCAGTGCAAGGATAATATGTACCTATGACAACTATCTACCAAGACAACAAGAGTACCATACTACATGCAGAGAATGGAAGGGCCTCCAGCAGTAAGTGAATGCATCACCTGAATGTCAGGTATTATTTCATAATAGACCAAATCAAAAAAGGACACATGAAGGTGGCATTCTACCCTACACAAGCTATGATTGCAGATTTCTTCATGAAGCCACTTCAAGGTGCTCTCTTCATGTGTATGTGAGAGAAGATACTGAACCTGCCCACCATCAGTGCTGCTAACATTCACACTCGGATTGTTTAACTTTGAGTCTTTCTGTTTTTTTAATCACCCCACTTTCCAGTGTCATTGCTCCACCAGTATGACTCTTAAGGTCCTCGTGGACTGTGAATGCAGCATCAACATATCACTTGACAGTCTGGGCACTCATCTTCTGAATATAACCTTGAGTATCTTTCAGAAAATCCATAAAATGCCTCACATCTTCAAAACAATCACTCTCGTTAGGCTCCTTTACATAAGTCGAAAGAAGTTCAATTTCTGGCTGAATATCTTTTCGTCCAAGTTTACGCACAAACATGCCTTTCATGACAAACATGTGGAATTGCACTGCCCACTCACGAGAATATTTCTTGGATTTTTTTTATCTATCATGAACAAATTCTCATTTCGAGAAATCTAAAGCCATAGCCAGGTAATCGTGACGTCGACCACTCTCTGCCTTGATCTTCTCAATGTCATCTGAAGCATGTTTCTCGGCATTCAATTTAATCATCATTTACTTTGGTTTCACATGAGACTTTTGTCTTTCTTTCATAAACTACATATTGGTGGTAAATTACTGGTGATTTTTTAATCATAATGTCATCTAAAAGGCCCTGATCTTAGTTACAAAATGCGTTAAAAATGAGATGCAAACCGTAACAACTTTGTGGATATCGAATCAGTTCGACTCTCATGGAACAACTATGAACTTCCGCGTTAGATTTCCGTTTGGGAATGCTGGCGTAAAATCAGCGAAAAGCGTATTCTATGACGAAGTTAGCATGAAAAGTTGGCACTAATTTATGTTGAAATAGAACTTCACTGATTAGATTTTTATCCTTTATTTACAATGACTTCAGGAACTCATTGCTGGTATTTGCTTATTATGAGACTAAGCTCTGACCTTAGCAACCTACGAAGCCTGAGAAGCTTTACCTAATGATATCAATCATATTTCGATCATCACTACCCTAGCATTTGCATCAAGTACTTCAATTGCACCGGCGGAATCGCCGGCAACTTCAAGCACTCCCAAGAGAGGAGGATTGTATGTTAGCAATGGAATCTATCTTGGAGAAGAAAAGTTTGATGACTTTTGGAATAGCATACCAGGAAATAATTTTCAATATACAACCCAGTGTCGGAATATCAAGGCATTTGGGCCTATTGAAAAGACTTTGAATGAGTCAAGGGAATATGAAACTATCTTGCAATTCCAAGGAAAACTAGAACCAAATATTGGGATTGCAAAGGAACTTTGCAAAGAGACTTATATTCTAACTGTGACTCAATTGATCTATGAATATGGACAAGAACAATTTTATTACATCAAAATGAACAACAAGGTTATGAATTTGTATCACATGATCACCATACAAAATATGATTGATAGCTACAGAAGTCGCCTTGTGGCAGGAAATACTGAATCCTTTGACTGTTTTGAATTAGAAGACATTGCAAACTCCCACTTTCTGATTGATTCTCTTCAAATATGTTCAGGCATAGCTTCAAGTTAGATTTAATCATTTGAAAGAGTTAAACAAGTGCCCTGGATCCACTCTATTTGGCTTTTGCAAACTTGCCATGTTTCTGTGGCATTAGACATCGAAGGTGCCAAGTTGGCTTTGGTATCTCTTTCACTCTCATCCAATTGTGGGGAGAATGTGACATATTGTGCAACTGAGGCTCAACTTATTATCAAGCTTATGCAAAGTGGATATGCTCTTCTTGAGTCAACTGACTCTCTTATTCTCGAAAATTTTACTCATAAATTCTGTGATTACTTCATCAAAAAGTTTACAATTGCTTGACGCAGTCACAGACATGGAACACAAGTTCAAGTTGACTGATCCCAAGGCTATTATCTTTGATTCAGGCTATAATGAATTTGGGACTTTGGGATTGGTAGCTATGTTGCTTGAATGGTGTTCAAATCTTTGGCTGATAGAATGTGGAAAACTCTTACTGCACTTCCTCAGTCGAATCTGCTTTATCAGCTAGAGTTACTGGTAATGGGGGAGGACATAAGTGTTATTTTGTTGAGATTCTGGAAATCTTGCAAGCAGGTGTCCTCAAAGAAGTAACAATGGAAACATGTCATCAAACCAGACTGTGAAATCCATAAATCTTAGTCCTCATCCTCGAAGAATGGAAGTATTGTCGACCTGCAGATTGGCTTAAATGGGAAATATCCCACACATCTGTTTTCACAACTCAAGATGCGATTAATAAGAACATACCACAAACTGGAATTGGGACCTACTTTATTTGTTGATTATTGTATTTACAAAACTTCATGAATATTCTCAGTCAATATTTTACATCTCTCTCTGGAATTGGAATCATACAATCTCGACTTCTGTTATGATGATATTTTTAAGACAAGAGTGATTATTGAGTCTACAAATCTTATTTCAATTGGATGTTGTTTGATTTTTTCTTAAGACCCCGCTGAATTTACTTCAGACCGAAATAAAGTTCCTGTTATTTGTGTTACTGGCGCCAGGTTTTCTATGAGCTTAGCTATTACTCATAACAAAGAGGACTTTATTAAGCCTCCACAGCCTCTTCATAGGCCATTATTTCTTGGTGGCATGGCTGATGGTTTGGAAGTAATGGGTGTTGGAGAAAATTCTTGGACCTTTGTGGCTTGTGATAGTACTGAGGTTCAATTTGTTACTGATGGGTATTGTGTCCCTCAAGGAAATTCAATAATGCTTAGTCCTCAATCCAGAAATAGGAGTAGAATCTATTAGTTTAACAGGAAATACAACGCAAATGGTACAACTGCTACAAATTGAGCTTGAATCTCAGTCAGAGAGTTCAGAAAGCTCAGAGCTAGCAAATGCCAGAAACTCACGGATCGATGATTAAAATAGAAGAAATGGATAAAGAAGTTGTCAATTCACGTCCAAGACGCTCAACAAGATCTACAGCTGGGAAGTTTTCATCTAAAAGATATATTGAAGCATTGTTCTGTTCTATTATTAGTGGATCTTCAGCATCCTCATAATTTACTGAACTATTGCACCTTTAAAAAGGTAATACCGATTTAAATATTGGAGAAGTTAACATTTTATGCCCCAGAGTTTATCCAGTTAAAAGGAGTGATCCTGAGACGCCTAGTTTCTATGAAGCTGTAAGTGAGGAGTTTTCTGAGAAATATGTAGAAGCAATGAAAAGGAAAGAACTGCACTTATTCATCCAAAAACTTGGATAACGGTACATCGTAGTTAAGTGGATAATGTAATTAAGTATACACGGGCTTTCAAACTGAAGCGACTTCCTGATGGAACTTCAAGTAAGTCCAAAGTATTTGTGTTAGAGTTGTTCTGTAGAAAGAAGAATAGATGATTTCGAGACATATGCTCCTGTGGTTTCTTGGTCAACAGTTCGAATTTTGCTTACATTGGTCCTGCAAGAAGGATGGACTACATGTCAAGTCGATGGACTACATGTCAAGTCGCTTTTGATAATGTATTTACGCAGGCTGAATTGTCTGAAAAAATGTTTGTGGAACTGCCAAAGCTCTTTGAACCAAAGTCTGGAAAAGATCTAGTTTGGAAACTTCTAAAAAGAGGTTATGGACTCAAGCAAGCTCCAAGGACTTTATTTGAAAAACTAATTGGACTGTTGGAACATGGATTTGAACAGTCAGATTTCTACCCTGAAGAATGGCATTATTTGTGTGGTTTATGTGGATGATACAATCTTTGTCAGATAAAATGGAGAAGGTAGTGAAAACGAAATTGATAGTCTTAGAGTACAATCAAACAAAGTCAGTTATTCTTCAGTTGAGAAATGAAGGATAAGTTGTGAATTTCTTAGTTATCTATATTAAAAAAGAGGTTCTGATGAGTTTTTTATCACCCAGCCCGTCCTTACAGAAAAATTGATTCATGCAGTAGGTATGCCAAATGTAAACGGGGTCAATACTCACACTATGGGTGATCCATTAGGAGCTGATCTTGAAGGGAATGCCTTTAATGAAGAATGGGAATATTGGTCATTGAAATGCTTATGTATTTTTCAGCAAATATACTCCCTGATATCGTCTATGCAGTGCATCAAGTGGCAAGATTTTCACACAATCCCAAAAACAATCATTCTCTAGCTCTCAAGTGTATTTTGCATTATCCAAAGAAACTCAGGATAAAGGCATTGATTCAGATTTTGGAGAACTATTTGGGTCATCAGATCCCGGAAATTCCTTGCCAGTCAAATCAAGATTTGTGTATATCATAAAGTTTGGAAATGTTCCTATCCTATGGGTATCAAAACCTCAAACTCAAATTGCTCTTTCTAAAATGGAATAAGAATAAATTGCTAAATCCCAGTGGATGCGTGATCTGATTCCACTTCGAGAGGTAATCCAACAAATCTATATTAAGGAGGTCAGAAAAAGAAATTAATCCAAGATGTTCTACACATTCTAAAACATTTTTTGGAAACGGCGGAAGAAGAGTATCCAACATCATTTGTTGATGAAGATAGTGCTGCATGTCTACAGTTTGCAAAATTGCCAAAACTATCTCCTCATACCAAACATATTGGAATGCATTATGCTTGGCTCATAAGCAAAGTGTCTTCCTTAGAAATCGAAATTCAAGAGGTGTATTCTGTTGATCAACTTGTAGATCAATCTACCAAAGGGCTTTGTCAAGAAAAGTTTGAAAGATTCAGAAAGCTCATTATGGGAAGGTGAATGCACAGCAACATGGAGTTTCTTATAAATATGTTTATATTTGATATATTTGATTTTTGAATTAGTTGGCAGCAGTGGATAGGGATAGTTATGAAATGGGTTAAAAAACGAGTTGAGAACCGTAATAACTTGTGGATTCCAATCGCCAATCGGTACAATTCTCATGCAACAACTATAAACATCGGCATTAGATTTCAGTATGGTAATGCCGGCGTAAAATCATTGAAATGGGTACATTCTACGATGAGTTTATGTTGAATCAGAACTTCGCTGATTAGATGTTTAACCTTTATAATTACTTTTACAACGACTTCGAGAACTAATTGCTAATTTTCGCTATTTTCCTTGTGATTTTTCTAATGTCTTGGCTGATCCAACATCTGTCTGGACAAAGGCATCTGGAATATCAGATTGTTTGTTGGCATCAATTGTTGGTGTGATTGAATAGACTCAGTCATGGCTGTTGGTCTTGCCCCTTCGTTGCGATCAATGTATTATCTTTGAGTGCTCCTATATGCGAATTTTCTTGCATTAACACGACCATTTCGTTTCTCCCTGAGAAATATTAGACTCTCCTTGCCTATACGGAGTAATTTTACTCACAGAAATTGGTTAGATTACCACTCAAACACGAATCTGTCTGATCTCACCAAATGCTGCATCTTTGCGTTTATCTCCAAGTTCTTCAAGCATTTATAAAGATTATAGGTCTGAATCATCTTACTTTCCTATCTTATTTAATTGAGATCAACTCGTTCTATCCCCTCGGGGAAGTTTACCCATACTTCTTGTTAATATTTCAATCATGAGGTAAACAATTCTCTTGACAAAGCCACAGACATGGAGAACAATAATAAGTTGACAACCAAAAAGACGCCACTTTTGATTCTGAATATAAAGAATTTGGACCTCAGAGACTCGTGGCTGTTTTGATATAATGGCATTCTTGGTAAATAGAGTGTGGACTGCTCTTACCATACACCCTAAACCACACTTGGCTTCACCTTCTAAAGTTACTGGAAATGTCAATACTAGCAGTGGAAATGTGGGTGCCTGCTATATTTCCAGAATCCTGTAAACCTTGCAGATAGGTTCCCTCTAAGGAATAAAAATAACAACATGTCATCTGAGGCCAATATGAAGGCTGGTTGAAGAGTTCTTGTATAATTGAAGAGTTGCAGTATAATAATTGGGAACTGTTGTGTTTAGAAAACCCATCTGCGATTTTACTAGAAGAACTTCCATTATACATCACGATGGGTTGAATTCAAAAGAAACGAGTTGAAATAATGGGCAATTCAATAGGAGCAGAGAACTTTTCAACACATATTATAAGGAAGAACTTAACACTACCCCAATGATTGTTTAGAAGAAGTGGTGCAATCTTATATTTTTGAAGAAGTTCCTCCCACAGAGAAATCAGAGGTTACGTATGAGATATCTGACGAATCTACAATGAAGACAGAGGCTGTACAAGTGCCATCAGAAGAAACGGGATCAAGGAGGTCTAATCAATCGACATCTGGAAAGTTTTTACTATAATAGATGGAGCTTCAGCTTCCTAATATTGTGTTCAACTTACCCATCTTGAAAAAATATATACATAAATAGAATCCGGGGAAGTCCACATTTTAGACTCTAGATCTGTCGCGCTCAAGAGCAGTTATCCTGAAATGCCCCATTTTTGGAAGAAAATGTGAGGCTTTGAAGAAGGAGATAGGATATCTGATCAACCAGATTACCTGGATAACTGTGGCTTGCAACAAGACAAACAATCTCATCAAGTCTACCTGGGTCTTTAAACTCAAGTGGCTCCGAGATTATTCTCAAAGTAAGTTCAAACCATGGCTCCGTGTCAGAGGTAATCAACATAAGGAGGTTATTGATTAATTCATCACATACACGACCGTCGTTTCTTGGTCCACGATCAGAATTATGCTTTGACAAGCTTTACAAGAAGGTTAGTCTACACTATGACAATAAATTTGCACAAGCTTGACTGACGAATTCAGTATTCATAAAAAACCCCAAGGCTCTTTGGGCCAAGATCTGCCAAGAAACTGGATCTAGTGAAGGAGGATATTGATTACTTTGAGAAGTTGTTTATTGGTCCACAATCAGAATTATTCTGACATTGGTTTAAAAGAGGATTGGTCTCCAAATCCAATTGACAATATTAACGCTTTTGCGCAAGCTGAACTGATTGAGATAGTATTGGTAGAACCCCAATAGAAACCCAAGGCTCTTTAGGCCCAAATCTGGCAAGGATTTGCTTCTCAAGATTCTTATGGACCCAAACATTTAATAAGGACGATATTTGAAAACCCAAGGTTGGAATGTTAAAACAAAGATTTGAACAATCCGAATTTGATCCATGTCTTCACGCTCTGTCCCAAAAAGGAGCAAAAGGGAGGTAGCAAGACAGCTGAATGAAGCAAGAGGGAGAGGATAACAGTTCACAGAAAGATGCAACCATTGTGGGCAACAAGGACATTGTAAAGTGGACTGTTGGGAGCTACCAGCAAATGTTGCTAAGCGGCCGACAATCTACCAAGGTTGCAATTCGTAAGCAAATGTCCATGTGGAAACCAGAAAGGAATACTTTCTTGTACACTGTTGTTACTCACCCTGTTTGCAAGATTTTTACAGATGATGAATAGTTTTACAAAAACCAAGTTAAAATGTTAAGAGTAAAAATTGTCATACAAAGCTGCTCACAAATTGCTCATGAAACCAGAATTCATGTACATAAGGCCTAATAAAAATAACATTAAGGACAGCAAGTTCCTGAAAAGTTGTGAAATAGGTTGTGTGAAGTTCCCCAACACGATGCATCTATTTGTGGACCCATGTTGTTATGGCTGTAATGGTGTATAAATCTGGGCAGGCAATCATACTGGGGAATGACAGGCTTGAAATGACTACAATTCATGTAACTATCGATAGATAGAGGGTTGACAAACCTGGAATTAGTGTTAATACTGTGTTTTGCATGATGTTTCATATAAAATGAAGTTCAACTTAAGTTCAACTTATGTAAGCTATAGATGTTGTTGAATTCTGGCTGGAAGATGAATGACCCGGATGGCCACAGGTTTATTGTATTGCTTGTATATTTTAACCAGATGCTTAATGAACTCCCTTTCTTCTATTTCTATCAGTAGTATATGATGCTCATGATAGGCTAGGACATCATAAAAAGGAGATCAGAAAAAGCTTTAAAATGGGATATCAAATAAGGGCTAAATCTGAACAAAAACCTAGGAGAGACTGAGGTCTGCCGGGTTTGTACTGTGACAAAGACCAATCAAACGAATGTAGTGCAGTACAGTCTTTAAGAGACACCAGACATTACCAGTGATAAACTACCTGAGTTGGTGGTAGCTATCTAAAGCAAACGGAAGGCTTATTATATATGAACTAAAACTAACTTCGAGGTTTCCCATTTTTCTAGAGCCAGGATCAGATGGCAGAGGCAGTCTGAGAGCTATTCATAGGTTAGATCGACAAAGGCTTGAACACCAACCTCGTCAGGGTCAATCCAAGAGAGAATTTATTGCTGGAGCCAAGGAGCAAGTGCCAGGACTGATAGTGTGATTGACATATGGATTATACCCTGATGGATACACCGAATCGCCATCACATGGCTAAGACCGGCTTTGCCATGCCAATTCATAAGGCTAGAGCTCTAGAGTTTGAGATGGCAATAAATTTGGATAGATTGGTGATGGTGTAAGTGAATGGCCAGAGAGCCATACAGTACTAGCATACGAATCATGAGAATCAGCAGTGGGTCAATCACTTGAGATTTTTTTGAAAGCAGGATGCATCAAGTAAGCCATGGACACGTCATCGAATTTCAGATGTAAAATCCAGTAACAAATCGTGTTCTTGTTACCTGAAACAGATGTTATTTGAGAAAAAGTTTAGTGGAGGATGAAGTAGGGTTGCCTTCTCAGGTGGAATTGGCCACAAGGACATATAAGAACCTGCAGTAGAAACCACAGAGAAAGAAGACGAATATGGAGCTGCAGGGACTCATGAAGAAGATTAACCTAAGAAATCGAAATATTGCACCCACAGGCCTCAGAGCAGAAAAAAAGTTGGTAGCAGCAACAACAAGGCATGGTAGAGACTTTGGCTACTAGATCAGTACAGACAAGAGCTTAACCTATCATACATAAAGCAGGGCAGGCTTAATGGATCTATCATTCCCTTAAGAAACAAAGAGGAATGAAAGCTAGCATGCATGGGAGAAGGTTTTTGAGAGGACTTTTTGAGAACACAACAGAATTAAATGCAGTGAACAAAAACCAACAGAAAGGAAATGGAATGAAGCTGCTTAGCAAGAGCAAGATAAGAAGGTCAAGATGGATATTTGGGGTGCAATGTCACAGTCGGAAGTGCCCAAGGATTTGAAGGATATATGTTGAAGGAAGCAAGAAAGAAAAAATGACAGAAA
>Ga0209277_10001535_pt1 | contig 11291 bp, 6 predicted proteins | sample JI81AbrownDNA_FD_187503 | JGI IMG/M metagenome (GOLD analysis project Ga0209277, IMG submission 187503) | Wastewater effluent complex algal communities from Wisconsin, to seasonally profile nutrient transformation and Carbon sequestration -... | ecosystem: Engineered > WWTP > Effluent > Algae... | reverse complement strand
AGTAATATTTGTGCAGCTATTGGGAGAGGTCAAATGGAAGTACTTTCTAATAGAGTAGATAGCCGTAAAAAGAATTTCAATTATTATCAATCCCGTTTATCAGTTTTACCAGCTATTACATTTTTATCTGAACCTGAAAATGTTTCATCCAACCGTTGGTTAACTACTATTCAAATAGACAGCACTCAAACAAGTGCAACACCAAATACCATTAGACTTGCATTAGAATCATTAAATATAGAATCACGACCACTTTGGAAGCCGTTACATCTCCAACCAGTATTTGCCCAGTTCCCATCTTTTGTAGCTGATATCAGCACGAATTTATTCTTCAATGGCCTGTGTCTTCCCTCCGGCTCTGCTTTAACTGAAGCGCATTTAGACCGAATCTGCAGTAGCGTTGAAGCTACAATCGGCTTATAAACTCCACTTACTTTACACTAAAGTTTATTTTGTAATTACAAACCAGTAATTTTGGCCTGAACAGCCATCAATTACAGTTTACCCTATTCTTGTTATCCCGAACCATCTCCATGAACCCAAAAGTTGAAGCCATTTATGAGTAACAATTGGAGTAATTATATAAATCGGGAATTCGGCACGCGCATTATTTCAAAATGGGTGGTATTTATTTTTGATATTGTTATTACTCTTTTTACCTATGGAGTTGCCTATACATTAAGATATAATTTTAATACTTCTGCTGTTTCGTTTGATGTATTTATTGAAGACATCATTTTAACCATTCTCGTTTACGCAATAAGTTTTTTATCTTTTAAATCTTATGATGGCATTATTCGCCATTCCGGTGTAGCTGATGCGCTTCGGATAATTAAAGCCGGATTAATGGCAATAATTATACTTATTGTATTATCTACAATAAGTAAAGTGTATGACTTCAGCTTTGGCATAACACCTATTGCTATTGCCATTATTCATTTGGTAATAAATGTTTCTATTTTAGTGTTTAGTCGGTATGGAATCAAAGTATTTTTTTATGAAGTTAACCGGAATAAAATAAGCAAAATTCCGGTGGCAATTTACGGAGCCGGCCGTCGTGGACTAAGCGTTTTCCAAGCCATTAAAAATGATTCGGAGTCAAATTTCGTAGTAGCTGCTTTTTTAGATGACAACGATACCAAACTCAATAAAACCATAGAAGGAGTTAAAATATTTTCTCCTAAAAAAATGGAAGCAGTAATTCACAGGTATCAGATACAACAGCTCATTATAGGTATTCATGAGATTGAACCACAGAAAAAAAATGATATTGTAGCCATTTGTTTCGAGCACCAGGTAAGCGTAAAATCAGTGCCGCCGGTGGCAAACTGGATTAATGGTCAGCTTAGTTTAAAACAATTAAAAAATATCAATATTGAAGATTTGCTTGGTCGTGAACCAATTTTGCTGGAAAACGAGCAAATTCATCAAACATTATCGGGTAAACGCATTATGGTTACCGGTGCAGCCGGATCAATAGGCAGTGAGTTGGTAAAACAAATAATTAAATACGCACCAAAGCAACTCATTTTAATTGATCAGGCTGAAAGTCCTTTGTTTGATTTAAAGATGGATTTATTATTTGCAGAGCAATTGCGGTTGCATACCCAGGTTGCTTTTATAGTTTGCGATATTACTAACCAGTCGAGGTTGGAAAAAATATTTGCAACATATCATCCTGAAATGATTTTTCACGCTGCTGCATACAAACATGTTCCGTTAATGGAAGATAATGTTTACGAAGCAGTAGACGTAAATATTTTTGGCTCAAAAAATTTAATTGACCTAGCCATAAAACACAAAGTAGAAAAGTTTGTCATGATTTCGACAGACAAAGCGGTTAACCCAACCAATGTGATGGGAGCAACTAAAAGAGCTGCGGAAGTATATGTTCAGTACAAATCAAAATTATCACCATCCAATCCGGTTTTTATTACAACCCGTTTTGGTAATGTATTAGGTAGTAATGGCTCGGTAGTTAATTATTTCAGTAAACAAATAGCCCAAGGCGGACCATTAACTATTACCCATCCGGAAGTTACCCGTTACTTCATGACCATTTCAGAGGCTTGTCAGCTCGTTTTAGAAGCGGCAACTATGGGTAAAACCAGCGAACTGTATCTGTTTGATATGGGAAACCCGGTAAAAATTATCGATTTGGCCCGTAAAATGGTGCTTTTAAGCGGTTTGGAGCCCGAAACGGATATACCATTTGTTTACACAGGATTACGTCCCGGTGAAAAATTACATGAGGAATTATTGAACACGAACGAAAATACCTTACCTACCCATCATCACAAAATCAAGGTTGCTCTGACAGCCGAATATAGCCCCGAAATTGTGGAATCTTACATCACTTCGCTTCAAAACGCCCTGAAATCGGGTGATACAACGGATATTGTGACAGCATTAAAACATATGATACCTGAGTTTATAAGTCAAAACTCCGATTTTGAGCACCTTGATGCAACCAAATCTGACAAATTGCCTGTCACCAATTAACTTACATTGCCAGAATTGGTGCTTTTGTAATCATGCCGAAACCCTATATTTGTCGGCTAATTAAATTTACATTCAGGTTTAGTTAAAGCGTTAACATGTTGACCAGAGCACACTATAGGAATACGATTTTCAAAATACTACTTTTGATTTTGATAGCATCGCCTTTGTTTCAGGCATGTGGCATCATTAACCCTAATCGAATGCTAGATGCAGACAAAGAATATATCGGCGCAAGCTTTCTCAATACAAGCACGCCTGATTTTACAATTGCTCAAGGCGATATTGTTCAGGTTTTAGTATTTACAAAAAATGGATATGCCTTAGTTGAACCACAAATTAGTACTCAAAACAATGGAAATACCCCGGAAACAAATAGTGTTCCTCTTGATTATTCGATTGATATAAACGGCGAAGCAAATTTACCTTTGGTTGGACATGTAAAACTTGCAGGTTTAACTATAAGAGAAGCAGAAACATTCCTTGCTCAAAAGTATGCTTCAAATTATATCGACCCTTTTGTTAATGTAAAAATTACCAATAAATATATTACGGTATACAGAGGTGGCACTGACGCTAGACAGGTAATCCTATCCCGGCCTGATATGACAATTTTAGAAGCGATAGGTGCTGCAGGTGGTGTGCCTGAAAATGGTAAAGCCTCTACAATTACTGTGATACGCAAAATTGATGGTCAACCCCAAACCGAAATAATTGACCTTTCTGAAATTGAAAGCATAGCAAAAGCCAACACTGTTGTAATGCCAAATGATGTAATATATGTTGAGCCGGCATTTAACGCTTCTATAGTTAGAGAAGTTGCACCAATACTTAGTGCATTTTCAAGTATTGTTCTTATTTATGTTTCGTTAGTTAATTTAAATAGATAATTTTCAGGGCATGTCGAATACAGGTGAAAATTTAAAAAATAATGAGATAGCAGAAGAACAATCGTTTAACTGGAAACTATTTCTTACGATTGGTTGGATAACAAGATGGTGGGTTGTGCTGTATATTATTCTCGCAATTGTTGCCTCGTTTTTAATTAGCCGTTACTCCACACCCTTATACTTATCACAAGCTGATGTGCAATTTAAAGACAAGTCGAAAGAAAACACTATTGATTTAGGCATTTTAGTTTCCAACACCAACGTTGACCGACTCAATGAGGAAATGACTATCCTTAAATCGAAAGGGTATAAATTAGATGCACTTAAACAATTACCTATTCAAGTTTCTTATTTTATCAAAGAAAATGTAAAGGAAGGTGAAATTTATAAGGGGAGCCCTTATGATGCAATAGTTGAAGTTATCGACTCTAGTATAATTGGACAAAAAATAACAGTCGCAATAATTGATACCAATTATTTTAGTTTAAAGTACTTATACAACCATGAAGAATTAGAATACAAATTTGAGTTCGACAAACCATATAGCACTCCGGCATTTAATATCACAGCACATTTGGTGCGAAAAGAAAAAACGAACCTCAACAAGGATTACTTTTTTATCATCAACAATGTGGAAAAAGAGGCTGAGAAGATTGAAGGCAAAATACAAATCGATGTAGACAATTTATACGGCGGTAAAATTGTTATTAACTATCGCGACAACAACCCGATTAAAACGCGTGATATTGTAAATGCCATTGCAGAAGAAATTGTTGCAATGAGTTTACAACGTAAAGCCGGAAGTGCTGAAATGATTATTACGTTTATTGAAGATCAGATCGACTCTCTTGAACAGGAGTTGTATAACCAGGAAAACATACTGAAAAATTTCAAAAAAGACAACCTGATTATCAGCCCCGAACTTGCCGAAACTAATATCATTCAAAAATTAAATGAAATTGACCAAGCTAAATTCGAAGTACTGCTGGAAGGTAAAAGTTTGAAATGGTTGAAAGATTTTACCAATAATAAAAATACGGATATAGATGCCTTAGCTAACTATTTTGGCGACTTACAATACAACGATTTTACTCCATACTTAAATTCACTGGTTGAACTCAATAAAGAGCGTGAAAACCTCAGCTTGAGCGTCCCTTCAAACGACCCGAGGTTAAGTTCAATTAATAATCAGATAAAAAAAGTAACTGCCAATTTTAAAGAAGCTATTGTCAATGCTGAAAATAAATTGGAAGTAAGGACCAAATATTTAACAGAAGAGCAGGAAAAATACGAGGCTGAGTTTTTACAATTACCTGAAAAACAATCTGAATTTGCGCGCTTAACACGGTTAAATGATTTAAAAGAAAAGTATTATTTATTACTGCTCGAGAAACAGTCAGAATACGAAATCACACTTGCTGGAATGAGCAGTGATTATGTGATTTTAGATGCAGGTGAACGAGGCACTTTGGTAGCCCCTGTAAAATCTAAAATATGGGGACTCGCAATCCTTATTTGTATTGGTATTTCTTTTGCCCATATTTATTTACGTTTCCTTTTACACAGCACTATTATTGGTGTTCCTGATGTTGAGAAGTCAACAAACGTTCCATTACTGGGCGCGCTTCCATTATACAGTAAAGGGAAATTAGATTTACCTCGTGTAGTTGTTTCTGAAAGTCCTAAATCACAAATAGCAGAATCGTTTAGGGCTATTCGAAGCAATATGCAGTATTTTATTAAAAACGACAACAAGTCGAAATTAATAGTTATTACTTCTACGGTAAGTGGAGAAGGAAAAACCTTTACTGCAATCAATTTAGCTAACGTAATTAGTGCAACAGGTAAAAAAGTAATTCTTGTAGATTTTGATTTACGCAAGCCAAAAATCCACAAAGCTGTTGAAGTAAAAAATATCAAAGGTGTCAGCACCATTCTGATTAACAGAGACACTATTGAAGATTGTATTTTAACAGATACAAATGCCGGTTGCGATGTTTTAATTGCTGGACCAGTTCCACCAAATCCTGCAGAGTTGTTGGTTTCAAAAGCTGCTGATAAATTATTGGATGATTTATTGGCTATCTACGATTACGTAGTAATAGACAGCCCACCTGTCGGTATAGTATCTGACTCTATTCCTATTATGGCCAAGGCCGATTTAGCAATTTACATGATTAGAGTTAATTATTCTAAACGTAATTTCATAGGCAATGTGCATAGACTTTATAACGATAACCAATTAACAAATTTAGGTATAGTTGTAAATGATGCCAATGCAAGTGGAACAGAATATGGTTACGGATATGGTTATGGATACGGTTACGGATATGGATATACCGGCTATAATGAATATTATTCTGATAGCGTTGGACCAACCTCTTTCTGGAAACGTTTCTTTACAATAAACAGAAAACGAAAAAAGAAAAAGTCGTTATAATTTCATTTCTATTTTAAGGTATTTCCCTGTATGGCTTTTTGTATGCTTAGCCACTTGTTCCGGTGTGCCTTCCACCAGGATATTTCCACCACCGGCACCACCTTCAGGTCCAAGGTCAATGATATGGTCAGCGAGTTTAATTACATCGAGATTGTGCTCAATAATCAAAACCGTATTGCCTTTATCTACTAAATCATTAATTACATTCATCAATACACGAATGTCCTCAAAATGTAATCCTGTGGTTGGCTCATCTAATATGTAAAAAGTATTTCCGGTATCTTTCCTTGATAACTCCTCAGCCAATTTAACACGCTGTGCTTCTCCTCCACTCAATGTTGTTGACGATTGCCCCAATCGAATATAACCCAATCCCACTTCCTGCAAGGTTTTAATTTTTTTGAAAATCCTTGGATGGTTTTCAAAAAAATCAGCCGCATGATCAACGGTCATATCTAAAACATCAGCAATATTTTTTCCTTTGAAATATATTTCCAGTGTTTCTCTGTTATATCTTTTACCCCGGCACTTTTCACATTCTACATATACATCAGGTAAAAAATTCATCTCTATCACTTTCATACCACCACCTTCACAAACATCACATCTACCTCCCTTAACGTTAAATGAAAATCTACCAGCTTTGTAACCACGAATTTTTGCTTCGGGTACCATGGCAAATAAATTTCTTATTTCAGAAAACACATCAATGTAAGTAACAGGATTCGAACGTGGTGTCCGGCCAATTGGCGACTGGTCTATTTCAATTACCTTATCAATGTTTTTCAGACCATCAATTTTTTTATAAGGCAGCGGTTTTTTCAGTGAGTTGTAATAATACTGCTGCATGATAGGAAATAAGGTGCCATTAATTAAACTGGATTTTCCACTACCACTCACACCTGTTACGCAAATCAAAACACCTAAAGGAAATTTTACAGCAACATCTTTTAAATTATGACCAGTTGCTCCCTGTAGTGTTATTTCTTTCCCATTTCCTTTTCTGCGTGTTTTTAAATATTCAATTTTACGTTGCTCATTTAAATAATCTGCAGTTAAAGTATTTGCCTGCATAAATTTAACAGGGTCCCCTTCTCCAACCAATTCACCTCCATGAATTCCCGCTCCAGGCCCAAGGTCGATAACATAATCGGCATGCATCATCATATCTTTATCATGCTCAACCACTAAAACTGTATTGCCACTATCGCGCAAATCTTTTAAAGCCTCAATCAATTTATTATTATCGCGTTGGTGCAGTCCAATAGAAGGTTCATCCAGAATATAGGTAATACCAACTAATTGCGAACCAATTTGTGTTGCCAGTCTTATACGTTGTGATTCACCACCACTTAATGTCCGAGTAGGGCGATCAAGCGACAGATAATCTAATCCCACATTTTGAATAAATCCAATGCGTGCACGAATTTCTTTTAATATATCTTTTGCTATTACCTGTTGTTTGGCGTTCATCCTTACATCAACATCACTAAACCAATTATTGAGTTCTTTGATATCCATTAAGGCTAACTCCGCAATATTTTTTTCATCTACCTTAAAATATAATGCTTCCTTTTTGAGGCGCGTTCCATTACATTCATCGCAGGTAGCTTTTTCCATAAAGTCTTCAGCCCATCTGCGCATATTTTCAGAAATGGAATTGGAGAAACAACGTTTTATCAATTTGGTTAAACCACCAAATTCGAGGGTATACCACCTGTCTGTTTCACCTAAAAATACCGTATCATCTTCAGGCAATTCGGCATCACCTTCGTTACCAAATAAAATAGCATTTAATCCTTTTTTAGGTATATCTTTTATTGGAGTAGATAAATTAAATTTATATTTTGTTGAGATGGATTTAATCTGCTTAAATAAAATATTGTCTTTAAATTCTCCAAGCGCCACTATACCACCATTATTTATGGTTTTAGATTTATCCGGTATCAACGTTTCCAGATTTACTTCATACACAACTCCCAGCCCTTTACATTTGGGACAGGCGCCATATGGTGAATTAAATGAAAATGTATTTGGCGATGGCTCTTCGTATGAAATACCTGATGCAAGACACATTAATTTTTTGGAATAATTAAATACAGTTCCTTTATCAGCATCCATTACCATAATAAACTGCTTTCCTGATTTCAAAGCTTGCGCCACACTTTGCTTAATGCGCACTAAATCATCTTCGTCAACCTTAAATCTATCAATTACAATTTCAATATCGTGCATTTTATATCGGTCAACCTGCATCTTAGGGATTAAATCTTTAATCTCACCATCAATACGCACTTTTAAAAATCCCTGCTTGCGAATTTGTTCAAACAATTCACGGTAATGGCCTTTCCTTCCTCTTACAACAGGCGCCAATAAAACAATTCGTTTACCATTAAACTTGGTAATAATACTTTGTATAATCTGCTCTTCTGTAAACCGCACCATTTTTTCACCGGTTGCATAACTATAAGCATCGGATGCCCTTGCATATAGCAGACGCATAAAATCATATATCTCGGTAATAGTACCAACCGTTGAACGGGGATTTTTATTTGTCGTTTTTTGCTCTATCGAAATAACCGGACTAAGGCCGGAAATGTTATCTACATCAGGTCGTTCAATGGCACCAAAAAATTGTCGCGCATAGGCAGAAAAACTCTCCATATAACGACGCTGCCCTTCTGCATAAATGGTGTCAAATGCCAATGAACTTTTTCCGCTTCCACTCACACCGGTAATTACCACCAAACTATTTCTCGGAATATTTACATTGATATTTTTCAAATTATGCACACGAGCACCCTGCACTTCTAAATAAGTAACATCTTTATCGCTTATTTCGGGCAAATTAGCGGGTAATTCGGTATTTGAAGACTTTGTTTTTTTCACCTTTTGAAACTCCTTACAAACGGCTCCATTATTTCTGAAGCCGAATTATTTTAACGTGCAAAGGTAAGGGTTTTAGTCTCGAAAAACAGGAAACCTCCAATAATAGTAGTATAGTAAATGGTAAAATATTTATCAACAAAAGCCATCAGGGCAGCGCTGCAATACATTTTAATTCGATAGCTATTGGCGTTGGCAAGCTGGTGATGCCCACTGTGGTTCTGCAGGGCTGACTATCCTTGAAATATTCAGCATAAAGGCGATTGTAAGTGGCGAAATCACGCTGCATATCTGTTAAAAAAACTGTCACGTCCACTAAATCCTCCCAACGGGCACCGGAAGCTTCCAAAACGGTTCTTACATTATGAAAAACAGAGCGACACTGTGCTTCGAAGTCGAAAGCCGTAAAATTGCCATTTTTGTCAATTTCCACTCCCGGAATCTTGTTAGTTCCTGCTTCACGCGGTCCAATTCCGGATAAAAACAACAAATTGCCCACTTTACGTGCATGCGGATACAAACCAACAGGTTCTGGTGCTTTATTGGTATGGATGATATTATCGCTCATGTGCCAAATATAAAGTCAAAACTGCAAAATTGACTACTCTCATACTATTTTTTTGTAATTAACGTTTTTTAACCCATGTGAAGTGTGAAAAAGGTTTGGTGTCAGCATCTTGAATTTACCTAAAACCAATTATATGAAAAGTTTCATTGTTACACTTCTTATTTGCAGCGTTTTTTTATTCACTAATTGCGACAACACATCAACATCAACAGCACCTCGTGCCACTACATTGGAGGATGTATCGGACGCAGAACCTTATACTGTTGATGAATCAACCACTTTACCTCCAACCGTTACACTCAATGCTCCCGAAGAGGAAAAATCCACGATGAGTGAAAGTGTGGAAGCGCGCATTGATGCCGAAATTAAAAGGCAATTAAAATTAAACCCTGAGTTGCCTGCGCTTAATGAAGTGGCAGCATCTTACAACAACATTACCGTAAAAGTATTTACCGGATTAGCCGATGCAACAGGTGGTGAAACCTATATGGTTGACAATGCCAAATTTGTTGTTGAAGCCATTACCGATATTATTAAAACCTACATGTCGAACGAAACCGATTTGGTTTTTTTAATTGACAAAACCGGTAGCATGAGTGATGATATTGCTGAAATTAAAAAGAGTATTACGGCAATTATCGAACAGATTGCTCCTTTCGAAAATACCAGAGTTGGATTCGCATTTTATGGTGATATAAATATAGATAAAGCAACATGGTATAGCAAAGTTAATTTAAGTGATGATTTCACCGCAGCGAAAAAAATCATTGCGTCGACGCATACCACCGGTGGAGGTAATCTTGAAGAAAGTGTATATGATGGTGTAGCTAAAACCATTAAAGAAATGAACTGGGAAGAAGGGAGAAGACGTGTAATTTTATTAATTGGCGATGCACCAAGTTTAGAACCACCTTATAGTGAATTCACCATGGATGATGTTATTAAAATGGCAAAGGACGAATCTGTTTCTATGAATTTTTATCCAATTGTTATTGGTTTATCAGGAAGTATAAACGGTGTAGGTAAATTGGCTGAAGTGCCAACTACAGATGCAGCAATTATTGCATCAATTGCACCAAACCCGGCAACCAATTACACCTTATTAAAAGCTACTGCAACCGGCAAATACACCGGCGGCAAGGGCGGCGACTACGAGATCATCTGCAACGAGCCGAGCAATGGCGCCGAGGACGGCGGCCGGACGGCGATGGAGAACTGCCTGTCCAAGAATGACGGCATCAATGTCGTCTACACCATCAACGAGCCGGCTGCGGTCGGCGCGAATGCGGCGCTCCAGGCCGCCGGCAAGAAGGCGATCATCGTCTCGGTCGACGGTGGTTGCGCCGGCGTGAAGTCCGTGACCGACGGTGTCATCGGCGCTACCGCCCAGCAGTACCCGCTGAAGATGGCGACCATGGGCATGGAGGCCATCGCCACCATCGCCCGCGGTGGTGAGAAGCCCAAGACCAGCGATGGCCTGGACTTCTTCAACACCGGTGTCGCCCTCGTGACCGACAAGCCGGTCGACGGCCTCGAGAGCATCACCTCGGCTGAAGGTGCCAAAATCTGCTGGGGCAACTGACGATGGCTGAGACCAGCCCAGGCACTGCTGCCGCCGAGTTCGCTCGGCGGCAGCACAGCCCGCTCCAGCGCATCCAGCACCTCCTGCACGGCTATCCGTACCTGAGCCCGCTGGTCATCCTGGTCCTGTCATTCATCGTCTTCACCGTCGCCAAGCCGCAGTTCGCCTCAGCCAATGCGCTCGGGATCACGGTGCAGCAGACCGCCATCGTGGCCGCTCTGGCCATCGGTCAGACCTTGGTCATCCTCACCGCGGGCATCGACCTGTCCGTGGGCGCGATCATGGTTCTCTCGATGATGGTCATGGCCTCGCTGGCCAAGGACGGCGGGATGCCCGGCATCCTCGCCCTCCTGATCGGTGTCGGCCTGGCCACCGGAGCAGGCCTGCTCAACGGTTTGCTGGTCACGCGGCTCAACTTGCCGCCCT
>Ga0209277_10001533_pt1 | contig 11297 bp, 9 predicted proteins | sample JI81AbrownDNA_FD_187503 | JGI IMG/M metagenome (GOLD analysis project Ga0209277, IMG submission 187503) | Wastewater effluent complex algal communities from Wisconsin, to seasonally profile nutrient transformation and Carbon sequestration -... | ecosystem: Engineered > WWTP > Effluent > Algae... | reverse complement strand
AACGACAGAAGACCATCTAAAGGTTTAGCACTGGCACGGATGGTGGGACACATTACCTATCTTTCCGATGAAATGATGCGTGAAAAATTTGGTAGAAATCCACCCAAGGGAAATATCCAATCCGCTGATTTTGCCGTGGGAAGTTATCTAATACATCAAGGTGAATCTTTTGTGGATCGATTTGATGCGAATTCATATATCTATGTAACCAAGGCGTTAGACCATTTTAGTCTTGGCATTGGGAAAGAACTTACGAAGGCTTTAGCGAACGTTAAGTGTCGATTTCTAGTCGTCGCTTACACTTCCGATTGGCTTTATCCTCCTTATCAATCAGAAGAAATCGTGAAGTCTTTAGAAGTAAATGCGATTCCTGTCAGTTTTGTGGAGCTAAACAATCCAGCCGGGCATGACTCATTTTTATTACCAAGTTCGGAACAAGATTCAATTCTGCGTGATTTTCTTTCCTCAACCGACGAAGGAATGGTATTTTGAATGAAAAACAATACCATAAAAAACCATATAGACTTGGATCTGACCCACAGACCGGATATCTCTTATATCGCCAAACTCATCCAGACGGGAGAGCGTGTGCTTGATCTTGGTTGCGGGTATGGGGAACTCATGTGGCTATTAAAACGTCAAGGAGTCAGGGTCCAAGGCATTGAGAAGGATGATAGATGCATCATTCAGTGCGTAAAACGAGGACTGTATGTGCACCATGGAGATATTGATGACGGACTGCAGCACCACTTAGATAAAAGTTTTGATTTTGTAATCCTTAATCAGACCATACAACAGACATTAAACCCTGGAGAGATTATCAAAGAATGCCTCCGAATCGGCAAAAAAGTAATCATTGTTTTTCCAAATTTTTCTCATTGGCAGATTCGATTTTCGATTATGATCAGTGGAAAAACTCCGGTAACCGATCTTATGCCATTTCATTGGTATGATACACCGAACTTACACTATCTTTCAAACACGGACTTCGCAGATTTTTGTGAGATTCAATCGATTAAAGTTTTGAAAACAGCAAGTTTTAACCAAAAGCGAGAAATTCATTTTTTACCTAATTTTTTCGCTAAATTGACTCTATTTGTGATCCAATCAGATTAATAAGTTTTACTCAACAAAAAAACCCGAAGTTTCCCTCGGGCCTTTTAGCTGTACGGCGATATTTACTATCTAAAATTACTATCGCCCGAAATTATTTTTCCTTAAGGTGGTTTCAGAAAATTAGATAAAAATAATGCCATTGATTTACGAAAGTCACCTAACTTTCCAAACATTTTCCATTTTTTTTACTAAAAATGCTAAAGTTTTAAAATACTAGAATCTGTAATTGTGTTGGATTTCTGATTCAATAAAATCCATTAGTATAATTGTTATAAAACGACCACTCATGTCTCTGATTCGCTTAAGATATTTCTGCTTTGCCCTCCTTCTACTCTCTTTGGTTTCGAACATTCGCTCGGAGGAAAAAAAGGACACCAAACAAATCTTAAAACTAGGATGGGAGAATGATGTTTTTTTGTTTTCCGATCGCGAATATACAAATGGTATCAAACTTGAATACGGGATTTATGAAAAAACATATGCACCCTCTGCCCTAATCCTTCTTGCCATCGAAAGCCTCCTTCCTGCCTTAAAAAATAAAACACAGGAATACTCTTCTGTTTCTCTCAACCAAAGTCTTTATACTCCGATCAACTTATATGCATCCGATGCATCTTATGGGGAAAGACCATATTCTGCGCTGGCACTCTTAGCCAACACAGCTTCTTATACCTGGGAAAGAAGTGCGTTTTCCGTTGAGACTGCGATCGGACAAATGGGGCCTGCGATGCAGGGAAAATACTTTCAGGAAAGAATTCACTTGCTTACGAATTCCCCTATTCCCCAAGGTTGGGACAGCCAAATACCCAATCGAACCTTATACCAAATGAATGCGGATTGGAAATATTTTTTTAATCCCAATGTTGGAATCCAGAGCACGGTCAAATTAGGAAATTTAGATACTTCCTTTAGTTTTGGCCCAGTTTTTCGTTTCGGATGGATTCATTCTCCAGTATCTGCCGGGATGAACATTCAAGACCAATCGCCTTCTTACCAAACTTTAGAAACTGAATCCTATTTTTATTTCAAACCAAGCATCAAAGAACAATCGATCAATGCTTCGCTTGGAAACAGAGAAAAAAATGAGCTCACCGCTCTTGTTTCTCCGAATGATTCTTCGAGTTTATTTTTTAATAATGGTCGAACGATGTTTATTGGCGAACCACTTTACAACTCGCTCCTGGATGAAAATTCAAGTTTTACACTGGCTCGATTTCTAATCTACGAACGTAGTTTATCTCCTGATATGCCTTTTGGAATGAGATTTTTAATATTTAACTCCATATTTAATGGAGCATCCGTTCCGGGGAATGGACTAAAATTAATGATTTTAGAAACCATACTCAATAACAAACTTGATACGACAAAATACCCCGGTCTGGAATATTTTCTTTACGATACACTCTTTCGAGATCAAACCACCGGAATATCTGTCTATTCTAAATTTTTAGCTGTTACGTATCTTTATTCGAATGGAATTTCACAACCAGAAGCAAATCTAATTGCCGCCATCATCTTGTACAACGACCAAAACTCAAACAGATCTTATCACGTGGATGTAAAAAGATTTCAAGGGAGAATTTCAACTGGATACGTTTTTCAAAATCCTGGATGGTTTTTTCAGATGGGTTTAGAAATCTCGAGTTTAGAATATGTTACCAGCGAAGGAGTATCCTCTTATCACCGCTACACGAGCTTTCAGTTGGGAAAAAAATTCTAAAAATCGAGAAACAAAGGAAGAAGTGCCCCAACCACCTGCCCTTCTCCCCATGTTTCTCTTCCTACTTTACTGGAGCAATCTCATTACTGACTGAGACTTCATGTTCGCTTGCGCAAGCATAGAAGTAGCAGCCTGAGACAAAATCTGATATCTCGTGAAGCTGGTCATTTGTTCAGCCATGTCAGTATCACGGATACGAGACTCAGAAGCTTGTGTGTTTTCATAAGCGTTCATAAGTCCTTTTGCAGCATGCTCCATACGGTTGTAATAAGCACCTAAGTCAGCTCTTTGTTTAGAGATAACTCGAAGCGCATCATCACAAAGTCCGATCACGGAGTTTGCTTTTCCTGCAGTCGAAAGAGAGATGAATGTAAGAACCGTAGGGTTTCTTAATCCAAGAGCCGCAGTGTTCATCGTTTCGATGAATACGCGCTCTCTTTGGTGCATGTTTGCTCCAATATGGAACCACATACTTGCAGTCGGATTGAGTCGAGCAAATGCTCCCGTAAGCAGTTTCATTTTGTTGAATTCTGCTTGAGAAGCGATACGATCGATCTCATCCACTAACTGAGAAACTTCAACTTGGATTTGTTGTCTATCTTCTTCCGTGTAGATACCGTTGGCTGCCTGAACAGCTAACACGCGAACTCGTTGAACGATTTCATGTGTTTCTTGGAGATATCCTTCAGCCGTTTGGATGAGGGACATACCATCAGCAGTATTTTGTTCTGCACGTCTAAGACCAGCAACCTGAGTTCTCATTTTCTCAGACACCGCAAGTCCAGAAGCATCGTCTCCGGCTTTGTTGATACGCATACCAGAAGATAACTTCTCTAAATCCTTTCCTAAGTTCGCGTCATTCGCCTTTAAGGTCCTGTGCGCAAAAATAGCACTTATATTGTGGTTGATAATCATCCGGGTTCCTCCTTGAATCCGTTCCCCCTCCCCGTAAAAGGTGAGGGAAATTGATGAATTTTCGAAGAGGCCATCCTTGGCCCTTTCAAGATGATGATCGGTTCATTTGGAGGTTGGGATAATAGAGAAATAAAAGTTTTTTAGAATAAATGGCAGCTTCCCTCCTCTTACAATATGTCCCACTTTAAAAATAATCTTTGCTTTTACTCAAGTTTCTGGCAAAAAGTCCTTAAGTAGGTTTCATTCGTGCTTCAAAAAATTTTTTTAGCGAATCCACGCGGTTTCTGTGCTGGCGTTAAATATGCTATTTCCTATGTAGATACAGTATTTGAATCAAATCCTGGCGAAACTTTGTATGTCCGTAAAGAAATCGTTCACAACCAACGGGTAGTTGATGAGATGAAAAAAAGGGGCATACGTTTCATCGAAGAATTATCAGAAGCGCCGGAGGGATCAACAGTCATCTTTTCTGCTCACGGAGTATCACCTGCTGTTGTCAACGACGCAAAAAAACGTAAACTTCGTATTGGTGATGCCACATGCCCACTCGTAACACGTGTACATCGAAAGGCCAAAAACATAAAAGATTCTCATCAAATCATCTACATAGGTCATAAAGGCCATGATGAGGCAATCGGAACAATGGGAGAAGCACCTATGCATCTCGTCGAAGACGAAAATGATGTTCTGAACTTAAAGGGAATACTCGACGAATCAAAACCAATTACCTATCTGATGCAGACGACACTTTCCGTCACGGATACAAAAAATATAGTCCGAAAAATAGAAGAAGTTTTTCCAACAGTAGAACATCCGCAGAAAGATGATATTTGTTATGCAACCACCGAAAGACAGGAAGCAGTTACCTTTATGATTGAATCGGTTGATGCGATGCTTGTTATCGGATCACCTAATTCATCGAACTCTGTCAGATTGTTGCAGCTTGCAAAAAAAACAAAACCTCTTTCATTTAGAATCACGAGTAAAGAAGAAGTAAATTCTGAGTATATTATAAATAATAAAATTAAAACATTAGGAATCACAGCTGGTGCCTCCAGTCCTCAAATACTTGTCGATGAAATCGTAAATGAATTACTTAAAAATTTCCCGAGTGCCGATGTTTCTCTATTTCCAGAAAGTCGAGAAGACACTATGAGTTTTAAACTTCCGAAGGGACTTTTGACTCAGCTTTAGATGCCGGAAGACTCTTTTAGCTATTTTCAAAAAAAAGATCAAAAGAAAATAGATCATTTGCTTTTAGCATTTGAAACTCTGTCACATATCAACCAGGCTGTTTTTATAGCAAAAAAGAAAGATGATCAAATAGATATTGTTTTTGAAAATGAACTCGCCTCTGATGAATTTGTTTCCTTAGCTTTTAAAGAGGTAATTTCGCTTCACAATCAAATACCCAAACATGCATTTGGCGAAATCGACATTACCCAATCCGATGTGACACAGTCCTATGACTATCGTCTTTTTCTTATTCCCTCCGTAGGCACAGATTCTCTTATTACGTTCAGATGCATCATCGAAAATATTACTTCTTTCAAATTAAAGATACAATCCCAGGAAAACAAAAAAAAATTTTCGGAAACAATTTTAAAGATTTCTCATTTCTGCTCTAGCTCGTTACCCAAGAGAGATGTATTCCAAAAAACTGTCAATTTACTAGGTGAAATTGTCCATGCAGAGGAAATTGAGTATTGGGAAGCGAAAGAAAAAAATTTATTCGAAACAAACAATTCCAAAGAAGCGAATCAAAAATGGCATTGCCTTGCCTCTTTAAACGCTGAGGATTTAAATCGAACCCAATGGTTGTCCGATTTTGGGCTGAATTCTGAAATGACAAACCCCATATGTATCAAAAAAACACAAGAAAATACGTTCGAAATTATTTTACTGATTCAAAAATCTACGAATTTGACGGCCTTACTCCGAATCTCAAATTTAAAAGAAATTTGGCATCCAGATCATATCGAATGGAATAGTCTCTTATATATTTTAGAAGCACACCAGGAACGCATTCAGAATATTAAATACTTATCCTTATATCAGGAAATGTTTTTCCAAAGCCATGAAGCAAATTTGGTCATCAGTTATAATCCAAATAATATCTTGCGAAGTCGCATTGAATCCGTAAACTTTTCGCTTCTCATTTTGACGGGATATGAGCGAGAGGAGTTGATTGGTAAAAATGCCAGGGTATTAACGAAATTACAGAAACAAAGTGATCTCTTACTTAGAATTCAAGACTGTATTCATGCAGGTGAGAATCTATTTACAGAATTTTCAGGGTATAAAAAAAATGGTGAACCATTTGATGCCAAACTAACTCTTTCCATCATACGAGGGAAAAATGGAGATTCAAATTTCATTTTCATTAATTTGGTCGATATTAGCCAGCACAAACAGATGGAAGATACGATTGCCAAACGAATGTTATTCGAGGTTGGCGTATCATCGGCATCACAAAGTTTAAACGATCCGAATCCAAATCAGAATACGCTCGGCCTTGCAATGCATGATTTTCTGTTTTTCTCCGGGATGGATTGCGTTTATTTGATGGAGAACAAGGGGACTCTAGAATACCCCGCCTATGAATTCCTCTTTCATGAAAGGAGAGAGACTTCACAGATTAAATGTGAGGAACTATTTCAGAAAAAAATTTGGAATGATTCCACACTTCGCAGATGGCATACAATTCTTGTTCGAAACGAAGTATTGAATTTAAATTTTGAAAATTGTGAAGAAAGAGAACGTCCCTACTTTATTGATAATCAAATCAGCATTCTCTTATTGCCTATTTTTATCAGCCAAAGGTATTTTGGAGTTCTCGTTTGGGAAAAACAAGAGATAAATCTGCTGGATGAGGATGAATTTTTATTATTTAAATCGGTTTCAAGTTGGATTGGCAACTACATTGAGAGAACACAAATCTTCCAAGAGTTGAAGTTACACAAAGAACATTTAGAAGATCTGGTCATCGAACGTACGAAAGACTTAGTAGACGCCAAAGAAAAAGCAGAATCAGCGAACAAGTTGAAGTCGGAATTTTTATCCCTAATGAGTCATGAGCTCCGAACACCATTAAATTCTATCATTGGTTTTACGAAACTGATTCAATTTCCTCCTACCGACGAAATGGGAAAAAAATATCTCTCTTTTATCCATAAATCAGGTTTAAGTTTACTCAAAATGATCAACGAGCTACTTGAACTTTCAAAAATTGAAGCAGGTAAAGTCCAGGTCCACTTAGAACTACTGCTCCCCTATGAAATCCTTCTCAACTGCAAAGAGAATTTGATGCCACAGGCGATCGAACAAAATGTTTCTATTTTCATAGAATGCATTCACGATGAATCATTAAAGATCTTGTCGGATAAGAATCTGCTCTTTCAAATCCTTCAAAATCTGCTTTCCAATGCGATCAAATTTTCCAAAAGAGACTCTTCTGTTTTCATTCAGACTTTCTTGTCCGATCAAATTCTTTTCGTTTCGATCCGTGACCACGGAGAGGGAGTTAAAAAGGAAGACTTGCCCTTCCTGTTTGAGTCTTTTCGTAGATTCACCGAAAATGCAACCATACGAGGAACTGGACTCGGACTCACCATTTCAAAAAAATTCGCACACTTATTGAACGGTGATATCATCGTTGAGAGTGAATTGGGGAAAGGTTCCGTATTTACACTTAAAATCCCCGCCATCTCTGCTCCGGACTAAAAAATAAAATATTAAAGAGATTGATAGATTTCTTTTCTTCAATACCATATCCGATACTTAAGTAGGCGATGTCTTTACCGAATTCTCTCATACAATCTCCTGCTGTACGAAATTTGATTTCAAAATTACGCAGACCTCCCCATCCGATTTTGATCGTTGAGGATCGAGAAGAAAATCAAATGCTTCTGGCAGGAATCTGCCAAAACAACAAAATTCCCTTTAAAATTGCCGAAAACGGTTCCGTCGCCATGGAGGAATTAGAGAAAGAAACTTTTAGTGTTTTTATCGTAGATCTAATGATGCCTGTCATGGACGGCAAAACTTTTGTTAAGTTGTTGAAAGAAAAAATCCCGGACGCTGTGGTTCTCATTCAGACAGCGATTGATTCGACGGAAGTAATCATTGAAATCATGAAATTGGGAGTTTATGATTATTTAGTCAAACCTCTGAATCTTGACATCATTAGTACCAGTATCTTAAAAGCATTAGAATATCGTTATTTGATCGATATAGAAAAAGCTTTACTCAAGGAAGAATCCAAAGAGTTACGAGATCATTTAGAATGGCTAAATTATAAAGAAAATGCAAGAAAGAATTCGGAGTCGTCTACAGAAATTACTGCCATCTTTAACTTAAAAACGACTCTATCACAAGGATCGGGTTTCGGAGCAATGACTACCATCATTGATACACTCCAACAGACTTCGCAGAAAGGAGATTCTGAAAAAATCTCGATAGACGCGGATGTGTTCCAACTTCTTGTCGAAAACAATGAACATACAAAATCAACTTTGCGCGGTCTTTCAGCAGCCGTTGAAATCTTGGAAAACAAAATCGAGTTGGAACCTATTTCGTCTTTTTCCCTCCAAAAAGTGCTAGGGATTCTTTCCACTGAATTCAAAACGATTGCCAATGAAAGAGGGATTCAAATCAATCTTCCAATCTATAAAGGGGAACATTCATTAAATGTTAATCCTAGACTCATTCAAATAGCTCTGAAAGAACTGATTTTAAACGCTATTAAATATGCTCCGAAAAACACTTCGATTGAAATCTTTCTCACAGTCACCGATGGCTACTTTTGCATCAGTATCAAAAATCTGACAAAAGATGATGTGTATAGCAACATTACAGAAGACGTTCAAAAGAGTCTGACTCTCCCCTTCTTTCGTTTGCATCCTCCCGTCGAAGAAGTTCACAAAGAAGAACCATTCAGTCTTGGACTGGGCCTGACCATAGTAGATTTTATTGCAAATAAGCATCATGGGATGTTTTTTCTAAGAAAAGCGAAAGATCATACGTCCAAAGAATTAAGTTTATGTATGATTGCAGAACTTTTTATCCCAATTCAAGTTTAACCGGAGTAAATTTATGAGTAAAAAAATATTGATCATCGATGATTCAGCTGTTTTCCGGAAAATCATTTCTGTGCATTTAAAAAATGCAAACTTTGAATTGATTGAAGCGGGCGATGGCTTAGAAGGATTAAAAAAACTAGCTGAGCATCAAATCGACCTGATTGTTTCCGATATGAATATGCCAAATATGGACGGAATTTCGTTTATTAAAAAAGCAAAAGAAGATCCTAAGTACAAGTTTACTCCGATCATCATGCTAACAACAGAATCTCAACCCGAAAAACGGCAGCAAGGTCTTGATGCAGGAGCAAAAGCCTGGTTGACCAAACCTTTTTCACCAGAAGAACTTCTCGATACAATTTCAAAATTGGTGGTTTAAGTTTTTAGTAATGGATCCAATCATTAGAAAAAAAAAGGTCGAGGGTGGATGGATCACTGCATGGGAAGGCTATTTAACCATACAGTACGTAAGTCTATGGAAAGAGCGATTCAGCCAGCTCACAATCGAACCAGGGAGTAATTTCTCCTTGGATTTAAATAAGATCCAAAGGATAGACACCGCAGGCATTCAATTTCTGATCTTTCTCAAACACCATTGTATAAAAAACCAGATTCATCTCCATCTCCTCAACCACCCTCTTCCAATTCTTAAAGTTTTTGATGTACTGGGACTCGTAGGTTTTTTTGGAGATAGGATCAAGGTGAACAAAGAATTATCTACTGAACTGGCATTCACATACGGAACAAAGAAGGAAACCATTGGATCTTTCTGAAGTCATAGATGCCTATATCTTAGAGTCAGAAGAACTCCTCCGTGATATGGAGAACATCCTTCTGGAGATGGAGAAAAAAAAACCTACCGAAGATGACTTGAATGCTTTATTTCGTGCCGTTCACACAATCAAAGGCACCTCAGGAATGTTTGGTTTTGAACAGACTGTTAAATTTACCCATAAAGTTGAGAATTTATTGGATGACATTCGTGCTGGTAAAGTTGGTTTTTCTAAAATTCTGGCCGATTTGCTTTTAAGATCGAAAGACCAACTCGATTATTTAGTAACCGCAGAACCGAAAAAAGAGATCTCAGCGGAACGAATTACAATGGGTGAAGAGATTTTGGAAGCCATCGAACCTTTTTTGAAGGGTACAAGTCCGAATAAAAATGATGACCAAGTAAAGGTAAACAACCCGCCTGCTGCTTTGCCAACTAACAGTGGCACGGGGAGTTATTTAATTTCGTTTTGACCCAAAAGAGCAGTTTATAAATCTGGTTTGGATCCCTTTTCCTTTATCGTATATTTAAAAAAAATAGGTCAAATCACATCACTTAAAACAATTTCCTAGAGTTTACCCGATTTTAAAGATTTTTTACCGGAAGAAAATTATTTAGGTTTTGAAATCTGCCTAAAAACAGATTCGAGTCTAGAATCTATTCGGAAAGTTTTTGACTTCATAGAAAATGATTCCTTCCTTCACATTTTTCCACCCATTGCAACAGTTTCAGATTTGGCATTCCTTGCAGGTCAACTCCCGGAGGAGGAAATTTTTCTCGGAAATATATGGAAAAACATGGGGCTTCTGGATGAGCGCACGTTAGTTGAATATTTAGAAATATTGGCAGGCGAAATCACCCCCAAGGACCCAAAAGAAGAATCAGAATTAAAGGAACAAAGTGCACCAACAGTTGTCGATTTAAATCAAATGCAAGCCGGTAAAACCGAGTCGAAAGGCACCACGCTCAAAGTAGATTCGAGACGAGTGGATGTTTTGATTAATCGTGTCGGAGAACTTGTGGTAGCATCAGCGAATCTAAATCAGTCGGTGAGTGGCAAAAATGATTCTGCTCTCCAAGAATCTGCATTACTGGTGAGTCGCTTGTTAAACGAAGTCAGAGAAATTTCTCTAAAACTTCGTATGGTTCCCATTGGGGATGTCCTTCAAAAATACCAAAGGATCGTTCGTGATTTGAGTAATGATTTATCAAAAGAAATTATATTACACATTGATGGCAAGGAAACAGAACTTGATAGAAATATAGTAGATAAGTTAGGTGACCCTTTAGTTCATATAATACGCAATGCATGTGATCACGGTCTAGAATCCGCTGAGGAACGTATAAAAAATGGGAAACCCAAGGCTGGAAATCTCTGGATGAATGCCTATCATGATACAGGCTCTGTAGTCATCGAAATCAAAGACGATGGCCGAGGCATTCAATCAAATCTTGTTTGGGAAAAAGCAATCGAACGAGGTCTCGTCTCGGGTCCAAAACCAGATTCACCAGAAGAAGTTTATAAGCTACTGTTTCATCCTGGCTTTTCAACTGCCAATCAAGTAACTAATGTCTCGGGACGTGGTGTCGGATTAGATGTCGTCCAAAAAAGCATTGAATCTCTCCGTGGCTCCATTCAGATTCATTCGGAAGTAAACAAAGGAAGTCGATTCCTGATTCGTTTGCCTCTCAC
>Ga0209277_10001531_pt1 | contig 11320 bp, 12 predicted proteins | sample JI81AbrownDNA_FD_187503 | JGI IMG/M metagenome (GOLD analysis project Ga0209277, IMG submission 187503) | Wastewater effluent complex algal communities from Wisconsin, to seasonally profile nutrient transformation and Carbon sequestration -... | ecosystem: Engineered > WWTP > Effluent > Algae... | reverse complement strand
GGCTGTCGCCGAACACGTAGAGCTGCGAGTAGGCCGCCGAGGCGGCCGTGCTTGCCGCCAGGCCGAGCCCGAACACCGCGTGCCTGAGAAGGCGGGTGATTCTCATCGTTGTCTCCTGCTGGGGTGGGAGGGAGCATTCGCTTGGGGCGAATATGCAGACTAGTTGATCAGGAGACAAAAGCCGAGGGCTGCGTGTGGTCTTCGAATGTGAAGGCTGCCCGCTCTGGCGGTGACTTGTGGCTGTGTATCAATGGCACGTCGGGCAAGGGGCGAGTCTGTTCATTGCAAGCCGACGCTTTGAAATGCGTCCGGGATTATCCGGTGGTGCAAAAATTGACATTTCGTGGGTGGGCTTTGCGGCGAATGTGATTCATTTCACATACAAGCTGTGAGCTCCCGGGCTGGTGTTGAGGAATGGAGTGTGGACAATCCGTCCAATCAAAGTGCCTCGGGTGTGTGCTTGGAACATATGCTGGATCCGAGTGCGTCGTGCAGACGCTTGGGTGCTCGTAGTGAGTGGGGAAATTCAGATTGGGGTGAGTGTGCCGGTTGGCTAAGTGGTTGATCTGTGGTTTGCCCCCAATTTTGCCTGCTGCGGAGTGTTGCTGAATGCCTGGTGGTTTATTCGTGATCTAGCCATTTCTTGGATTTGTCTTCTATGTTTGAAATTGTTCAGGCTGTATTGGTAGTGCCTGTTGCGGTTCATTTGTTTGGATCTGGTACTTGCCATCTTTTTTCACTCTTTCTTAATGAGAAGGAGTTGGCTGAGAAGGGGAAGCGCCCTGTGGTCGATTTTTTTGCATGGATTAGGGATGTGACTGGGAATTTGGCCATGTTTTGTATTGGTTTCCTGTTCTTAACAATTTTATTTGATCGAGTTATTTTCTAAGGAAAGAATATGGGTTGGGTTTCAGATCTTATATCCCTTGCCGACGCGGGAGATAGTGTTGTCCAAGACTTTGAGTGCAGTCATGGCAGGGTGGGCTGTGGTCTGACCCCAGCCCACCAGCCCAGTTTGTGTGTGCAGTTTGTGCGCAATTTATACTTTGTTTGTAAATAAATGAAAAAAGATAGATTTGCCTTTTCTCTGTTTGCAGGGTGCATTTTTGGAGTGTTGTTGCCGCTGCTTTTTAAGGCGATTGGTGATGCTGCTTACAATAAATATTATATTGTTTCTGTAATTGCTATGGGGGTGGTGACAGCCTTGTCGGGGGTTTTTTACATTGTGGCAACTAACCTATTTGATAGAGAGAAGAGAAAGCTTGGATTTTCGCCGATGGCTCTTGATGCTCTGTGGCGCTTGGCTGCCGAGGATCGAAGGTTCAAGCCGGCATTCCTTATGTTGAATGGGATTGTGTGGGTTATAAGAATACTGTCGTTTGTTATTGGATATGGATTTTTTGTTTCTTTTCTTAATTTAATTATTCGGGGGGGTGGCGGCGTCTAATGCTGTCGTGGTCGATTTGTGCTCTGATCCCGGTTTGTTCATTGAATTGACTTGCTCGGCTTTGTCTTCGGATGTTTGGATTTAGGTGGCTTGGATGGTTGTCAGGGGGCTGATTTTTATTGTTTCCGTTTGTATGGCTGGAAATATATACCTAAACTGGTCGAGGGGGTCCAGTTATAAATATGTCATGACAACGTATGGAGAGCTTCAGGTTGCCACCGGGACGCTTGAGTTGCATCGGCCGTGGAAATTAAGCCCTTGCTTGCTTCTTCGAGCTAATGATCATGACCTCTTGTTGCATTGTTTTGGGCCATATGGCGGAAACTATTGGTGTGACGATATTGAGAGAGTTGGGTTTGATTCAGGGGGGGCGTTACACGGTTAGATGGCATCCTTGGGGTAAGAATAATCAGAATTTTGTGTTTGAGATCTTAAACGACAGTGGCGTGCTTGTTGGATACGAAAAACAGTCAGATCTATATTTGAAAACCCTTGATAAGGGGCTTCCCGAGGGGCAGCTTGTTGTCGCGGCTACGGCGTTAGCTTTCGCTTTTTTTCAATAGTTGGAATAAGAAAGAGATGAAAAGGTCTCTGTTTCGGCGATTGATGCTGCTGGGCAGGCGGCATCTATCTATGTGGCAAATGCATCCGTCGGATGCTTGTTTCTTGGAATCTAAGCTAAATGACGCCTGTTCTTATGTTGACTCTCGTTGTGGCGGCTTATGGGCTCTACGTTGGGGGTGAGTTGATTCGTGTTAACTTTCTTCCGGATGAGGAGAAAAAGTCTGCTCCAGTTGAGGAGCGAAAAGCAAGATTGATGAGGCGTGCCGGGCAAGTTAAGTCCGTCTAATTAGTATTGTTTGTTCTGGTGACTATTTCAAATCTGAAGAGATAGATCTTGACGGAATCAGGGGGCAGGCGAAGTTGGAGGGGCAGAGCACGGTTTCGCTGAATAAGCCGCGGGCTGACTACAGTTTTACCCCTGCCAGCCTGGAGGCATGCTGAAAAAAACCTGCTGGCCCATGAATGGGTGGTCTATGCCGAGTCTCCTTTGGTGGGCCGGCCCAGGTGCTGGACTAATTGGCGTGCCATATCCACCGTGATATTTGGTCTGACCCCAGTGCTCTTCCAGCCGGGTGCGGAAAAAGTCCGGGGTCGTCATTGAAAGTCTGCGCTCCCAATCTTCCAGAAAGTGAGTGCGATTGCACTGGAAACTGAAGGATTCGGCAAGGCCTCAGTTGGCCTCGCCCCGCGCGTCCGAAGTGGCGTGCGAATTGCTCAGGGGTGACCCGTGACCCAGGCGAACCCATCTCGCGCGCGCAGGTCGCGGGAGATGACGACAGGCCGCTGCTGATTGTGATTTACCTTAACCCAAACCCCAGCTTGCGCAGGGCTTCCACCAGGCGGTCGCGGCCGCTGAGGGAGTCGGCGTCGCGGATGCGTTTGGCGGAGTGGTGGGACCAGGTGCCGCGTACCTTCATGCCCTGGGCGGCGTAGAAGGTGCTCATGGCGCTGTCGTACTCGGCGAGGCCGGGCTGCTGGGCGGGGAGGGAGTAGGTCTCCTGGTGCAGGACGACGGACTGGGGCGGGCGTGGTTTGACCGCGGCGGGCTGCTGGGGGTCGGGTGTGCCGACGCACAGGCCGAAGACCGCGACGACCCGTGGCGGCAGTTGCAGTTCGGCGGCCACGTCTTCCGGGCGGTTGCGCATGGCACCGATGTAAACCGTGCCCAGGCCGAGGGATTCGGCGGCGGTGACGGCGTTCTGGGCTGCGAGGGCGGCATCAATGACGCCGACTTCGAACATTTCCAGGTAGTCGAGGGCCGCTGAGCTTTCACCCACGCGGGTCGCCACATCGTCCAGGCGGGCCAGGTCGGCCAGCCAGACCAGCAGCAGGGGGGCCTGGCGGATGTGCTCCTGGTCGCCGGCCAGTTCGGCGAGGCGGGCCTTGCGGGCCGGGTCGCGCACGGCCACCACACTCCAGGCGTGCAGGTTGGATGAACTGGCGGCCGACTGGGCAGCGGCCACGATGGCGCTCAGGGTGTCGTCACTGACCGGGTCGGGGAGGTAGGCACGCACGGAGCGGTGGGCGAGCAGATGGTCGATGACCGGGGATCCGGCCGTCGGGGTCGGCGTGGCGGCCGAGCCGTAGCGGGCCTGGTAGAGGGGGGCGCGGGCGTTCATGGGCTTCCTTGCAGGGGTCGGCAGGACGGCACCGGGCGGTGCCGTCCGGGAGGCTGCATTCTAGCGCTGGGGCGCCTGCCCGTGCCTTGCTCAGCTGCGCGTGCGGCGGCTGCGCGGGGCGGGGTCGGTTTCGGGGGCGATGGCCTCGGACACCTGACGGATCTGTTCCTCGACCAGGTCGGTGCCCCGGGCTGCGGCGTCGGTCAGCTCGTTGAAGCCGGCCTCGGCTTCGCGGATGGCGTGGCGTACGTGGTCGATGGCGGCTTCGCCGGTGGCGTCGGCGCTCAGGGCGGCGCGGTCCATCTGGCGCATCAGGATCGTGTCCAGGGCGGCCACCTGGTCGCGGGCCGTGGCCAGGATGCCTTGCTGGGCGTCGCCGATGATCTCGAAGGCCTCGCGCATCCACTCGGCCGAGTCACCGCGCCAGGCCGCCAGGCGCTCCAGGGGCGGCAGTTCAATGCGCAGGGGGGCTTGAGCCACCAGCTCTTCCAGGTGTTCGCGTCCGTCATCCAGGGCCTGGCGGCCGGCCCGCAGGCCCAGTTCGGCAAACCTGCCGGAGGCATCGACCCAGATCTGCGACGCAGCCAGCAGGTTGTCGAGGGTGGTCAGGCGGGTCTGGCGGATATCGGCGGGGGAGAGGTACATGATGGGCTCCTTCGGAGTGGGTGAGGGCTGCCCAGCCTATGCCGCTGCGGTTGCAGGCCCGTGACAGCTTCCGGCCGGGGAACCCGGCGACGCTGCCGTTGCCCTACCACTGTTCCACCGTGGAAAAAGGAGAAGGCGATGAACTGGTTCAAGCGGCTGCCCGGCAGCCGGCGGGAAGTGCCCGGGATGGAGTGGCGTCTGCTGCGTCGCCTGCCGATGATCACGCTGGTGGGAACCCTGCTGCCGGCGCTCTATGCGCTTGGCGCCCGTCTGTTCGATGGGGGGCTGCCGGAGGCGGAAGTGCTGAAAGCCGTCCAATCGGCGGACATCATGGCGATCGCCGCGGTGGTGCTGCACTGGACGGTGATGTTTACGTTGGCGATAGGCTGTTTCATCGTCGTGGTGATGAAGGGCCACGCTTACGTGGCCGATGCCTACCCGCTGGTGGACAGGGACTACCCGCCCGATTGAGGGTCGGTGCGGAACGCCGGCCGGCCGGGGGCGGCGTAGCCGGCGTCAACCTGGGCCTCGATGGCGCGCCAGATGGGCTTAACGAAGAAGCGCAGGCCCTTGATGATGGCCTCCACATCCATCATGGAGGGGATGCGGGTGCCCCGGTGTTCCACTGGGCCGCCGATCTGGGTGATCTTGACTCCGAGTTTGGAGAAGTGGTCGGCCAGGCGAGGTTCGGTTAGCACGAACAGGGTTTCGATCCCCTCCCGCTTGGCCATGGCGACGATGGCCAGATAGAGACCGATGGGGATGTAGGGAAAGCGTGGTTGGTTCTGAGTGCCGAAGTCCTCGTCGCTGAGGGCTACGGCGGCCTTGGTTTCGCCCTTCCGGCGCCGATAGTGGGCACGTACGGCAAGACGCGATACTTCAGCGATGGCGCCCCGGGGCTGGCGCGCCGGGTCAATGATGCTGCGGTTGATGGTGGCTGCGCAGGTGCGCTCGAAGGGCAGCGGATAATCCGGGTCTTCCGGCCGGGCCAGCACCAGGCGATTGCAGCCCACCAGGGTTTGCGGTGCGCTGGCGGTGCGCAGCAGGCAATGCAGGCTGTGGCGATCGTATTCGTCGGTTTCGCGGCGATCGGGGCGAACCGGCTCGAAGCCCAGTTCCTCGCAATAGACCTCATGACGAATGCCGAACACGGCATTGCGTGATTCCTCATCGAACGCCGAGGATATCTCGAAGTACTTCTTGAAGCCTTCGCCCAGACTGAAGCGGTCAAGTAACGACATGGTGGGCTAGTCCCCTTTGATCAAACGTATCGGCATTGCACGTAAACGACCTGCGATGGGCAAACCTTGAAGGCAGCCGGATGGCGATTTGCGCCGTCGACGCTGGCGGGCCTGTCCCTGCACCACCTCTCCAAGGTTACCACTCCCATGAATATGGGATGATGCCTTCATGGAGACGCCTGTCGGTACAGGGTCTGCCACGACCGGGCGGGCATGTCGAACTGTCGTATCATAGGCACTCCCTGCCTGACGAAAGTTCATCCCATGTCTGAAGGTCTCTTTCGCTACGACGAGGCTTTTGCCCGCAACATCGGCTGGGTTACCGAAGCCGAGCAGGCCGCCCTGCGCGGTAAGCGGATCGCCATCGCTGGTGTGGGCGGTGTGGGCGGCGTCCATCTCCTGAGTCTGGCCCGCCTGGGTATCGGGGCCTTCCATGTGGCTGAGATGGACACCTTCGACCTGGTCAATTTCAATCGCCAGGCCGGGGCCATGATGTCCACTCTGGGTCGTCCCAAAGTCGAGGTCATGATCGAGATGGCCCGGGATATCAATCCCGAGCTCGACATCAAGGTGTTTGGCGAAGGGGTCAATGCCGGCAATCTGGATGCCTTCCTCGATGGGGTGGACCTCTACGTGGATGGCCTCGATTTCTTTGCCTTCCAGGCCCGCCGCGACACCTTCAATGCCTGCCACGCCAAGGGTGTGCCGGCGGTGACGGCGGCGCCCCTGGGCATGGGGACGGCGGTGCTCAGTTTCCTGCCAGGCAGGATGTCCTTTGAAGAGTATTTCCGCCTCGACGGCTGCGACGAGGACGAGATGGCCGTGCGTTTCCTGCTCGGGTTGTCGCCGGCCATGCTGCAGCGGGGCTACCTGGCTGATCCGTCGCGGGTGGATTTTGCTGCCCGGCGTGGGCCCAGCACCATTGCCGCCTGCCAGCTGTGCGCCGGCGTGACGGCCACCGAGGCTCTCAAGATCCTGCTGGGGCGTGGCGAAGTGCTGTGCGCCCCTTGGGGCTTCCAGTTCGACGCCTACCGCAACCGCTACATCAAGACCTGGCGGCCCTGGGGGAACCGCAATCCGGTGCAGCAGATCGGTCTGTTCGTTGCCCGGCGCCAGCTGCGCGCCATGAAGTCCGCCAAATGCTGAGCGCCCGGTGAGTCACGATCACGGCCACGCCTGTGCCCACGGCCATGACCACGGCCATCACGGCCACGTCCACCCGACACCGGGGCCGGACGACTGGAACCGGGCCTTCGCCATCGGCATTGTGCTCAACCTCGGCTTTGTGGTGGTTGAGGCGCTGTATGGCTGGAAGGCCGGGTCGCTGGCGCTGCTGGCCGATGCCGGCCACAACCTCTCCGACGTCGCCGGCCTGATCCTGGCCTGGGGGGCCGCGCTGGCCGGTCGCCTGGCACCCACCCGGCAGCGCACCTATGGCTGGCAGCGGGCGTCCATCCTGGCTGCCCTGGCCAATGCCGTGCTGCTGCTGGTGGCCATGGGGGCCCTGGCCGTCGAGGCCTTCCAGCGCCTGCAGGCCCCTGAGCCGGTGGCTGGCTGGACGGTGATCGTGGTGGCTGCCATCGGCGTGCTCATCAATGGCATCACCGCGGCCCTGTTCATGGCCGGCAGCAGGGACGACCTGAACATCCGTGGCGCCTTCCTGCACATGGCCGGTGATGCCCTGGTGTCCCTGGGCGTGGTGGCCGCCGGCGTGCTCTACCTGCAGTTCGGCTGGGCCTGGCTCGACCCGGTGATGAGTCTGGTGATTGCGCTGGTGATCGTGCTGGGCACCTGGGGCCTGCTGCGCCAGTCCCTGCATCTGGCTTTTGATGGCGTCCCCGAGGGCATAGACCTGCTCGAGGTGCATGCCTGGCTGCGCAGCCTGCCGGGCGTTACCGGTGTCCACGACCTCCATGTGTGGGCCCTGGGCACCTCCGAGGTGGCACTCACCGTCCACCTGGTGATGCCCGCCGGCCACCCGGGCGATGCCTTCTTCACCGAGCTCGCTCAGGTTCTGGCGCAGCGTTTCCGCATCCATCACCCCACCATCCAGATCGAGATCGACGGTATCGACGACGGCTGCCCGGCGCCTCAGGTTCCGGGTTGAGGGCGCTCTGTGCCTGTGCTCAGGGGAGCGGCAGGCGGGCCAGAAAGCGGTCCAGCGCGGCACCGAAAGCCTGGCGATCAGCCTGACTGAAGGCGGCCGGCCCCCCGGTCTGCACCCCGCTGCTGCGCAGCTCCTCCAGAAAATTCCGCATTGACAGGCGCTCGGCGATGTTGGCCGCCGTGTACATCTCACCCCGCGGATTGAGGGCATGGGCGCCCCGTTCAAGGACGGCCGCGGCAAGGGGAATGTCGGCGGTGACCACCAGATCACCGTGGGCCACCTGTTCGACGATATGGGCATCGGCCACATCGAAGCCGGCAGGAACCTGGACGGCACGGATGAAGCGTGAGGGTGGCGTGCGCAACAGGCGGTTGGCCACCAGCGTGGTGTCGATCTGCAGCCGCTCGGCGGCCCGGAAGAGGATTTCCTTGACGACGCCGGGGCAGGCGTCCGCATCGATCCAGATATGCATGTGGCGGAAAAAGGCTGAAGGATCCGCAGTTTAGCGCTGTAGGCGTTCATTGCTGAGGGTCTGCGTGCCCCATTTCACAGCCAGTTCTGCAAACAGCGACTATGTTGCAGTGCAGCAGGCTGTGCTACATTGAAGCTACAACAGAGCGTAGCAAATTAAAAGAACAAGGCGAGGAGACAAGGGTTCCGGTGTTTTCGGCCCTGGCAGGGTGCCATCCGTGGCGTCCGTCGGGGGCGGCTGCCGGCCAGATTCACCGCCTCCCGGTTGGGAGGTGGTCAAAGAGGTCTCCTCATCATGGACAGTTCCTTCGACTCCTCCGGCATTGCCCGTCCCTTGGCCCCGGTGCGCCCGCTCCCTGAAGTTGCGGCCCGGCCGGCGCAGGTCGGGGACGTTCAGGCACGCGTGCGCAAGAGCCGCTGGCCCGCCCGCCTCGACCTGCTGCAGAGCGCCTCCGGCCTGTTCCTGGCCCTCTTCCTGGTCGGGCACATGTTCTTCGTCTCGTCCATCCTGATCAGCAAGGAAGCCTTCTACGCCGTGGCGCGTTTCTTCGAGGGCGCCTACTTTCTGGCCGAACCGCGGCCCTGGCTGGTGTCCGGGGTGGTCGGGCTGGTGCTGACGGTGTTCGTCGCCCATGCCTGGCTGGCGATGCGCAAGTTCCCGGCCAATTTCCGCCAGTACAAGGTATTTGCCGAGCACAAGGCGCAGCTGCGCCATGGGGACACCGGCCTGTGGTGGATCCAGCTATGGACCGGTTTTGCCCTGTTCTTCCTGGGCACGGTGCACCTCTACGGCATGCTCACCCAGCCCGAGCTGATCGGCCCCTACGAGTCGGCCGACCGCATCTGGACCGGCAACATGTGGCCCCTCTACCTGCTGCTGCTGTTTGCGGTGGAGATCCACGGCAGCATCGGCCTGTATCGCCTGGCTCTCAAGTGGGGCTGGCTGGAAGGGCGTGATCCGGCCGCCACCCGGCGCCGCCTGCGGGTGGCCAAGACGGCTTTCAGCGTGTTCTTCCTGGGCCTCGGCCTGGCCAGCCTGCTGGCCTACGTGCAGCTGGGCATCGCCCACGCCGACAAGGCCGGTGAGCGCTATGTGCCGCCAAGGCCGGCTGCGGTGAAGCTGGGTGAGCTGGAGTTCGCCCTGTCCCGGCGTCCGGGGGGCTGACCATGCGCATCATCTACACCGATGTCCTCGTGGTTGGCGGTGGTCTGGCCGGCCTGCGTGCGGCCGTGGGCGCGCGTCGCCGTGGCCACGACGTGATCATCCTCAGCCTGGTGCCGCCCAAGCGTTCCCACTCGGCCGCCGCCCAGGGGGGCATGCAGGCCAGCCTGGGCAACACCGTCAAGGGCGAGGGCGACAACGAGGACGTGCATTTCGAAGACACCGTGCGCGGTTCCGACTGGGGCTGCGATCAGGACGTGGCACGTCTGTTTGTGCATACGGCCCCCCAGGCGGTGCGCGAGCTGGCAGCCTGGGGCGTGCCCTGGAACCGGATCAAGGCCGGCGACCGGGAAGTGATCATGGACGGCAAGCGTGTGACCCTCACCGAGGGGCAGGCGGCCCACGGCCTGATCGCCGCCCGGGACTTCGGCGGCACCAAGAAATGGCGCACCTGCTACGTCTCTGACGGCACCGGCCACGCCATGCTGTATGCGGTCAGCGACCAGGCGGTGGCGGAGCGCATCCCGGTGCACGAGCGCATGGAGGCCCTGGCCCTGATTCACGAAGGTGGGCGCTGCCACGGCGCCGTGGTGCGCAACCTGGTAACCGGCGAGCTGACGGCCTATGTGGCCAAGGCCACCTGCATCGCCACCGGCGGTTTCGGACGCATCTACCGGGTCACCTCCAACGCGGTGATCAACGAGGGCATTGGCGCCGCCATTGCCCTGGAGACCGGCGCGGCCTGCCTGGGCAACATGGAGGCGGTGCAGTTTCACCCCACCACCATCTTCCCGGCCGGCATCCTCGTCACCGAAGGTTGCCGAGGCGATGGCGGGCTGCTGAAGGACGCGGCCGGCCATCGTTTCATGCCCGACTACGAGCCGGAGAAGAAGGAGCTGGCCTCCCGCGACGTGGTCTCACGCCGCATGGAGGAGCACATCCGCGCCGGCCATGGGGTAAAGAGCCGCTTCGGCGAACACCTGTGGCTGGACATCACCCTGCTCGGCGCGGCCCACATTGACGGCAAGCTGCGGGAGGTGAAGGAGATCTGCCAGCACTTCCTGGGTATCGATCCGTCCCGCGACCTGATTCCCGTGCGTCCGGCCCAGCACTACTCCATGGGCGGCATCCGCACCGATGCGCGCGGCCATGCCCGGGGCCTGAAGGGGCTCTTCGCCTGTGGTGAAGCCGCCTGCTGGGATCTCCACGGCTTCAACCGCCTGGGCGGCAATTCGGTGGCCGAGACGGTGGTGGCCGGCATGATCGTCGGCGAGAACATGGCCGACTTCGTGGAATCCGCCGCAGGCGAGCTGCAGGTGAGCACCGCCCTCGTGCGGGAATGCCTCGAAACCGAGCAGGCGAAGCTCGACACTTTGCTGCATGGCAACGGAACGGAGAGCGGTGCCGAGCTGATGCGCCGCATGCAGGACATCATGACCGACAAGGTGGGCATCTTCCGCACCGGCGAACTGCTCCACTCCGCCGTCGAGGAGTTGCAGGGCCTGCTGGTGCGCAGCCGGCGTATTGGTCTCCGCACCCGCCGGCCCGGAGCCAACCCCGAGCTGGTCACCGCCTACCGGGTGCAGAAGATGCTCAAGCTGGCTCTCTGCGTGGCCTATGGTGCCCTGCAGCGCACCGAGAGCCGCGGTGCGCATTTCCGCGAGGACTATCCGCGGCGCGACGATGCCAGCTGGCTCAAGCGCACCCTGGCCACCTGGCACGATGACTTCCAGACCCTGCCGACCCTCGATTACGAGCCCCTCGACGTGGAGAGCATGGAGCTGCCTCCGGGCTGGCGTGGCTACGGCGCCAGGAACGCCATCGAACACCCGGCCACTGCCGGACGGGCGGCCGAGATCAACGCCATCCGCAGTGCCTTTGGGCACGCCGACCGCTTTACCGTGCAGCAGGCCCTGATGCCCTTCGATCACCTGATCCCGTCGCGCTTCCGCGGCCGCAATGCACGACTTGGAGAGACGTCATGAATGCACCGACCGATCCCGCCATGCGCGTTCTTACCGTACGTCTGCCCGATGGGGCCGGCGGCGTGTGCGAGCACGAAGT